>Ga0209467_1003353_pt1 | contig 10489 bp, 13 predicted proteins | sample Higcelwee11metaG_FD_187175 | JGI IMG/M metagenome (GOLD analysis project Ga0209467, IMG submission 187175) | Freshwater pond sediment microbial communities from the University of Edinburgh, under environmental carbon perturbations - High... | ecosystem: Environmental > Aquatic > Freshwater >...
GTGTGGGCTGCGGCCGTTGCGTGCGCCAGTGCCCGGTGAACATCGACATCCGGGAGGTGCTGCGGGCCATGGATGTGGCCTGCCGGGCCGCGCCGCCATCCGGGGCATCCCGCGACGAGGCGGTCTTATGAATCCCGCAAGCCCCTATCTGCCCCTTCCCGTGCGCCTGACGAAGGCCCGTTTCGACACCCCGGACAAGAGCCTGCGCACCTTTGGCGTGGCCTTTGAAGATCCGGCCCATGCCGCGTCCTTCCGCTACCGGCCGGGGCAGTTCGCGGAACTGTCCGTGGCGGGTTTCGGCGAGGCCCCCATCGGCATCGCCTCAAGCCCCACCGAAGGCCTGGAACTGCTCTTCACGGTCAGCCGCATAGGCGTGGTCACCTCGGCCCTGCACGGCCTCGAGCCGGGCGACCGCTTCGGGGTGCGCGGCCCCCTGGGCAACGGCTATCCCCTGGCGGAACTTGTCGGCAAGGACATCGTGGTGGTGGCCGGGGGCTACGCCGTGACCACCCTGCGCAGCGCCATGGTCTGGCTGCTCGATCCGGCCCACCGCGCACACTACGGTCGCATCACCTTCGTCTACGGCGCCCGGTCCCCGGAGCTTCTGCTCTACCAGGACGTCTGGCGGCAGTGGATGCATCGATCCGACGTGGACTGCCGGGTGACCATCGACAACGCCTGCCAGGGCTGGGACTGCCTGGTGGGTTTCGTACCCCGGGTGCTCAAGGATCTGGCCCCCTCCCCGGAAAACGCGGCCGCCCTGGTGTGCGGGCCTCCGGCCATGATCCGCTTCAGCCTGCCGGTGTTCGAGGATCTGGGCTGGCAACCGGAACAGATCTTTATGAGCCTGGAAAACCGCATGAAGTGCGGCATCGGCATCTGCGGCCGGTGCAACGTGGGCAACCGCTACGTCTGCAAGGATGGCCCGGTGTTCACCAAGGCGGAACTCGACCGCCTGCCTGCGGAATACTGATTTCTTTGTCCCGCCGGTCTTGCGCCCGCCGCATATCGCCGCCCTTTGGGCGCCGCCCGCTTCGTTTCCGCGATGTCCCGATTCTTCGCCTTTCCGATCATCCCCCGCGCAGGCCTGCGACCTTCATCTCCCCCACCTTGTCCAGTTCCCCGTCCCGACCGCAAACCCGGACTGCAACGCATTGATATCCTGCTCTTTCCCGTAACGTCTCCCTGAGCATCGCCGGATGACCCCGGCCAACGCCCGCCGCCGACGGGCAACCCTCCCCATCGACTACGGACAACCTATCTCTAAGACTTTAAATCCTCTTCACGTCATCTATTTCACAACGTTTATTCTGTTATCAGCTTTCTTATTTAAATATCTATATCATTGTGTGCATTTTTAATTGCACTAACCCGATATTTAAATTAAGCAATTCGAACATGTCTGGCCATATGGAAAACCACGCCGTCCTGTGACGGCGCATTCATACCGCACCCTGTCTCCCACCCGGACATCCCGCCGGGTCCGCAAGGAGTCCTGCCCCATGCCGTCCTCCCGAAACCGAGAAGAAACCGGCGCCCCGCGCATCCTCCCCGTCTGCCTTGCGGAAAGCGAGACCGGGGCCGTTGAGGACGTCATCAACGCCGAGAGCCTGGTGATCCCGGACCAGTTCCGGAACAGGGATCTCTTGGTGGTGCGCATGGACGGCGATGGGCTGGCCCCGGCCATCCGTCGCGGGGCCTATGTGGGACTTGACCGCTTGGTGAAGCGTATTCGTTCCGGCAGGATCTACGGGGTCATGGCCCCCCTGGAAGGATTGGTGATCAAGCGGGCCCTGCTGGACCCGGAGACAAAAACGGTCATCCTGTCCGACGAACAAAAAAAGCAGCCCCCCTATCGCTTCACCCCCGAGGAGTTCCAGCGCCGGGTGGTGGGACGGGTGGCCTGGGTCTTCCAGGAATTTTAACGTCCTGTCCTCCGCATTGGCGGCCTTGGATTTTCACGCACTCCGTTGAACCCCTTTTTTCTAAAAATACTGGCGCATTGTTAAGGGGCGCACCACTCGGGATCAGCGAAACCTGTCCGGATCCTCGTAGCGCCCCTCGCCAGGCCGCCAGCAATAGCGGCATCGTCTGGGTCCAACCACCCGCATGATGAGGTATCCGGCCACAAATCCCCCCACATGGGCGAAAAAGGCCACCGAAGCGCTTTTCCCGGCATCAAGCGAACCGGACAACCCGGAAAAAAGCTGGATGGCGAACCATATCCCCAAAAACACCGTGGCCGGAAGCTCCGTGATAAACGGAATAAAGACGATGGGGATCAGCGTCACCACTCTGGCGTGAGGGAAAAGCCGGAAATACGCCCCCATGACCCCGGCCACGGCCCCCGAGGCCCCGATGACCGGCACCGTCGAGGCCGGGTGGGCGAGGATGTGGGTAAAAAGGGCGGCCACCCCGCAGACGAGATAGAAAACCACAAACCAGGCATGCCCCAGCACGTCCTCCACATTGTCCGCAAAGACCCAGAACACCCACATGTTGAGCAAAAAATGCAGCCAGCCGCCATGCAGGAACATGTAGGTGACGAGGCTCTCAAGCCCTCCATCGGGAAACCCGGCCTGGGCTGCGAAGGACGGGTTGGTGAACCGGGCCGGAACCACCCCGTACAGGTGGAAAAACACGTCCAGAATGCGATCCGGCAGCGACAGCTCGTAGAAAAAAAGCAGCGTGTTCAGGGCAATGATGGTCCAGGTGACCAAGGGCGGCCGCTCCCGGGGAATATTGTCGCGAAGCGGGATCACCGCATGTCCTCCCGGCCTTGTGCGCTCCGGCCAAGACGGGCCGGGGCATAGCCTGCCTCGGCCAGACCGGCGGCCATCTCCCGCACGGCCCCCCGACGCATGCGGCCAAGCCGCTCCAGAAGCTCCCCGGCCCGCAGCCGCAGGCTCTCCCGGTCCCCCTGGTTGTCGATCACCTCGTGGCACTGGGCCAGTTTTCGGTCCTCGGGCCATTGCCCGGCCTCCAGGCGCGCCGCCGTCTCCCCGGTCCATCCCGGGCGCGCCGCCAGGGCAGCCCCCCGGGACGACGCGTCCCTGGCCACGCCCACGATCACATCGAACTCCCCGGTCTGATGCCAGCCCGCTTCAAAAAGCAGCGGCGCCTCGGCAAAGGCCACCCGGGCCCGTTGGTTGGCCGCCAAAAAATCGGCAAAGGCATGCCCCACCAGCGGATGCACCATGTCCATGAGTTCCCGGCGAAAGGATTCGGAGGCCACCACGGCCGCGCGCAAGGCGTCCTTGTCGATCTCCCGGCCCGAGGCCGCCAGAAACCGGTCGCCGTAGCGCCTGGCCAAGAGATCCACGGCCGCCCCCCCGGGGGCGTACAGGGCGGCCACGGCGGCGTCGGCGGAAAAGACCGGGCATCCGGCAGCGGCAAAATAACCAAGAAGCGTGGACTTGCCGCTGCCCGGCGCGCCCACCACCCCCACCCGCTGGGTCCGCCTGCTCATAAGAAGCGGCATGCGCCAAAAATCGGAAGGCGGCCGCCGCTCAAAGGACATGGTCTCCCCCGTCTGCGGATGCGGAAAGGACAGCCGCCAGGCATGCAGCATCTGCCGACGGCACAAGCGGCCCGCCGCCCCGGCCTCGCGCCAAAAGACTGCGGCCTGGGCCGGGCCGTACACCGAATCTCCCAGAAGCGGATGTCCCACGGCGGCCATGTGCACCCGGATCTGGTGCGTGCGGCCGGTTTCGATGTCCACCTCCACCAGAGCCGCCCGTCCCCGGGGATCGGCCCATACCATGCGGTAGCGGCTGACGGCCGGGCGTCCGCCCTTTCGGACCACGGCCATTTTGACCTTGCTCACCGGGTCGCGGCCGATGGGCAGGGTGACCATCCCCTGCCCGGGGTCGGGCACGCCATGCACCAGGGCCAGATAGGTTTTTTTCACCCGCCGCTCGGCAAAGCTCTCGGCGAGGGAAAGCCTGGCCGCCTCGGTGCGGGCCACGACCAAAACCCCGGAGGTGTCCTTGTCCAGGCGGTGGACGATGCCGGGACGAAGCCCGCCAAGGTCGACCAGATCGGGAAAATGATGGGCCAAAAGATGCACCAGGGTGCCGTCCGTCCGTCCGGGGGCGGGATGCACGGTGAGTCCGGCGGGCTTGTCCAGGACCACCAGGTGGGCGTCGGCGAAGATCACGGCCAGCTCCCCGGACTCCGGCAGGATGTCGGCGACGGGGGCGACAGGGGAAAGGGTCAGGCGCTCCCCCCCGCGCAGGCGTTGGCCGGGCTTGCGGCAGACCTGGCCGTCCACCGTGGCCCGGCCGTTTTTGATCCAGTCCTGGAGGCGGGCCCGGGTCGGGCCGCCTTCCCCCAGATGGCCTTGCCAGACGGCGTCGAACCGTCCGGCCCCGGGGGCGGCAAAGGACAACTCCTCCTCCCCCCCGGGCGCGCCAGACGCCTCGCACGCGTCCAAAAGCCCCTCCTGCGCCAAAGAAACATCCGGGTTTTCATCCCCTGTCCGGCGTGGCCTCACCCCACCACCCACACGGTGAAATCCTTGGCGTGCCGGGCCACCCGGGAGGAGATGCTGCCGAGCAAAAACTCCTCGGCCTTGGACAGGCCCCGGCGCCCCACGACCACGGTGCCGCATCCGCATTCCCCGCGCACGGCCAGGATGGTCCCGGCCACGTCCATATCCAGGCAGGACATGGTCCGGGTTCCGATGATGGCGGCGTCCACCCCCTTGCACAGCAGGCTTTGCCGGGCCGTGTCCAGGGCCTGGGCGGCGTCCCGGGCCCGGACGTCCCGCTCGGCCTGAAACAGGGCCGGATCGGGGAAGATGTCCCGATCCGGGGGCACGAGCACCGCCGCCAGCTCGATGTGGAATCCCGGGCCGCCCCGGACCACCTCGCCGACGTAGTCTGCGGCGCGCAGGGAATTCTGCGATCCGTCCACGGCCAAAAGGATATGTTTCCCGTTCATGAGCCCTCCCGCTTACGCGGCCCGCAGCCCGTCCAGACAGGGCCGCAGATCGTCCAAAAGTTCCCGGGCGGATTCGTAATACACTTCGCTGCCCACGGCGTAGTGTTGCAGCACCCGGCACAACGCCCTGGGGATATACGGAAAAAGCTTTTCCAGGTTCATGATCCGGTAGCGATACATGACCGAATAGTCCTGCGGGGCCACCTTGGCCAAAAGCTCCCGGCCGTCCGGGGTCTCGGCCAGGCTTTGGGCGGTATGAATGCCCTTGCCGGCCAAAAACAGCAGGATGTTGCCCAGGCCGAAGACGTCCACGCCAAAGGGATTGGCCGATCCGTCAAAGGTGTAGTCGAAGTCGATCCACACATAACGGCCGGTGTCGTAGTGGCGAAACAGGTGGTCGCGCCGGATGTCGCCATGGCGTTCCCCCTTCCCGTGCAAAAAGGCGATGGCCTCGCAGGCGTCGATGAAGTTGGCCAGGATGCCGGGAAAATGCTCGGCAAAATAGGTCGGGTGGTCGCAGTCGAGGGCGTCCACGGCCAGATCCAGGCGCCTGCCGAAAACGACCTCAATGACCCGGACGTTGTTGCCCGCGCTGTCCGGCAGGGAAAAACCCTGCATGAACCGGGGATCGCCCCGGGTCATGTCCAGGATGCGGGCCTCTTTTTCGGGACTGCGGTAACAGGGCACCTCCATGTCCCCGATCTTCATGTTGAAACGCTCATGGAAAACCAATTTGAGGATGCGCTTTTCGCCGGATTCGAGTTCCGTGCAGCGCTTGACCCAGAATTTGGGATCCTCCATGCCGAAACGCCGCTCGGCCTCGTCCCGCAGCACCAGATAGTGGCGTCCGCCCAGGGCGATGACGTCCCCGTTCCCGATATTCATAAATTCCGTGGTGTCCTGGTAGACCGAGCCGTAGCTTTGCAGCGAGGCCTTTGCCTGATATCGTTCGACAAGTTCTCTTACGGTGGTCATGCGGTCCTCCAACGGCGTCTGCTCGTCTGGTCCGCCGCCATGCCCGGGCGGGCCGGACGCTTCATGAGGCAGCCTTTCCGTATGGGTATATTTTTTCACCGCCGGGAAAGCAATCCCGGCCAAACGTCGAGAACCGGAGGAGCCTTATGCGCGCGGTCTCTTTCTCGGGACAAAACCAAGGCCTGACGGATCGGGAGAAGCCCGCGCCCCGGCCTGGCCAGGCGGTGATCCGGGTCACTCTGGCCGGCATCTGCAACACGGATGTGGAACTGGCCAAGGGGTATATGGGCTTTTCCGGTGTGCCGGGGCACGAGTTCGTGGGGGTGGTGGAGGCTGCGCCAGACGCCCCGCAATGGATCGGCCGACGCGTGGCGGCGGACATCAACTGGGGCTGCGGCGTCTGCCCCGTCTGCCTGGCTGCGGATGCCCGCCACTGTCCCAACCGAACCACCCTGGGCATCGCCGGATGGGACGGGGCCTTCGCCCAGTGGCTCGTGGCCCCGGTGGCCAATTTGCACGCCGTACCGGACTCGGTGTCCGACCGGGAGGCGGTCTTCGCCGAACCCCTGGCCGCCGCCCTGGAGGTGTCCCAGCAGATCCACCTGACGGCCAAAACCCGCATCGCGGTCCTGGGCGACGGCAAGCTCGGGATCCTCATCGCCTGCGCCCTGCGCCACGTCTGTCCCGGGATCGTGCTCATCGGCAAACACGCCCGCAAGCTGGATGTGGCCGCCCGCCAGGGCGTGCTCACCCGGCTTCTGGCGGACCAAGAGGAACGCCGGGAACGCTTCGATGTGGTGGTGGAGGCCACGGGCCGGGAGGACGGCCTGGCCCGGGCCATGGATCTGGTCCGGCCCGAGGGGACCATCGTGGCCAAGACCACGGTGGCCGGGACCGCCCCCTTAAGTCTGGCCCGGCTGGTGGTGGACGAGATCAGCCTCGTGGGGTCGCGGTGCGGGGACATCGCCCTGGCCCTGCACTATCTGAAAGAGCGCCTGGTGGACGTGACCCCGCTTATCGAGGCCGAATACGATCTGGAGGATTTCCCGGAGGCCTTTGCCCGGGCCTGCCGCCCGGGGGCCGGAAAGATCCTGCTCCGCATCGGATCGTAGGTCCGCTGGCGGCGTCCTGTCCGCCACGCCCCGGACCCCGGGCATGTCCATCCCGGCCGCCCAACGAAAAACGCCCGCCTCCTTTGGGGAGACGGGCGTCGACAGGTCATTCGTCGCGTCAGCTAGAAGCTGATGCGCAGACCGGCGTGGCCGCCGAAGGCGTCGATGCCGGTGTTGGAAAAGCCGATGCGCTGATACCGGCCGGTCAGGTCGAAGCTCAAGGAATCAGACAGGTTGATGGCCAGACCGAGGTCGACGGGCAGGGTCCAGTTGTTGTAGGAACCCTGGCTGCCGTCCTGCCAGGACGGGGCGCGCTCATCGGTGAACAGACCACCGATACCGGTGCCCAGGAACAGGGCATAGCCGTCCTGGTGGATCGGGTAGTACCGGACCAGGAAGTTGGTGCCAAAGCCGTTGACGTTGTCGTGGTACTTGCGGCTGCCGCCGTAGTAGGACACCACATCGTCGCCGATGCTGCTCTGGCTGATGTTGTAGTACAGGAATTCAGCGCCCAGGGACAACCCGTCGATGACGAAGTATCCCGCGCTGGCGCCGGCCGTGAAAATGGTGTTCACGCCCTTCTGAGCGGCGCCGTAAATGCCCGCTTCCGGCGTGATGTGAAACGTCCCCTGGGCGGCCACATCGGCAGCCGAAGCGGGACGCTGGGCCATAACCAGGCACAGGGCCAACGCAAAGGCCACGACGGACAACGTGCGAATCGATCCGGCCATATCCTTTCCTCCTTGCGGTTTCATCCATTTTCCAGACATGGGCTTAAGAGCGGAAAAACCGCTCCATATCCGGGAATGCCATTGTCTTTTTCGCTACATATGCCTTTCCCGCGCACTTGGCTAGTGTTTTGATGGAGAAAAATATACGCGGGGACACGCCCGGAGTACGGGCGGCCGGGGTAACCCCGGATGGAGCACTCATCCTTGTTGTCCGCCAATTTCCGGCGAACGCCCGGCCCATTGTACGTCACCCCGGGAACTGTTCACTCCGGCATGGCATGATCTCAACACGGCAACCGGCCCTGGTCAGCATTTCCACCAGGGCGTCAATGGTGAATTTCTCCACTTTGCCGCACACGGCGTCGCTGATGCGTGGCTGGCTCACCCCCATGAGCATGGCGGCCCGGCCCTGAGTCAGCCCCCTGTCCCGAATGATGCCATGGATGATGGAGACCAGCCGTTTTTTGATGGCCGCCTTCTCGACGTGGGGCTCGTCCAAGGACGCAATCCCGCCCCCGGGATACGCGTCTCCCGTCATGGAAACGGATGCCTGGCACATGTTCCCTCCCCGTGCTGCCTCCCACTCGTATTAAGAACGTTCACGGCATGCGCCCGGACCACTCCCGTCCAGACCGCGCTGCTTCGCATGCCGCGCCCTCCCTGACCGCGTCACCAGGCCGGGGACGGATCCGCCAGCCTTTCCGCTTGCGATACCATTTTTTGCCGTTTTCACCATCCATAAGAACGAAATTTTCCATGAACGGCATAAATCGTCCTATGAAAGGCATTGCTGCAAGAAAATCCTGTCTCCATATTCTATGTACGGCGTTTTGCCTGGAGGTCAAGCCTTGGGCAAAACCCCGCCGCCGCCAATCCGGGTCCGCCGAAGGCGCGGCCGGGCTGCATGGGAATTTCTTGACGCTGTCGCATGGGGCGCACGTTTCACTGGCTGAAACGATCTCATTTCACATACAATTCAAGTGTGTTGCCGCTTTAGCCGACCTGACGGCGAGGCGCCCGAAGAAGGACGGGGGGAGGAAGATGGAAGGGCCGCGACAGACGGGGCTGACGGCGTTTCACCAGGGGAGCGGCCCTTGGCGAAACGCCCCAAACCATGGCCGTGCCGGGTGCGGAAAGCCCCTGGCGGTTCGTTTGTCTTGCGTCCCGGAGAAAACACGTCCGTATTTTTTTCTAAATAGACACGTATTCCAATGTGTTGCTTTCGTTATCCGGGCCTACATATTTCGCAGACGCGACACTGGCGGCCAGGCCTGGCAGGTGACGGCGCATCATGGTCATCTTTGGCGAAAACTCTGTTTCCAATTTTTTTAAACACGGCGTCAGGGCGTCCCCATAAACGAACGGTAGATCAGGCGTTCGTAGACGGCGCACATGCGTCTGGCCCGGGTTTTGGTCATGCCGAAGTCCATGAGACGACAGTACATATGCACGGGATTGAGTAGATGCTGGAGTGAATTCTTGAGCCAGTTCATGGCGTCACCTCCGACCCGGCCGGATCGACCAAAACGGTGGATCCGCCTTTGCTGGAAAACCATGCAAGGGGCGTTCCCGAAGCCTTGCCATCTTTGACCATACGTCCGCTGCGGCCACTTGCGCCTTGCAATGTTCTTATCGGACGATTTCCACGAGACTTAACTTGCAGGGGCGGGGCAAGCGGGCGCACCCAATAAAAAACCCCGCGCCGAGACCTCCGGCGCGGGGCGAAAAGAAGCTCTTTCCAGCTCACTAGGCGCGGGAAATCGCCTCGGCGGGACAGGAGTCAATGGCCTCGTCCACGCAATCGGCGTCGGAATCGGCATCTTTCACCTGGGCCTTGTCGCCGTCGGCATTCATCTCAAACACGTCGGGGCAGGTCTCGACGCAGGCCTCACAGCCCATGCATGCATCCACATCGATCTCAATGGCCATATCACTTCCTCCTTAGGTTTTTTGACCCCATTTCCTTTTGGTCGCGGGGGTTCGTCCGGGTCCGCGTCCAGGGGAGCCGTCATCGGTCCCTGGCCGCAACGTACTCAAATCGCGATTTGACTACGGTGTTTGCGGACGCGGCGCAACAAAAAAGTGCCCGGTTCGTTTTTTCCACCGTATCCCCGAAAATTACAAGGATTTTTTGGCTAGGCCCAAAAAACGGGAGTGAATTCTCTTTTGATCCATGTTACGAAGTCGTTACTATTTTCCCAACGCTCAAACCCCGATGTCGCGACAGTTCACCCGGAGATGCCCATGGCCGTACTCAAGCGCCAGATCAAGGAAATCTGCTCTCCCGAGGTTCTAGGGGTTCCTCCCGACTCCCCGGTGACAGACGCCATCGCGCTCATGCGCGACCACAGCATTTCCAGCATCCTGGTTCTGGCGGACAAACGGCCTGTGGGAATATTCACGGAACGCACCGTGGTCCGCTATGCAGCCACCCGGGGCCTGGACTTTTCCGGGCTGATCATCCGCGACCTCATGAGCTCCCCGGTTTTGTCGGTCACCGGCGACACGTTTATCCATGAGGCCTTAAACCTCATGGCCCACAGCAAGATCCGGCATCTGGTGGTGACGGACGGGGCCGGACTGGCCGCAGGCATGCTCACCCAGTCCAATCTGATCGAAAACCTCGGCCACGACCCCTACATGGAGGTCAAGCCCATTGATCAGATCATGTCCCGCATCGTCTTCACCGTCTCCCCCGACCTCTCCTTCGAACGCGCTCTGTGAGAA
>Ga0209467_1003354_pt1 | contig 10486 bp, 9 predicted proteins | sample Higcelwee11metaG_FD_187175 | JGI IMG/M metagenome (GOLD analysis project Ga0209467, IMG submission 187175) | Freshwater pond sediment microbial communities from the University of Edinburgh, under environmental carbon perturbations - High... | ecosystem: Environmental > Aquatic > Freshwater > Pond...
GGGAGGCTGCGGAAGGCCTAGGGGCCGTAGGCGGGCTCGGAGGGGAAGGGCCAGGACTCGACGCGGTTGCGGCCGTGCTGCTTGGCCCGGTAGAGGGCCTTGTCGGCCTTCTCGATCATGTCCTCGAGGATGTTCGCGCCGAATTCCGGGTCCGGGTCATACTCGGCCGCGCCGATGCTCACGGTGTTGTTCAGGTGGATGGGGCCCATGACCAGCGGGGTGGCGGCCACGGCCGTGCGGATGCGCTCGGCCAGCTTCCTCGCCTCGGCCAGGGCGGCGTTGGGCGCGAGCACCACGAACTCCTCGCCGCCGAAGCGCGCCACCATGTCCGAGTCGCGCACGGCCGAGGCGATGCAGCCGGCGATGTGGATGAGGTACTTGTCGCCGATGGGGTGGCCGTGGGTGTCGTTGACCTGCTTGAAGTGGTCGATGTCCACCATCAGGCAGGAGCAGGGCCTGCCGGCGCGCAGGGCCACGCTGAGGATGCGGTAGCCCTCGGCCATGAGGTGGCGGCGGTTGCACATGCCGGTGAGCTGGTCCGTGCGCGAGGTGGTCTCGATGGTGTCCACGTGCTGCGCCACGGTGGCGGACATGCGGTTGAACGCGCCCATCAGCTGCCGGAATTCCAGCGGCGCGCGCGGCGTGGCCGAGAGGTCGATGGCGTGCCCGTACTCGCCGCCCTGGATGCGCTCCGCGCCCTGCACCAGCAGCTTGAGCGGCGCCAGGATGGTGCGCACGATGGCGTGGCCGAGCACGGCGGAGAGCAGCACCACGAGAAAGACGCAGAGTGCGAGCAGCCCTTCCAGCGACAGGGGCAGGCCCAGGTTCTTGAGGTTCGGCTCCAGGAAGTACAGGGCCAGCGGCAGCGCGGGCAAGAGCAGCAGGAGCACGCTGTAGACGCGCAGCAGCGCCAGCAGGCTCAGGCCGCTGCGGCGATGCGTGGGGGGCGTGGCGGTGCCGTTCATGCGCGTGCTGCTCCAAATGGGGATGCTACGTATGGCCCCAGATTACCAGCATGCGCAAGCCGGCGCAAGACGTGCGGGGAACTGTCCGGAAACTCAGAAGTCCGCGGAGGGCTGGGCGCGGCGGGACTTGAAATCGCGCAAGCGATCGCGCAAGTGCGCCACGGCCGTTGCGGCCTTGTCGCCCTGGCCCGCGTAGGACACGGTCTCGCCCGCGGCGGTGGTCATGGTCAGGGCCTTGCCCGAGAGCTCCACGGCCGTGATGTCCGCGTAGAACACGTCCCGGGTGCCGGCGTCCTCGGTGTGGTAGGCGACCTTTCCGAACACGCTCCTGGGCGGGAAGATGCGGCCCTTGCGGTCGGCGATGACCACCGCGTCGCCCTTGGGGGCCATGATGCTGAAGCGCACGTCGGACTTGAGCTTCTTGAGCAGCCAGTGGTCGATCGCCCCGGTGATTTCGCAGAAGGGGTAGTGCGGGTCGCTCTTGGCGATGCCGCAGGCGGCCAGGCACTCGGCCTCCAGATTTTCCAGCACGTCCTCCTGGAAGGCCGCGTGGTTGTCGCGGATGATCAGCGCGCCCCAGGCGTCGAGCCCGAGGGGGATGAGCAGGAAGACGAAGCCGGAAAGCCCGCCGGCGAAGAGTGTGATCAGCGCCAGGGTCAGCAGGTAGGCCAGGACCTTGAGCGACAGGTTCGCGCTGTAGGAGAGGAGGATGCCTTCGCGCCAGTCCATGCCGCTATCCGTAGGCAATGGCGCGCCAAAAGGCAACCCCGTCAGCCCAGGAGCCTGAGCCCGTACTTCTCGTACACGAAATTCTGGAATTCCGCGATGAGCTTGAAGGACGCGCGCAGGCGTTCGCGCTCCAGCGCGCCGAGGCCGTCGGGCCGGATCTCGTTGCCCGGGGGCTCGCCCCGGCGCAGGGCGTCCGCCTGGGAACGCATGCGCAGGGTCTGCAGCAGCTCGTAGGCCTCGCACAGGCCCTCGGCCATGCCGGCGGACAGCGCGCCTCCGCCCGCCAGCCGGCGCAGGCGCTGGCTGGTGCCGGATTCCATGAGCCCGTGCTCCAGGGCCAGGACCTTGGCCCCCTGGGTGACGGGGAACACGCCGCCGCGCTTGAGGTCCAGCCAGCCCCGGCCCTCCGCGTCCTTGCGCAGGCTGAAGCCGCCGAACATGCCCAGCGGCGGGCTGAAGCGCACGGCCTCGCGCGCCATGAACTTGAGCAGGATCGGGCTCTTGCGCATGCGTTCCAGCATGGCCGCGCGCAAGCCGATCCCAAGGTCGGCCCCTCGCTCCGGCTGGCCGGCGCGGGCCTGCACCGGCCGCAGGTCGGCCAGAAGCGAGGCCCTGACCACGGCCTCGGCGTCGGGCCGGTCGGCTGCGGCGTCCAGGAGGTCCAGCCAGCCGTCCAGGCTGCGCCGCCAGTCGGGGTTGTCCAGCATGATGCGGCTCTTGCAGGGCGGGAAGCCGGCGGCGAGGAGCAGGCGCGTCAGCCGCGCGCCGAAGTCCGCGAACCATTCGGAGGTCGCGGGCTGGGGGGCGTCGGCGAAGACCAGGGCCAGATCCTGGTCCGTGGCCAGGAACTGCTCGCGGCGGCCCTGGCTGCCCAGGACCAGCACGCAGTGCGCGCAGGGGGCCGGTCCCGTCTCGGCCAGCGCCAGCTCCCAGGCCCCGGCCATGATGCGGTCGTGCATCTCGCTGATGAGCCGGCCCACGGCGTCGGAGCCGATGCCCTCGGCGATGGAGCGCGCGGCCAGGGCCGAGAGCCGGGCGAAGGCGCGGCCCAGGGCGTCGGCATCCCCCGCCGCGGCGATCTCGGAGGCCAGCGCCAGCGGGCTCTCGCCGCGCGCGGCCAAGAGCTCGCCCTCGCCCACGAGCCCCAGCGGCCGGCCGGACGCGTCCACGAGCACCAGCCGGCGCACGCCGTGGCGCATCATGCGCGAGAAGGCCTCGATGAGCAGCTCGTCCGGGCTGGCGGTGAGCAGGCCGGCGGTCATGGCCTCGCGCACGGGCATGCCCGCGGGGTCGCGGCCGACGGCCACAACGCGGGTGAGCACGTCGCGCTCGGTGAGGATGCCGAGGGTGGCGCCGGCGTCGTCCCGCTCCTCTTCGCGCACAAGGGCGGCCGTCGCCCCGGCCGCGGCCATGCGCCGGGCCGCCTCGGCCACGCTGGACCCTGGCCCCACGAACACCGGGACGCGGGCCGGCGCGTCGGCCATGCGCAGGCGCAGGAAGGGGTCGGGCAGGTGTGCCGGGGTCTCGGGCATGGCGGGCATCCTCCGACGTTTGCAGGGGGCCCCGCCCCGGCCCGCGGACTGCGAATCCGTCGGCCGGGGCGGGGCGTTTGCGCTAATCCAGGCTCACGCCCAGGTAGTTGCGGACCTTCTGTTCGGCATAGCGCGCTTCGGCCGCTTCGTCACGCTTCATCACGGACCCGAGCCAGCCGGCCACGAAGGCCCCGGTGATGGAGATGAGGGCCGGGTTCTTGAGCGGGAACACGGCTGCCGGGTTCTTGAGGATGTCCACCCACACCGTGGGGCTGAAGATGATGAGCACCACGGCGAGCGTGGTGCCGGTGGCGATGGAGCACACCGCGCCGAAGGTGCTGAAGCCGCGCCAGGCGATGGAGAGAAGCAGCGCCGGGAAGTTGGCGCTGGCCGCGATGGCGAAGGCCAGGCCCACCATGAAGGCCACGTTCTGGCCCTTGAAGGCCAGCCCGAGCGCCACGGCGAGCACGCCGAGGGCCAGGGTGGCGATCTTGGCCACGCGCACCTCCTCCTGCTCGTTGGCGTGGCCGCTGCGGAACACGTTCACGTAGAGGTCGTGGGAGAGCGTGGTGGCCCCGGCGAGCGTCAGGCCGGCCACCACGGCCAGGATGGTGGCGAAGGCCACGGCCGCGATGAAGCCGAGGAACATGGTGCCGCCGGTGACCTCGGCCAGGAGCAGGGCCGCCATGTTGCCGCCCTTGTCCATGCCGGAGATCACGTCCTGGCCCACGAGCACCATGGCCCCGAAGCCGATGATGAAGGTCAGGATGTAGAAGAAGGCGATGAAGCCCGTGGCCACGAACACGCTCTTTCTCGCGGCCTTGGCGTCGGGCACGGTGTAGAAGCGCATGAGGATGTGCGGGAGCCCGGCCGTGCCGAACATGAGGGCCAGGCCGAGGGACACGGCGTCCCAGGGATTGGACACCAGCCCGCCGGGGGCGAGCACGCGGTCGCCGTATTTCGCCTGGGCCGCGGCGAAGAGGTTCACCGGGTTCATGCCGAACTGGGACAGCACCATGAGCACGAGCACGGTGGCCCCGCCCAGGAGCAGCACGGCCTTGATGATCTGCACCCAGGTGGTGGCGAGCATTCCGCCGAAGAGCACGTAGGCGATCATCACCGCGCCCACGAACACGATGGCGATCTCGTACTGGAGGCCGAAGACCATGTGGATGAGCGAGCCCGAGCCCACCATCTGCGCGATGAGGTAGAAGGCCACGGTCATGAGCGAGCCGACGCTGGCCGCGATGCGGATGGGCTTCTGCGACAGGCGGTAGGCCACCACGTCGGCGAAGGTGTACTTGCCGAGGTTGCGCAGGGGCTCGGCGATGAGGAACATGATGATGGGCCAGCCCACGAGGAAGCCGATGGAGTAGATGAGGCCGTCGTAGCCCTTGAGCGACACCAGCCCGGCGATGCCGAGGAAGCTGGCCGCGCTCATGTAGTCGCCGGCGAGCGCCAGGCCGTTCTGGAATCCGGAGATGCCGCCGCCGGCGGTGTAGAACTCGGCCGTGGTCTTGCTGCGCTTGGCCGCGAAGTAGGTGATGCACATGGTCACCGAGATGAACACGAAGAAGAACAGGATCGAGGTGATGTTGGGCTGTCCGATCGTCGTGGTGAACTGGTTCATTACTTGTCCCTCCTCAGTTCCTGCCGGATGGCGTTCACGGCGGAGTCGTATTTGTCGTTGGCCCAGAAGACGTAGACGCCGGTGAGCGCCCAGGCCAGCAGGATGACGACGAGGCCCACCAGGATGCCCACGCTCATGCCCTCGCCGAGGCCCTGGCTCAGGAGCGCCTTGTTGAAGGCGAGCACCAGGATGAAGCCGTAGTACGCGCCGAGCATGATCACCGACAGGACCGCGGAGACGGTCCCCTTCCTGGCGACCAGATCCTTGAACTCCGGCGAGTTGATGATGGCGTCCGCGTCCTTCTTCATAGAGGCCTCCTCCTGCTGGTGTGTTGCGGCGCGCGTGCCCTCCGGCCTGCCCGAATGCGCCGTGCGCCGTATCCAGTCGCGGGTGTAAAGCGGTTTTTCGCCCCGGCACAGCTTCTTTCGTCAAACGGCGGGTTTAGGGCGGTGAGCACGCCGATTGGCCGGGCGAACACTTACCCGCCATTTTGCGCCGTTCGCCGGCGCCCGCGTCCAGGTGAACGGCGAATGGCCGGCCTCCGCCATCCGCCACCATCCGCCGTCGCCACTGGAAAAATAACCGGCGAAGCCGGCGGCAGGGTTTTTGCTATGGCTCCGGGTGGAGAATTTTCTTCCGGAGTGATTGATGAATGTCCTTGTGTTGAACCTCACGCGCCTGGGCGACCTCTTGCAGTCCCAGCCGGCCATCGCGGGCCTCAAGGCCCAGGGGCATCGCATCGGCCTGTTGTGCCTGGAGAACTTCTCCGGCGCGGCGGCGCTGATGCGGGGCGTGGACGAGCTGTTCACCCTGCCGGGGGCAAAGCTGCTGGCCCGGCTGCACGGCGACTGGCGGCAGGCGCTGGCCGCGCAGCAGGGGCTTCTGGTGGACGTGCGCCAGCGGTTGGCCCCGGACCTGGTCATCAACCTGACGCCGTCCGAGCCGGCGCGTCTGCTCGCGCTCCAGTGCGGCGGCCGGTCGAGCCGGGCGGTGCGCGGCTTCGCCCTGGACGCCCACGGCTTCAACGCCGACGCCGGGCTCTGGGCGGCCTTCCTGCAGCTCGCCGCGCAGTCGCGCGGGGCCAGCCCGTTCAACATCGTGGACCTGTTCCGGCGCATCAGCGGGCTTTCCGGGCCGCCGGACGCCGATGCCGGCTTCGGCCTGCGCGGCCCGACCGGGGCGGAGGCGGCGGCGGCCGGGGAGCGCCTGCGCGCCCTGTTCCCGGCGCCGCCGGCAAAGGGCTTCGTGGCCCTGCAACTCGGCGCGTCCGAGGACCGCAGGCGCTGGCCCGTGGAATATTTCGCGCAACTCGCGCAGCGACTTTGGCAGGCGGGCTTTGGTCCGGTGCTTGTGGGCACGGCCGGGGAGAAGCCGCTGGGCGAGCGCTGCAAGGCCCTGTCCGGCGCGCCCGTGGCCGACCTCATGGGCGCAACCGACCTGCCCGGCCTGGCCGCGACGCTTTCCAGCTGCCGGCTGCTCGCCACCAACGACACCGGCACCATGCACCTGGCCGCGTCCTTGCGCGTGCCCTGTCTGGCGTTCTTCCTGGCCACGGCCCAGCCCTGGGACACCGGACCGTACCTGCCCGGCTGCCTGTGCCTGGAACCGGACCTTTCTTCCACCGGAGTGGACTGCCACCCCTGCGCCTACGGCTCGGACTGCCCGCGCGGCGAGGCCTGCCGCCGGTCCATTGGCCCGGAGGGCGCGGCGCAGCTCGCCCTGGCCCTGCTGGAGGGCCGCGACCCGGCCGAAGCGGAGGTTCCGGGCGCGCGGGTCTGGCGCACGGAAATCGGTGCGGACGGGCTCATGGACCTGGCGAGCCTCTCCGGCCACGAGACCGAGGACCGCACGCGGCTCATCCGGCTGCAGCGCGCGCTCTATCGTCGATATCTTGACGGCGAAGCCCTGGACGCGGCGGCGCTGCCGCTGGCGCCGCTCACGGCCCCGGTGGCGGAGGCCCTCGGCGCGCGTCTTGGCGAGGCGGAAGGGCTGCTGGGGCTCCTGCGCAGCCAGGGCGAGCTGCTCTCGCGCAACCCCCTGCCGGCGGTGAAGGCCAAGTTCCTGGCCACCTGGCAGCGGGTGCAGGGCGTGCTGGCGATGGAGGAGCACCTGTCCGTGCTGGCGCTCCTGTGGCGCTTCGAGGCCGAGCGGCCGGGCCTGGACCTGGACGGCATCCTGGCGCTGGCGGCACGTTTTTCAGCGCTTCTAGCTGCAATAAAGGGACAAATTTCTATTGGCACACATGCTGCATAAATTTGGCAGCATTTCCAAAACACGGAAAGAACCGCCCAAGGAGGGGACGATATGATTCTCATCGACGGCCAGAAAAGCGAATTGAACATCGCCAATTTCGACAACCTGGACCAGATCTTCGTCAAGGTCATGGAAGACGGCGCCCTCGAGGACCGCGTGGTCACGGACGTGTTCGTCAACGAGCGGCCCTTCTCGGAGATCTATCCGCACCAGGCCGAGGACATCGACGCCCGCGAGGTGAAGAGCGTGGACATCCGCACCCTGCCCGTGGGCGAGGTGGCCGTGGAGATCACCCGCGAGCTTTACAAGGTCGTGACCCTCATGGGCGAGGGCGCCACCCGCGTGGCCGAGCTGTTCCGCCAGGCCGACGACGCCGAGGCCCTGGAGACCTATCAGGATCTGCTCGACGTGACCCGCGACTTCATCGGCATGATCAGCGTCCTGCGCGGCGAGTTCGCCCTGAAGGACCACAAGGAGTTCCTGGAGGCCAGCGAGCAGCTCTCCAGCCTGTTCACCGAGATGACCGAGGTGCTGGCCAACGAGGACTGGATCCTTTTGGCCGACCTGCTGGAATACGAGTTCCTGCCCGCCGTGAACCGCTGGAAGAAGGTCGTCGCGCTGCTGCGCGAGGACGTCCGGACCTCCGGGAAGGAGTAGGCCATGCACCCCGCGCTCAGGCTGCTGGATCAGGCCATCGAGCTGGGACGCCAGGAGCTGGCCCATCTCGCCGCCGGCGAGGTGGACAAGGCCGAGGCCCTGGCCTTCGGGCGCGACGGCATGCTGCACGAGGTGCTGGACCACGACGCCCTGGCCGGCCCCGCCGAGGAATGCCTCGACTCGCTGCTGGACAAGCTCCGGGAGCTGAAGGGACTTCAGGCGCGGATCATCGACGAGGCGCGCCGCCTGCAGCAGGACATCGGCGCGGACATCCGCCGCCTGGGCCAGGAGCACAAGCGCCACAAGGGCTACGGCAGGCTCGTCAAGCCCCGGCGCGTGCAGAACCTGTACCTGAACCGCCAGAGCTAGCTTCCAACCCCCCGCAGATGTCAGGCGGTCCGCTTCGCGCGGGCCGCCTGTCTGTTTTCGTATTCCGTCCGCGTTCCGCAAAAGGCCACGCGGCCGCCCGCCAGCTCCAGCACGCGGTCCACGGCCCGCGGCAGGTCGCGCGCGTGGTGCGTCACCAGCACCAGCGGCGTGCCGGCCCCGGCCAGGCGCTCCAACTGCGCCCGGAAGGCCCGGCGGCTGCGCGTGTCCAGCCCGGCCATGGGCTCGTCGAGCAGCAGCAGGGCCGGGCCGCGCTCCCCGCCCGCGAGCATGGCCCGGGCCAGGAGCACGCGCCGGAACTGCCCGCGCGAGAGGCTGCGCACACTCCGGCCGGCGAGCTGCGCAAGCTCGAAGAATTCCAGCCAGGCGGCGGCGCGCGCCCGGCCCGCCTCGTCCGGCGGCGTGAAGACGTCCAGGCTGGCGGAAAGCCCGGTCCACACGGCCTCCTCCACCGTGAGGTCGTAGGGGAAGCTGGCCTGGAGCGCGGGCGACACCAGCCCGATGCGCCGGCGCGAGTCGTCCAGGGTCTCGCCGGGTGCGGCGAAGCCGTGCTCCACCGTGCCCGGCGCCCCGTCGCCGTCCAGGGGGGCCGAGGGCCAGACCGCGCCGCAGAGCAGCGAAAGCAGGCTGCTCTTGCCCGCGCCGTTCGCGCCCAGCACGGCCCAGTGCTCGCCGGGCAGGAGGGTCCAGTCGATGTCCGAGAGGATGCGCGCGCCGTCGATTTCCAGGCTGGCCTTGCGGATGCGCGCCAGGAAGCCGCCCGGAGCGGCCGTGGCGGCCCGGTCGGGCAGCGTCGCGGAAGCAGCGGGCCTGGCGGGCCGCGGAGTCTCGGCTTGTGTCGGGGCCTGGGGCGCGCCCGCGGCCAGCACCTCGGCCAGGCCGCCCGCGCGCACGATGCGCCCGGCCCGCATCACCAGGGCGCGGTCCAGGCAGGCCGGCAGCTCGTCCAGACGGTGGCTGGCGAAGAGCAGGGCCAGGCGCGGGCTGGCCGCGGCCGCGCGGTCCAGCACGGCCAGGAACTCGCGCCGCGCCGGGGCGTCCAGGCCCTCCAGGCACTCGTCGAGCAGAAGCGCGTCCGGCGCGCAGGCCAGGGCGCGCGCCAGCAGGATTTTCCGGGCCTGGCCGGTCGAGAGTTCGGCCATGCGCCGCCCGCCGAGTTCGGCCAGGCCCAGCGCCTCCAGCGCGGCCAGGGCGCGGTCGTGCTCTTCGGGATCCGGCTCGCCATAGACCAGCGCCGCGTCGCGGAAGCCGGCCAGCACCACGTCCAGGCCGGTGGCGGCCCAGCCCCGCGCGGCGTAGGCGTCCTGCATGTCGCCGGAGACCAGCGGCAGGCGCTGGCGCAGACCCAGGGGGGTGGGTTGCGGGCCGCCCGCGCCGGGGAGGTCATAGACCCGCGCGCCGACGCCGCAGGAGGCGTCCGGGGGAATCTCCCCGCGCAGCAGGCGCAGAAAGGTGGTCTTGCCCGCGCCGTTTTCGCCCAGCACGGCCCAGCGCTCGCCGGGCATGAGCCGGAAGCCGATGTCCGCCACCAGCCTCGCGGCCCCGCGCGTGACGCTTGCGCCATCAAGCGCAACAAGCGGCGCTCCGCCCTCCTGATGCCGCATGCCTCCTCCCGTGCCTGGACCCTGTGGGGCCGAAGTCCCCGGCCGCGCATCATGCCTTTGCCGCAGGCCGGATGCAAGCGCTGGCGCGGGGGCTTGCCACCAGCGTCCATTGGGCGTAGCTGTCGGACCATGACGCCTCCGTCCAGATTTCCCGTGGCGCTGCTGCGCCTGGACGCCTATGGCCGCGAGGCCCTGGAGTCGGCCGTGGAGCGCCTGTTGGCGGCCGCGGGCGTGGACTTCGCGCGCGGCGAGGCCGTGCTGGTGAAGCCCAACCTCGTGTCGCGGGGCAATGCGCGGCTCTCCTGCACCCACCCGGAGGTGGTGCGCGCGGTGTGCGCGCTGCTGCTCGACTGCGGGGCGCGGCCCTGGGTGGCGGACTCCCCGGCCTTCGGCTCCGCGGCGCGCGTGGCCGAGGCCTGCGGACTGGACGACGCCCTCAAGCCGCTGGGCCTGCGCGTGCGGAGCCTGGGCCGGCCCGCTCCCCTGAAGCTCACCGACGGCGGCCGCATCGGGGTCTCGCGCGACGCCCTGGAGGCCGGGCGCATCGTCAGCGTGGGCAAGCTCAAGACCCACTGCCAGTTCCGCCTCACCGCCAGCGTCAAGAACCTGTTCGGCTGCGTCTGCGGCTGCCGCAAGGCCGTGGCGCACATGCGCCTGGGCGCGGAGCCGGGCCGCATGGAGGGCATGGTGCTCGACGTCATGGCCGCGCTGCCGCCGGTGGTGGGCCTG
>Ga0209467_1003357_pt1 | contig 10477 bp, 10 predicted proteins | sample Higcelwee11metaG_FD_187175 | JGI IMG/M metagenome (GOLD analysis project Ga0209467, IMG submission 187175) | Freshwater pond sediment microbial communities from the University of Edinburgh, under environmental carbon perturbations - High... | ecosystem: Environmental > Aquatic > Freshwater >...
GTTCCGAATCCAACAAGTACAACCTTATCTCCTTTTTTGAGAGTTTCTTGTACAGTGCCAATAAATGCATTTAAAGCAGCTTCACTGTTCTTTTTGTTCAAACCTGATTTTGCAGCAATTGCGTTTACTAAATCCGTCTTATTCATTTGCACAACCTCCTGTATTTGGAATTCGACATTATTTTATAATGAAAGTGGCATTAAGTCAAGCTTTTCAATGCAAATTAGTAATAATTTCGCTTATTTTTATTAACTTTTTTAAAATTCCATCCTTAAGCCTCATATATCTTTACTCCATTTACCTTATTTTCCATTTCAGTTTTGAAGTTATTTTCCGTGTGAATCTCCTGAGTTTTTCCAATAACTACACATTTAATATTGTTTTCAACAATAAAATTCACTATTGTATCAACAATCTCGTCTGACTTAAGAACAGTCAAACTTGCTCCTATTGACTTAGATACTCCAAAAAGGTATTCTATCGCTTCACCTTCCTGATTATTATCTAGTATTTTCCAATCATTTTTAGCAACATGTATTACGTAAATTTCTCCATCAATCTCACTTTTTAATCTCACAGCTTCATGAATAAGCCGTTCACAAGTTTTTTGTTGAGTAACACAAACGAGTATGTTGCGAAGCAGTTTCAAAAAATTGCCCCCTCCTATCTTTTAAAAGTCTATGTACACTATTAATTATACCACAGATTGCAATATAAAAAAGCATTGTAAATTAAATACAATTAATCTTTTACATTTATCTACTGCTAAGTGTAAGATTAATGTAAAAGATTAATTGTTTATTTATAATTGGCCAAGGAAATTTTTGAAATCTCCTAATTCATAATTAATGGATAAAATATTAAAATGTTAAGACTTATTGATTTTTATATAGCATGTATATTAATATATTTATGAAGTTTATATATTTAGTAATGTTGAAAATATAAACAAGTTGGTACTTACTCAATTTGTAAAACCATACTATTCATTATGCTGATGGAGGTAAAAATGAGAACTATTGATGTGGAACAAATCTCACAAACAGTTGAAAAACTGTGCATAGAATCAAATTACTACTTAAATGATGATATTAAAGCAAAAATGGAAGAAGCTCTCAAATCTGAACAATCTGATATTGGTAAAGAAGTTCTTAAGCAATTGCTTCAAAACGCAGATCTAGCAAAGAACGAGCATATGGCTATTTGTCAGGACACTGGAATGGCAGTGGTTTTCATCGAACTTGGACAGTCAGTAATGATTACTGGTGGAAGCTTAACTGATGCTATAAATGAAGGAGTCCGCAGAGGATATAGAAATGGATATCTCAGAAAGTCAGTAGTGTCTGATCCTCTACTAAGACAAAACACTGGTGATAATACCCCAGCTATAATTCATTATGATATTGTCGAAGGCGACCATATTAAAATAACAGTTGCTCCAAAAGGCTTTGGAAGCGAAAACATGAGCGCTTTAAAAATGCTAAAGCCCTCAGATGGAATTAACGGTGTTAAAGAATTCATTCTCCAAACGGTTTCAAATGCAGGACCAAACCCATGTCCTCCAATAATCGTTGGCGTAGGCATAGGTGGCACGATGGAGATAGCTGCCAAACTTGCAAAAAAGGCACTCCTTAGACCAATTGATCAAGCAAGTAAAATCGATTATATTAAGGATCTTGAAAAAGAAATGCTCGCTAATATTAATAAGCTTGGAATTGGTCCTGCTGGTCTAGGAGGCAGAACAACTGCCCTTGGTATAAACATTGAAACATATCCAACACACATAGCAGGCTTGCCTGTTGCTGTTAATATAAATTGTCATGCTACGAGACATGCTGATGCCATCTTGTAATATTCATTGTATTATATTAAATACACTATTAATCTTACATTTAGCAGTCGATAAATGTAAAAGATTAATTGTATTTAATACAGATAGCTTTAGCCAATTTTAATTTATAAGGAAGGTGACATTATATGCAAATTACACTTAACACCCCTCTAAATGATATTGATGTGCAAAACCTCAAATCAGGGGATACCGTGTACATAAACGGAACAATATATACAGGCAGGGATGCTGCTCACAAAAGAATGATGGATCTTATTAGCAAGGGAGAGGAACTGCCATTTGATATAAAGAACCAGATTATATACTATGTTGGACCATGTCCTGCTAGACCTGGTCAAGTGATAGGCTCTGCAGGTCCAACAACCAGCGGTCGTATGGACGCATACGCGCCAAAACTAATTGAAATGGGCTTAAAGGGTATGATCGGCAAAGGACTTCGCAACTCCGAAGTTATTTCGGCCATGACTCAATATAAATCAGTCTATTTTGGTGCAATTGGAGGAGCAGGGGCTTTATTGGCCAAATCAATAACAAAAGAAGAAATCATTGCTTTTGAAGATTTAGGGACTGAAGCTGTTCGAAAGTTAACCGTTGTAAATTTTCCTACAATTGTCATTATAGATAGCTATGGTAACAATCTTTATGAATCAGGCTATACAAAATATAGAATTAATGCCTAAGTATAAAAATAGTGTTTCTATCTAATATAAGTTGGGTATATTATTTTTATGTAATAACAAAATAATACTTGTTAATTAGGGATTTCAAAAGTTTATTTTGTATCTTTGAAGCTGAGATCCAACAATGAATTTTGAAATGCGCTTAAGTTAGTGTATAATAAAAGTATTCAAATAACATTCTAAATTTTAAGGAGGATTTGTTAATGCCTAAAGTAACATCAGATATGATTATTGCAGAAGTATTAAAAATGGATAGGGGTACTGCTCCAATATTTATGAGTAATGGAATGCACTGTCTTGGATGTCCATCTTCTTCTGGAGAAAGTATAGAAGATGCCTGTGCTATTCATGGAATTGACACTGCAAAACTAATAAGAGAGCTTAATGAATATTTAGAATCTAAATAATCATATTCTCAACGATAACAAACAAAAACCCGAACATTATTTTGCATTTCCCTAATAATATTCGGGTTTTATGTTGTCTTTTTTTAATAATTCTGATAATATAGATTTGAAAATAAGTAGGATAGTATTTTTTAATAATACCTTTAATTTTTTGGCAGTTTTATTTTTAGTATTGTATAAGCCAAATTTTGAGGTTATAATTTAAATGCCAAATTGTTTTTAAAGTCAATAAATAATTATACTCTGATTTTCGTTCTTCGAAATTTCATATGGGTATATAAATGATTAGGAGGCTAATAAATGTCTACAAAAGTTGTAATTGGAACACAATGGGGAGACGAAGGAAAAGGGAAATATATAGATATTCTAGCTCAGGATTCTGATGTTGTTGTAAGGTTTTCAGGTGGAAATAACGCTGGTCACACAATAGTTGCAAATGGTGTTAAATACGCTCTTCATCTCATACCTTCTGGCATTCTTCATCCAGGGAAAGTGTGCATTATTGGAAACGGAGTTGTTGTTGATCCAGGAGTTTTAATAAATGAAATCAACAGCTTAAATTCAAAGGGAATAACTACTGATAAACTTTTTATAAGTGACAGAGCTCATATTATAATGCCTTATCATAAGATCCTTGATGAGCTTCAGGAAAAAAGCAGAGGTAGCAACAGCATTGGTACAACAAAAAGAGGAATTGGTCCTGCTTATGCTGATAAAACTGAAAGATCTGGCATAAGAATGTGCGATTTGATTGATGATAAGATTTTCATAGAAAAAGTAAAAGCTAATCTTGAAATAAAAAATAAAATAATCGAGAAAGTATATGGTGGTGATAAGCTCATAGCTGAGGATGTCATATCAGAGTATCTTGAGTATGCAAAAATATTGAAAAGCCATATTATTGACTCAAATCACTATCTTTTCAATTGCATAAAGGAAGGCAAAAATATTCTTTTCGAAGGTGCTCAGGCAACTTTCCTAGATCTTGATTTTGGAACATATCCATATGTTACATCTTCAAACCCTGTAGCTGGTGGTGTTTGTACAGGTGCTGGAATTGGACCTACATATATTGATGAAGTTTATGGTGTTTTCAAGGCATATACATCAAGAGTTGGCTCAGGACCTTTCCCAACTGAGCAGGAAAACGAAATTGGTGATACCATAAGAGAACTTGGATGGGAATATGGAACAACAACAGGCAGACCACGCAGATGCGGTTGGCTTGATACTGTTATGATAAGATATGCTGCTCATGTAAATGGATTAACTGGTCTAGCAATCAATCACGTCGATACAATAGGCAAATTAGGTAAAATTAAGCTCTGTACAGCATATAAGAAAGATGGTATTATTATTGACTACTTCCCTGCTTCATTAGAAGAGCTTGCTAAATGCGAACCTATTTATGAAGAATTTGATACATGGAATGAAGACATATCAGATATTAAAGAGTACTCGAAACTACCTGACAATGCTAAAAAATACTTAAAACGAATCGAAGAATTGGTTGGCGTTAAAATTAAGCTTATTGGTGTAGGAAAAGAGAGAACAAATACTATTGTAGTTTAAATTTATATTAAAGCATGTTGAAAACATAATTAATACTACGAATAAAGGGGAGCTTTTCGCTAAAACTCCTCTTTATTTTTTGTCATACAGCCCACAAATCACCAGCTAACGATGTGTTGTGTGTGAGAAAAGTAAAATAAAAATAAAAAATATAATTTTTTTTATTTTTTCTATTGACAAACATAACAGTTATATAGTATCATACATACTTGTGTGGCAGACAAATACTTAGTTCAAAATGTCTGGGCCATTAGCTCAGTTGGCAGAGCACATGACTTTTAATCATGGTGTCCCGCGTTCGAGTCGCGGATGGCTCATCAAAAAAACTTTGAGATTATTCTCAAAGTTTTTTTATGTTTAAATTCGTTTTTTATGTTGGCAAGTGTTTGATATATTATTTATGCATATGACAATCTTCGACATTTTGTCCTCTAGAGTGATCCTTAATAATACTTATAATATACATCAAAGTTATTCGCTCCAAATATGCGTTTATTTTCAGTAGATATTAATTTTTAGTGTTTGTATTGTATAAAGGACCATTTTCGATATTTGGTCTCTTTTTGCGCTTTATTGAGAATGCATAATAAACAGTATCACATTTAAAATGTATATAACCCCTTCAAAACTAGTATTATCAGGCTTTTTGATATAGTTTCTTGCTATGTCAAAAAAAAATATAATTTTTTTTAAAAAAGTGCTTGACTTTTTTGCTCGTAGCATTTAAGATATAACTTGTCGGTCGCGAAGTTAAACAAACAAAGCAATGACTTTAGACACGGCCCATTGGTCAAGTGGCCTAAGACACCGCCCTTTCACGGCGGTAACAGGGGTTCGAATCCCCTATGGGTCACCACTTAGAAGCTATTAATAATAGCTTCATTATATGGCCCGGTAGTTCAGTTGGTTAGAATGCCAGCCTGTCACGCTGGAGGTCGAGGGTTCGAGCCCCTTCCGGGTCGCCATTAAAATTTAATATGCGCTGGCGTAGCTCAGCAGGTAGAGCAGCTGACTTGTAATCAGCAGGTCGGGGGTTCGATTCCGTCCGCCAGCTTCATATGGAGGGGTTCCCGAGTGGCCAAAGGGGGCAGACTGTAAATCTGTTGTCTCTGACTTCGATGGTTCGAATCCATCTCCCTCCACCAAAAAACAATCTATGTAATATAGATTGTTTTTTTATTTTGTATCTATATTACATAGATTGTATCAAACAAAAAAGGCTGGTAGTTTACCAGCCCCTTAGTCCTTTTCTGTCTATTTCAATGTTTTTTGCCTGTCTTATAACGTACAACGGCCTTCCTTTTGCCTCATCATATATTCTACCTATATACTCACCAATAATCCCTAACATCATCAAAACAATCCCATTAAAGACAATTGTTATAGCCATCAGAGATGCCCATCCTGGTTGAGTATTATGCATAAAAATAGCCTGACAAATAATAAAAAGCAAGTAAACAAATCCAATAGCTGATATAATGGTACCAACATATGTTGCTAGCTTCAAAGGCTTGTATGAAAATGATGTTATTGCATCGAATGCAAACTTAATCATCTTCTTAAGAGGGTACTTTGTTTCACCAGCAAAGCGTTTTTCTCTGCTAAATTCTACTCCTATCTGCTTAAAACCAAGCCAGCTAATAAGTCCTCTTGTATACCTGTTTCTCTCATTAATATATGAAAGAGCAACACAAACCTTTCTGTCTATTAGCCTAAAATCACCCGTATCAACAGGAATATCAACATCTGTCATTCTTCTAAGCAATCTATAGAAAGCTGCAGCTGTAAACCGCTTAAAGAAGGTATCTCCTTTTCTTTCTGCTCTCTTTCCATACACTACCTCATATCCTTCTTTCCACTTCTCAATCATTTTTGGAATAACTTCAGGTGGATCCTGTAAGTCCGCATCAATTACAACAATAGCATCCCCCTGCGTATAGTCCATTCCTGCCGTAATTGCGATCTGATGCCCAAAATTTCTTGAGAAGTCAAGGAATTTAATGTTTTTATCCTTCTCGCATATTTCGCTTAAAATAAATGCTGTTCTATCTCTGCTTCCATCATTTATAAAGATAATTTCATATGGCTCATTAACTGAATCCATAACCTGTTTTAATCTTTTATATGTCTCTAGAACAACAGGTTCTTCATTATAAACTGGAACAACAATCGAATATATTACTGAATCAGACACATATATCCCTCCTCAAATCCTAAGATTTCATAATGTTTTATCTATATTCATCATCATCATCTGAGTCTTCACTATAATCTCCTGAGAAGTTGTCATTATCAGTATCATCATAATACTCATCTTCGTCATTTTCTTTGTGTGATTTAACAGGTTTTTTTATTAAAAACATTATATAAGCAATAACTCCAACAACAAGCAATACAACAATAGCTATTATAACAAAACTATTTGATGACTTCTTTGAACTATCTGTAGAATTTTGTTGTGGTTGCTGTTTCATTGAAATATCAGCTATCTGCTCTCCATTTGGAACGCTTGTCACTTCTTCAACCGAAATGTCATCAAAATAAGCCTTTCCAGTATTAGTATTTCCATGACCACCAATCCCAACAGTTACATTAATAGTAGATACCCCCTGTCCAATCTTAGCATACATTGTGAGCTCCTGCCACTTGTCCACCGTACCCTTTAGGTCCTTGGATGAATAAACGTAGTCTAAAATTGAAATAACTGCCCCAGTATTTTTATCTCCTACATTCTCTGTCTTTGCCCAACAGGTTAACTTATATGTTTTATTATCTTCAACAGCAATACTCTGTTTGTATCTTGCGTCATTTACCTTCTTGCTGTCTATTGACACAAAACCTTTCCCTGTATGACCTTCCCCTTCTTCGAGTTTAAATGTAGTTGCAGTACTATCATATGACCAAGCCTCCCAACTTGCAGGATTGCTATCATTTTTTTCTTCAAATGAAGGGTTTTTTATAATACTACCTTGAGCAAAACAAGTTAGAGAAGATACTGTCAATATAGAAAATACTATTAGAGTCAATATCCGTTTTCTCATTAAAAACATTCCTTTCTGTTAAGTAGATTTCTTGATTATCCCCTTAGCTTTTCACCTAAAACCATACTTCGTCTAATAACTTCATCCATATTAATATAGTCAAACTCAGCGAATCTTCCGTGAAGAATTATCCCAATACTACTAAAGTAATCACGTACTATTTTAACATTCTTATAGTAATCAGTATCATAAACTACATAGCCATACTCTAAGTTCTTGACATCTGCAGCAACAACATCCTGTTTGCTAATAAATCCTAATTTATGCATATCATTTACAATCATTTCTGATAGCACTCCATCTGAAACATTGTATAGCTCATGCCCTTTATTTGTTGTTATCTCAGCCATGAGCGAAGATTTTCCGTTTGGAACGTTGTTTTTGCTGAAATAACCCATATAACAAACCCTATGAGGTATAACGTCCATAGAAGGAATATAAATCGCACTTTTATCAAATAATGACTCGTTATTTACTCCAACCAAGACAACACGAACGGTATTATGCCTAAGTGAACTAACTGCTTTTAATACATTTTCTGGTATATTGTCAATATACTTTACAACTTCTTTTACTGGAATAGTCACAACAAGCTTGTCATATTCCTTTTCGCATTTTCCATCTGATACTATCCATTTATCATTATTTTTTGTAATTTTATTGATTTCATAGTTTACAGTAATCTTTGAAGTACTCTTATTTGTATTTCTAACCATAGCATTTATAAGTCCTTCAATTCCGCCATTAGTTGGATAATAGAAATACAACTGGTGAACATATCCTTCGGTTTCAATACCTAATGCAGATTTTACTACGTCTTCAACTGGAGGTCTTGGCACCCTTTCAACCCATTCAAGGCTCATTTCCTCAAGAGGTGTCTTCCATATTTTTTTGTTGTAAGGAACAAGGTATTTTTCAGCAATTCCTTTTCCAAAGGTATAATAAATCCAATCATTAAAGTTCTCTGGCTTCTTGTAATCATTTTGCAAAAATCCAATTAGACAATCATAGATGTCTTCTTTATCAAGAGCTCCTAAGCCATTTTCAAAAGGATATTTAACGAATCTGTCCTTAAAGAAAATATCATTTTTTCTTTTACATTCATTTTTATTATCTCCAAGCTCGGATTTAACAAAATCCATAATTTGCTCATTTTTCGAAAATAAAATATGTCCTCCGACATCGTACTTGAATCCGTCCTTGTCAAATGTTCTACACAATCCGCCAACTCTATCTTCTTTCTCAAGCACTTCTGAGTCAACATTTAAAAATCTTTGGAGGGCAAGACCACTCAATCCCCCTCCTAAAATACCTATGCTCATGATTATTCTCCTTTTTAGGGCATTTCAAAAAATTCATTTTTCAATCCATCTTACTAAAAGTTCCTTAAAATCACCTTAAGAAAATCTAACCTTCATTATCCTTTTTATAGTCCACCATGCACTTTGAAGCGGCATCATTGTTGATTGACCAATTCTCTCAAAGTAATCTATATATACTATTTTTACTTTTGCTCCCATTTTGATTGGACGCAAAAGAAGCTCAACTGGTAAAGCAGCACCATTTGGCTCATAATTAAGTTTATCAATCAAAGTTTTTCTATATGCTCTCATTCCACTGTGCAAATCCTTTAAGTACTTAAAGAAAAACACAGATGCAATCATTGCAAAACCTATATTTGCCAGATAATTTATCATTGGCATCGCTTGAGGCTTAGTCTTTAAGCGTGATCCGTCTACAATATCATACCCTTCTTCAGTGACCAATCTTGCAAGCTCTGGTATCATATTTGCTGGATATGTATTATCACAATCAAGGGTTATTACAACATCTCCTGATGCTGATCTTAATGCAAGATCCATTGCTCGTCCATACCCTTTTGGTGGAAATTGTCTTATCACCTTGACACCCATTGATTCAGCAATCTCTGGAGTCTTGTCCTTACTTGAGTCTACTATAAGGATCTCTGCATCTGGGACATACTTTCTTATATCCTCAACAACAGTTCCGATTGCCTTTTCTTCATTCATTGTAATCATTACAACACTTATCATATATTTTGCTCCCTACCTATTTTTTATTACGGTATCTCACTAACTATGAAATACTATTTTTGCTCCTTCATGTTCAAATGTAAACCACATTGGAGTAAGACCAAGTTTTGCCATGGCATTAACAAGTCTAGCCTTATCCTTTGGACAATACAGCATTAAAAATCCTCCGCCGCCTGCTCCTACTACCTTTCCTCCTATAGCTCCATTATTTATACCCATTTCATATGCTTCATCAATAAATGGATCTGAAACCTTATTAGAAAGACCTTTTTTAGTAAGCCAATGCTCATGTAGTATTTCTCCGAATTCATCAATCTTGCCCATTTCAAATATCTTCTTTGTATAAAGACCTATTTCTTTTATCTTGTGGAGGCGCTCTATTGTGCCTTGGTCGCCTTCCTTGCTTTTTGTATTCTGTACTTCTAAAATTGAACTCGCTGATCTTTCCATATTGAGATTAAATAAGAAGATATTGTTTTGAAGCTCCATAAGATTTTCTTCTCTAATATTTACAGGCTCAACGTCAACTGTTCCATCTTTGTTAAACCAATAAGCATTAAAGCCGCCATAAGATGCAGCGTACTGATCCTGCTTACCAATAGGCTCTTTTAAAATGTCTATCTCTATATGACATGCATTTTCCGCAAGCTCAGTCAAGCTTGCATATTTTTTATTATATGAATATAAGGCATTTAAAACAGCAACAGTAAATGTGGATGATGTACCTAAGCCACATTGAGCTGGAACATCGGCAATAGAGACAAGCTCTAAAGCTTTATCAATTTTTACATGTTTTAAAGCTTCCCTGAAAATCTTATGTTCAATTTTATCTACACTGTCAACGATCTCAGTCTTTGAATAAGACAACCTA
>Ga0209467_1003358_pt1 | contig 10470 bp, 12 predicted proteins | sample Higcelwee11metaG_FD_187175 | JGI IMG/M metagenome (GOLD analysis project Ga0209467, IMG submission 187175) | Freshwater pond sediment microbial communities from the University of Edinburgh, under environmental carbon perturbations - High... | ecosystem: Environmental > Aquatic > Freshwater >...
TGGTTCTGCCCGTTTAAGTTTATGGTTAACAGAAACAAAAGGATTGAAATGCTTATCTTCTCTGTGCAGAATTTCATCTGTGAAGCTTCCTCAGAATTGGACCACCAAGTTAATCAATTTGATCGGTTTTCCTGTAATATGACAGCCGGAGAAACCGGATGCCCCGGTACAGGATTCCAACTTTCCCGAACGCACTACAATAGAATCATTTCAGGAAGGAATGGAGCCCTGAGCTTCCGGGCCGTTACTGATTTCTAGTAGGGGGTACACTGATAATTGTACGACTCCAGTTTGCTCTTGGTCATCGCATTACAAACGGTCTGCCATTCGGCAGTGTTATGAGGATTTACGCATATCCAGCAGATTGGAACACTTTCGCAGGATGTGAAACTCAGCATTAAAACAAATAGCAGTGCACCGATTGCTTTATGGAATGCCTTTCTGCTTTTCATATGTATACTGAATAATGTTGCAATGATATTAAAAAAATGCGATTGCCGGCACATGCAGAAAGCTATAAAGAGCGATTCCGGTTGCGGAATTGAATATTGACTATTGTTGACCAGGGACTCCTGCCAGTTCCGGGAACAGTATCCAGTTCTCTATTTGAACAGGAAAGCAATTGATTTGGTGGAGTTTTGGAGTGTAAACTCAGCATTGATAACAGACTGGGTACCGTATACTGTATTGAGCATTATTACCTGGCAGTAGACCTTCTGGCCGGACTTAATCAGGGAAAAAATTTCCTTTACACTGACAGAATTGGACTGCGAGTCAGAGTCCGGGGCGACTTTCTTCACCTCTTTGTCCCTCGAATCTTCGATCCTCCACGATTGCCAGTCAGATTCGATGATGAATTTCCTGGCACCGTTATCCCAGGATTGTTTGAAGTCTTTATGCTGATGTATGTAAATCTTGGGACTTTCATCAAACCTGAGAACCAGACCCTGAACTGTATTATCCTTGTCAGGCTTGTCGTTAAGCAAAATCTGTCCTGTAACCTGTTCGTACGGATCAGCCGGTTTCTGTTTGTCGGCTGCAGTTATGGTGCGGAGCAATCTGAGCGTTTCACTGCCACTTTTTGATGTAACATATGCCATCCTGAATGTCTTGTCATAAGTCTCTCCGGATTGGGCTTTCCATTGGCCGGAGACTGTGGCGGTCAACAGCAGTAGTGTGAGGCCGGCTATAATATTTTTCATGTTCTTGCGAGATTGAAATTTTCAATAAGATGCAAAGCGAATATAGTATGAGACACATTATTTAATGCCCCATACATTACAACGTCTGATATCTTATAATGTTACATCCTCCCGGTAAACGGGAACGGAGGTCTGCCGGTTTCCAGGGACCCGGGATCGCCTCATTTCGTCTTCAGCGCCGACCGCGAACCGAACCAGGTATTCTCCCTTGTGCCGAACCAGCCGTTCTCGATGTTGACAATTGCCTTGTGAAGGTTATACTGGCAGAGGACCGAATCGTGCCTGTCTTTGCAGGTCAGGCCTCCAGGGTCATCATTGTACATCTCACGAAGGTATGGCAATGCCTTTTCAGAGCGCATCTGCCCGAGGGTCCAGATAGCGGTATGGGACCGTTCATTGGGCGATTGATCCGTATCGAGCATAAAGGCAATCAGTGCTTCCTCGGCTGTACCGCGATAGTGGCTTTTGGCGATGGCGATATTCTCCCTCACCGAGTGACCGATCCAGATCCTCATGGCGAAAAAGAGGGCAACGGCCAGGAATAATATCCCGAGGCCAGCTAAGGCTGCAATTTTCCTCCAGTTCCTTTTCACCCAGGGAGTAAAATTATTATTTCATCATTTCAAGATAGCTGACCGTACCGGGAGATGAATGGGCTTCCTCCTGTCCGGCCATCGGACAATCCTTTACAGGGCAATTGATGATTTTATGTTCCTTGTTATCCGCAGGTTCCCAACCCAGTATGAGGTACAGGGTAAAGAATCCTATAACAAAAGCAACTATGACATGCCATCCGTTCTTAATCCACAGCACTACATTACGTGCTTCAGGAAATTTGTTTGTGATGGCTACCCCTGCCGATGAGCCGAACCATATCATTGATCCGCCAAAACCGACTGAATATGCAAGCATGCCCCAGTCGTAATGCCCCTGGTCGAGACATAATTTCGTAAGCGGAATGTTGTCAAACACTGCTGAGAGGAATCCCAGGGCAAAGGCAGTCACCCATGATGCATCCGGTAGCTCCTCGACAGGCATCATCGAGGCGCAGGTGACAAGACAAAGGAGGAAGATGGTGCCTTTCAGGGCGCCCGGCACCTCTTTCCATGGTACCCGGCGTATGAAGGCTCCGACAACTATCGCTATCCAGACACCCAGTGCCGGCATGTCGTAAAGAATGTTTGAAATGATTGCTCCGGCAAGGATAAGTGCCACGCTGACCAATTTACCCCAGTCAATTTTAACGTTGGGATTGGCATCCCTCTGGATCGGCTGGTATTTGTCCTGCTGACGTGCGCCAAACCAGGCAAAGAAAAGCAAGGCTGCAAAGGCAGCAACATACGCATGCAGAACGTTGAATGCAGACACACCGTCAATCCACATCATTGTAGTAGTTGTATCTCCGACAACACTTCCGGACCCGCCTGCATTACTGGCGGCTACAATTGCGGCAATATACCCGATATGTACTTTGTTTTTGAAAACCACCAGTGCAATGGTTCCGCCAATGAGGGCAGCAGCTATATTATCGAGGAACGATGAAAGGATGAACACAAAGATCAGCAACAGGAACGGTCCTTTCCAGTCATCCGGAAGATATGCAGGTAGTTTGTCAGGCACCCCGGATTCCTCAAATATTTTCGAAAGTACGGCAAAGCCAAGCAGCAGCCCAAGAAGGTTCAGAATGATGCCCCACTCTCCCTGTCGCAGGTCCTTGTCAAGGATCTGATCAATCATTGGCGTGGTGCCAAAGAAGTGCTCCGCAAGGTTAAATTCCGAATCAAGGATCAGCTTGACTGTCAGCAGAATAGTAAGACCTATGACAGCCACCCAGAATGTTTGTTTGTGAAACAGCGCTACTCCTACAAGGATGAGGCCGAAGATGATAAACTCAATACGGATGGGTCCGATAGACGGCATCTCACCGCCGGCAGCAAATATTAAGAGCGGAGAAGCCAGGATGACTGCCGTCATCAGGATTCTTTTACAGTTCTCAGCGAAGAACTGTTTCAAAAAGCAATACATCGTAATTGGAGGTTTAGGTTATTTTATAGGGTATAAAACAGGGCAAAGTTATAATGTTTTTAATCCGGTATTAATCCTTGCAGTAAATAAATAACATAAACGCGGTCATGCATACCAAAAGTCTTATCAGGCAGTTATATAATTACCCAGGAGCTTCAGATCAATAATTTAATACTGCGACATGATATTGAAAACAAAAACCGGCAATATGTTGTGCAGGATAATTGCAACAGTGTTTCTCTCCATTCTGACGCCTGGCGTATCGGCCGGTATGGAAACTGAGGCACAAGATATTTTTAATCATTCGCCAGACAGCACGGGGTGCGAAGAGCTTATATCACTGTACAAAGATCATCACCTTAATAAAGAGAACGACAAAGCTCTTGAATTCTGGCGGCAGGTCCTCGTTAAATGTCCTTCGACCTCGGAGGATCTTTACAAAGACGGGGAATCCATATATTCGGAGCTCTACCGCATCACCGGCGATGTGGCATACATTGATACAATTTTAATGGTCCTGACCCAGCGCACATATTATTTCAATGACAAACTGTCAAACGACCTTCATAAATCTGAACTTCTCTTTGAGCTGGCAGGGGATGACCCGGCATACCTGGGACTCTGTTACAATATCCTGATGGAGGCCGCTGAAAGTTATCCTGATCAGATGGGATGTGACCATTTTGTGCGTATGGCTACCGCTGCTGCCAGTCTCTATGCGATGGGAATCATTGATGCCGGGGAGCTTGAGCATGCATTCATTGCTGCGCTCGGTACCGTTGATTACCGGTTTGCGACCGGTTCTGCAAATTGCAGCAGCAGTGATGACCTTGAAAATATGGAAACATTTTACCGGACCAGCGGCGCTATGACCTGTGCCGGCATTGAGACACTGTACACCTGGAAGGTTGACCGCGACTTTCATGATACCGTTCTGATCAGAAAGGTTAATGCCATGCTCACAGAGGCGGGCTGCACCGGTTCCGAGCTCTATTATAATGTAGCCGTGAAGATGTTTGCCAATGACCGGTCGGCCATAAATGCCGTCAGGCTGGCTGAACTGAATGTTGAACGCGATAATGTCGAGAGGGCCATATCTTACTTCACGGAAGCCTATAACCGTGACACCAGCAGGCTGGTCAGGTCTGAGGTTATCACCAGGGTTGCCATGATGGAGCTTGCAAGGGGAAAGCGCCAGGAGGCGAGGGACCGTGCTGAGCATGCATGGCAGCTGAACAACAGGAATGCCAGGGCGCTGCTGCTTATCGCCGACTGTTACGCCGGGGCCGAGTTTGGCAATTCATTCGACAACCACACGGCCTACTGGGTTGCGGTCGATTACCTGGAGGCAGCAATTAAGTTTGACCCCTCACTGAGGAAAGAGGCTGAGGTCAAGATCAGGGCATACTCCAAACTCTTCCCGACGAGGGAAGAGTGTTTTTACCGCAGGATCAATGACGAGGGCATCGTTTTCAACGTCGGCGGCTGGATCAGCGAGGTGACCCGGGTCAGGTTCAGAAGAGAGTAGCCAGGCCTGGTTATTCCCAGACATTTCCCAGCGGAATGATCTTCATCAGGCAGGCATCATCTCCTGCCTTGATACTCTTGAGCAGCTCAACATCCACATCGCATCCAAACGCAGTTTCGAAAAGCACTTTGCTGTAACCTGTGGTGCACTGGCACCATGTTTTTGTATCAAGCTTATCAACTTCTGCGACCATGGGGCAGGGACAGAACGGGAACATCAGGTTGATTGCACCATCTGTATAGGAGAGACCTGCGGCCACTGCCCTGGGATGGTTGCCAAACTCCTCCAGGGAAGATGACACTTGCATCACCTCCCTGACCAGCTTCAGCTTCTCATCCATGGCGTATCCGCACTGGCAGTTCATCCTGATCTTTTTGACGGTTGCTGTGTCGAAGTGATCTTCGAGTCTCCTCATTGAGTTTTTTACCCATGTTGCATTATCCTCCGGGCAGGGTTTCAGATCGTCCCCAAATACAACTTTGGTGGCGGTCTCATCGTTGCTTTCAATCTTTACAGCGCTGAAAAGCACCTGTTCCTGAATTTTCCTGATGTCAAACATGATATAGTTCTGTAGCGGATCAGTTATAAGTGGTTAAGATATTGATTCTATGTTGATAACAACCTTACCTGACGTGTGTCCCTGTTTTAGATAGTTCATTGCCTCTACTGCTTTGTCAAAGGACTATACTACAGCCTTCATTCTTCAGGTATATACACAAAAGTAGTATTCATTCCCGGTTGCTGCACAGGGAATGCCTACTTTCTGCGGTTTACCTGATCGGCTTCATAATCATCTGATTTTGGGTTATTGGTATAATAACTCATGTATCAGATAAAAAGTTTCGGCAATTTCATATGTTACAGATAGACAAAGCATTTAACTGCGCCGATAATCTTAGAATATGAGATTTTATGAAGGGTGAATTTATGAGCTTAATAATAGCAAATAGAAGATAATCAGGATATTACAGTTCACGGAATTTACAAATTATACCTGATCGGACCTAAAATATGGCAATTATGCCAAATCTTACCCTTCCTAAACTTGCCTTGGTCAAAATCCCGGATTCTTAGAGGTCAACTGCCTCTTGGGCATATAATACAGATAATCTGCATTATATATCCTGCTAACAGATATTATACGTAAAAAGTGTGCTTTTAACCGTAAAAAATGGCCGCTTTTTGACCAAGTGTAATATTTCGGTCGCCAGTTGCTCATAACAGTTTGTCAAGTACCGCAGAAATTTGACTAACATATTCTGTAATACTCTCATAATCACTCTAATCTATCGTTGTGACCTTGTGCCGCGATACCTTACAGAGTACCTTTGACATGTAAACTAAAACGAAAAGCCATGAAGACAATTAAACAGATTTCTTCGGGTTTGTGGGTTGAGTCCGGATGCCGGCGAGGTTTTCGGAACCTGAAGTTAAAATCGTCACCAAACAGGTCTGCAATCAGAGTTATTCTTCTTTCCATGATATTTTTTGTCGTGACCTTTGAGGTACCGGGAGGAAGGCCAGTGATTACAGAGGAAATGAAAGTCCAGACAGAAAGGGCATTCTTTTATTATCAGATCAGGTATCTGCCATTCAGCGAGGAGCTGTTGATTAAGTGCCTCAAGTATGAAGGAGTAAAATTTCCGGATATCGTTCTTTTACAGTCACAACTTGAAACGGGCTTTTACTCCTCAGATATTTTTCTGAACGCAAATAACCTGTTCGGAATGCGGTATCCGAGCCGCAGGCCAACGGTTGCTACAGGGACCTACAAGGAGCACGCTAAATATGCTCATTGGTCAGATTCTGTGATAGATTATGTGCTGTGGCAAGATTATTATCAGTCACGGGGATACAGAATAGTGGATGGTGGTGATAATGATTCTTACCTGGTTTTCCTGAATTGTATACCTTATGCCCAGGACCCCCGCTACATTTCCAAACTGGTTACTTTGTCACAGGGAGATCTGACGTAGGATCTATAAGGGCATATATGGTGAATAAAAGCCCCCGGAGGTGATCCGGGGGCCGATAAGAGGGATTGTAATCCGTGCTATTTACTTAGCATTTCCCATGCATGTTGCATGTTGTTCTCTGCGTCCCAATCCATTTTTTTAGGATATGTTTATGCCGTATTTTGACCTACACCTGTTCCCACAAAAAATCATCACAATACCTTCCATGATATGAGCGCAGCAAAAAAGTCACGCAGATTTCCAGTAGGCTGGATAATTCTGGCCCTTGTAATAGCACTTCTTTTTGCGACCAACCCCTCTGAGCAACAGTTCACAACTTATCTGAAGAATAAGATACAGGAGCAAGCCGAGGGTGACGAGACCTTTGCAGGTGATCTCAAGAGAGTGTTATCCGGGCCCGCGGCCTCACTGGCCGGAATGGGGACCGTAAGAAAGGACTATTATTTATGTTCAACCTACGAACTGGGGTTGCCGGGAGAGGAGCACCTGTACATTGGAATCCTTGATCACTTCTTCAGGTTGAAGTAGCTCCGGGCTACAAATGCAATTCCTTCAAAAGTGTCAATACTCAGTTTTGTTCCAGTTTATATATACTTCTGCTACTGAAGGATGAACTTCCTTTTTCAGCATGTCGACAAATTCTTCATCTGTCATATCTTCCTGGTGTTTTTTTAATGACTGCCATAATTCATTCAAAACCTTTTTCCCTCCGGCGTTATAAATATCCTTAGAGGCAGAGTGTAGTTTGCTCTGATACCAACCGTAGTTTTTTGGGCCCATTCCCAGCGTTGGATACAATTTTTCGAAGTCTTCCAGACTGGTGAAATTATACTCTGTCGTACCAGCACCGACCACCATGTCCGGGAACGTTTCCAAAGCAGGTAAGAGTTCGGGTTGTTGTTCTGCTACGTAAGTATGCAACATAAGGTTAACAAACAACTCACTCATCCAGTGGCGATGCATCTTGAGTCCCGCTTGTGCGGTATATGAATGTCCCATTTCATGCAAGGCGAGTAAATCAAAGAACGGCATCATACTGAAGGAACCATCTGGTTTGCCATATGCATTTTTAACCTTTGCTGCCAGTGGTGGAGGAAGCTGTTCAACAGGAGGTAAAAAACTACGCCAAAAATCATTGTCTTCTGTTGCTATTGCCAGGCGGACATTGTCAATATTATGAGGAAAACCATAGACATCGTGCAGGGGTTTGGCGGCAAAAGCTTTCCAGTGTTGAGGGGCCAGGATGTAAAGCTTTGTTTCAGGTGTAAACAGGATCTCTTCCTGAAAATACTTACCTGCATTTTCCATTAATACAGCAATGCTTCTTGCCCTAGCTTCATAGCCGGGACTATAATAATAAGTCTGAGTGAAACCCTTTAATTCTTCCAGCGGGAAGGGTTGGGTTGCTTTTGAAGTATCCTGTGCAAAAGAATTATTGCAGTACAGTAGTAGTGCAAAAGCGATAAGAATTGTACTTATCAGGTTACCTTTAAGTGATTTTGTGTTTGTTGTCATGATTTTTTTTCACCAAAAGTACACTGCGCACATAAGGTCTGCATAGTATAAAATAGACAACTTAAAACCGCAGGTCTTTTTGCATTCGCAATGGTGTGGAAAGGAGTTGCTGTTCAATAACGGAAGGATTTACCCCGGCAAAAGTTTTGAAATCCTTAATCATGTGCATTTGATCGTAATAGCCTGCTTCGTAGGCTATTTGTGTCCAACTAAGTTGCGGACAAGATTCATGCAATCTATAAGCTTTAGAAAACTTCAGAATTCGGGCATACATTTTAGGGTTCATCCCTAATCTTTCTTTGCACTTTCTTTCAAATTGCTTAATGCTCAGACACGAAAGCGAGGCTGTCTTTTCAATTGGCATATTACCGTTATTGTTTAACAGTACGCGCAATGCGGAATCAAAAGGTACTTTTCCCTTGAGGCCCGGTAACTGATTTAACAGGAATTTCTCTACAATATTTTTGCCTTCCTTTGAATCCGATATGTTCTGTAATTGTTCATTTATGCTCTTCATTTCAGCACCAAAGAACTCAAGTGCATCAAATCCTCCATCGAACAATTCATGCATGGGAATGCCTAACATACGGTACAAACCACCCGGGAGAAAATCAACGCGTATAGCATTTAACTGGCGGTGTACTTTGATATTCACACGCGAATACTGAGGGCCTATCAAAACTGTTAGCGGTTGTTTGTCAAAGTTCCCTTCCTCTATTCGTCCCATGGATATAGAATTCCGGCAATAAAACATTAACGATTGAAATGGAGTCGGCGGATAAGGTGTTACCGCATCATCAATTCCATCCGGGAGAATGGCGTTTACGGTGGAAATATTCAGGATATAATCCTGTAAAGCAGGGTGCGGTATATATATGTTTACCTCCAATTAAGTGTGCTTAAATCCAGAAAAGGCTACAAGTATTGTGTTAAAATTGAAGCAGTCAATTCTGTCTGTAGTTAACTCTTTAACACCAGCGGATTTTTTTTGTTGAGAGTACTTTGACAATTCTCAAAGATTATCAACTCCCGAGGAAGCTGATGCTACATTCTGTTCTCGTTACATCACTACCCTCATATAATGATTATCCTGATTATAGAGCCGAAGGCTATTATGATTCATTTACGACACCCGGTTGCATTAAGCGCAACCTGCCCGCCTCCATCGTCAAAGTGGGTTATAAGGCAGGAGAAGTGGCAATGGTAACTACGGTTTACGAGGACAGTGCTTCCATGCCTCACTGCAAATAAAAAGCCCCCGGGATCCGAGGGCTGAGCTTTCATGAATGCCACCTTTTAGTTATCGTTTCAGTGACAGTTAGCTTTAAGAAATGTAAATGAATCAGTAGCCCAGTCATAAAAATAAAATATATTGTATTGAGAGCCTTTGTCCCCTTTAAGATTCCAATGACCATAGCCAGCCAAATCTTCATAATCACTTTTATAAATGTCTTTTACCTCAAAAATTTCACCTGTCCTAAAATTTGTAACCTGAGCAGTGAACTTTGCTTTTTCACCTACAATAACTCCATCAACATAAAACCTGATCGCGTGAACAGAAGCAAAACCAACCAGTCTATCTACCGGTGCCTCACCACATATAACAGGTATATCTATATAATACCCGTCCCATGTAAGATACTCTGAAACCGATCCGTTTCCGCTATTGCCTTTTTGTGCAGAAAGTTGAGTCAATCCTATGCCTAATAAAAGGCATACCATAATTAATGTCTTTGTTTTCATAGTCGAACTGTTGTTTTTAGTATTAAAATCTTAGTACAAAGCTCGACCTATCTTTTGTAACCGGTTTTTCTTTGCGTCCCAAAGTTTGTTCTTTTCGTACCAAAATCAACCAAGAACCCCTGATCGTTATCATAGATTCAGGGCTTGAAGATATAGGGTAAAGTCCTGATTAAGTAAGGCTGGTAGTGAAATGGAGACATAGCTGCAAGCTGAATTACCTCAGAAATAAAAAGGTCACCGAATAAGCCACCAAGGTGGTTACTATACGGTGGAGATTCAGAAAACAGGTAAAAAAAAGAAACCTGTAAATCAAATGATTACAGGTTTCATTATGTTAGTAACTATCTAAAATGAGATACTTGTGGAGATAAGGGGAATCGAACCCCTGACCTCTTGACTGCCAGTCAAACGCTCTAGCCAACTGAGCTATATCCCCATGAAGTAATGAACCTGCTCCTGAAACGGTCAATCATTACCGAAA
>Ga0209467_1003360_pt1 | contig 10469 bp, 9 predicted proteins | sample Higcelwee11metaG_FD_187175 | JGI IMG/M metagenome (GOLD analysis project Ga0209467, IMG submission 187175) | Freshwater pond sediment microbial communities from the University of Edinburgh, under environmental carbon perturbations - High... | ecosystem: Environmental > Aquatic > Freshwater > Pond...
TGCCGTGCCCCAGGCCTTCGTCGCCGACCAGGAAGGCATATGGCGCGCCAATCCCAAGGGTGGCGCAGGCTGCGGCGGCCGCCGCCAAAAGGGCCGGGGTTCCCCGATCCGGGGGCACGAGCAGGCCGCCCACGGTCATGCCCTGGTTGGAAAAATCCGTCAGGCCTTCGGTGACCGGCACGTCGGGATCGGGGACGGCGCCTACGATGGCGAGCATTGTTTTTTCATTTCCTCGAAGGCCAGCCCCAGGGCGTAGCCGCACAGGGTGTGGCCGATCTCGCGCGGCGAGGGGGCCTCGTCGAGCCTTTGGCCGATGAGCCGGGCCGCCAGGTACGGCACGTCCGGACAGCCGCCGCCCGAGACGTTGACGATGACGCCGGTGGCCTTTTCCACGGTCAGTTTCATGTTCGCGGCCCGGACCATGAGATAGGCCCCGAAGTCCTTGACCTGGAAGATGTCCACCGGGGCCAAAAGCGGCCCGGTGACCGGAATCGTGTCCAGGGGCGGCACGTTCGCGGCCTCGAGCCTGCGGCGGATGTGCAGGCCCTCGACGAGCGGGAACTCCACGGCCAGATCGCAGCCCCGGCGCACCTCGGGGGGCGGCCCCACCACCTTGACCGCAAATCCGGCCTCGCGCAGGGTCTTCTCGGCCCGGATGACCTCGCTGGTGTTTTCAAACAGCATAAGACCCCGGTCAGCTTTGGATGCGGGCGGCGGGCCGGGGTCTTTTGTGCGGAAGCGGTCGAGAAATCCCAAAATCATCCCTTGCTGATGTCGATACGGTATTCTCCGCCGTCCTCGGCCACGGCGTCAAGGCGCCAGCCCTTGGCCTTTATGGCCCGGGACACGTTTTCCTTGGAGGCCTCGGTATCGACCAAAACGGTCAGCTTCCCCGAACCCATGGCCGTGATGGCCGCAAGCGTATCCAGAACCGGCTGGGGGCAGGACAGGCCCCTGGCGTCTATGGTCTTTTCCATGGTGCAATCTCCTTTCGCAGGGCGTCTTTTCAGACAAACGCAGGTCGCCATCGAAACATAAGGCCGCATGAGGGCGTAAATCTCCCGTTACGGGATTCCCAAGGGCGAAGCCCTTGGGCCGCCGGAGGCATTCCCCTCCTCCCTGACACGCCCCCCTTACGCCTTGGCGCGCATGGTCAGGCCGAAGTACAGGCACACGGCCAATCCGATGAACACAGCGGCCATGCCGTGGGGGCCGATGCCCTGGGGCGAGCTGGCCAGCCCGAAGTTATGGGCGAAGCCCGCGCCGACGATCATTCCGAACACGAAGACGGCGGCGTCGCCGTCGCCCTCGCCGGACAAAAAGAGCTGCCGTCCCGGGCATCCCCCGGCCAGGGCGAAGCACAGTCCGGCCAGGAGCATCCCGGCGAAGTTCCAGACCTGCTGGGTGTGGGCCACGGGCTGGCCCTCAAAGCCGATCTTCACCTGCCCGAGCAGGGCGTTGACCACCACGGCGGCGACGAAAAGGGCGATGACCCCGAGCAACAGGTGGGACTGCTTGAAAAGGATCACGTCGCGGAACGCGCCCATGGTGCAAAACCGGCTGCGCTGGGCGATGACGCCCACGAGAAGGCCAATGGCCAGGGAGGCCAGAAGCGGCGCGTGCATGGAGCCAGGGCCCTGGACGCTGTAAAACAGCACGCCGGACTGGGGCTCTTTATCGATCTGGGGATACAGCAGCATAAGGGCGAAAAAGCCGAGCATGACCAGGGGCATGATCAGCCCCACCGAGGCGTGGGTCTTCTGGCTGCGGCCCAGGTTGAAGCCCTTGCGGAAAAAGATGGCGCCGATCCAGATGCCCGCCACCAGGCCCAGGATGCCGAAAATGGCGCTTAAGTCGCCGCCTGCCAGGCGCAGGATGGCCCGCCAGGGGCAGCCCAGAAAGACCAGGGCCCCGATCATGGCGAACGCCCCCAGGATGAACCGGGCAATCGGCGCCGACCCGGCCCGGGGACGGAAATCCTTGGCGAAAAGCGCCGCCAGAAGGGAACCGAGCACGAAGCCGATGATCTCCGGGCGCATGTACTGGACGATGGCCGCCCGGTGCAGGCCCACGGCCCCTGCCATGTCGCGCTCGAAGCAGGCCACGCAGATGCCCATGTTGCCCGGGTTGCCCCAGAATTGCAGAAGCGGGGCCAGGACGCCGATGCAAAGGCCCACGGCGATGATGCCCTGTTTCGAGGAAAAGAAATTCTTCATGGCGGCTCCTCTCACGTTGGACGGTTCCCCGTGCCGGGAATTCCCCCCCCGCAATACACGGTAATTCCCGATTGTATAGAAGAGGAACAAGCCAAGAACAAATTCAAAGTTCTTATCACCACATGAATTGTCTATAGGCTGCGCCAATACATGGCCCTGGCCGGGGAACGGCGGGGGTCGGCCGGGGCCTCCGCCGGGACACGGGGGATTCCGGGATATCCCGGGAAACGGGGACCACGGGAAGATGGCCGCCAGGGATGATGGACGCGTGGAAAAATCCGGCGGACGCGGGGTCTGGCGGCGTGCTGCGAGGCGACGGGGGGACGTGCCCGTTGAGGCGTCACAGCGGTGCGGCGCATCCGGGGCATGGACGCCCGTAGCGTGTTCTGACGCCCCAGGCGTCGAACGTGTGCGTTGGCGAACGTTACTGAAGCGGCGCCTCCAGTTTCTTGCGTTCGAGCATGGCCGTCAGCAGGGAGGCGTAGCTCCAGGTCAAATCCTGGGCGCTCCAGGGTTGCCCGCTCTCGCCGTTGATTTGTTCCGGAAGCCAGGAGGCGCCTGGGTTCACTTCTTTCGGTGGGGGAAGAAGGGCTCTCACGGCCATGACCAGCCTGTCGCCTTCCACCGCGAGGCCTTCCGCGACCTGGCGCATGATGTCTGGATCGTCCTGGACGAGACGCCCGTCCCGTTGGGGAGCGATGAGCGCGGCGTACAGCTCGGGTGAAAGCACGAAGGCATAAAAAGGATGAACGTCAGGCCCGATGTTGATGCCGCCTTTTTGGAGGATCGTCCGGGCCAGTTTATAGTAGAACTGGGCCATGGCGTGGTTGCTCAGCACCCAGGGATTGGAGGCCTCGTCCTGCGCCCCATCGAAGCAGTCGGCGGGATAGCGGCCCAAATAGGCGCAAACGCCGTTTTGGCCGTTGTCGATCTTGTATCTGACCATCGGTTGGCGTTCGCCATCGGTGCAGGAGGTAAAGCAGAAGCCCTTCCTGACGCTGTCGGCATTTTGCAGGGCCATGCCGCCGTCAAGGGGAAAGATGTGGGCGTCGGTATGCACGAAAGCCAGGATCGTGCTGATGTCCAGGCAGGACTCGTCGCCGCTCGGCGGGCATTGCGGGCGCGTGATCGGGCATCCGTCCCCCATCCAGCGGGCAAAATATCCCTGGCAGGCGTTTGAGCGCCAATACCGTCCAAGCATGCCTTCCAATCTGCGCCGCACCCCTGCCATTTCATTTTGAAACTCGGTGTCTTTCGCATTCGCGGCGAACATCGCACCCCGGTTCATGGCTTCGTATTGGACCATGGAATTAAAAAAGAAAAGCCCTGGTGTCTCTTCCCAGAGATCATGCTTGGCGACGTCATAGGACTTGGCGACATAGCACAAGTCTCTTTTCAAGATGCCCATGTCCTGGCAGTTTTTCATGGGAACGTAGAGGGTGACGCCGTCGCTCGTAAAATTGAAGAGCTCGGCGATTTTCATGATGGACAGAGCCCGCAGGGCGGGACCGTCCGTCTGGCTGCTCCACCTTTCCACCTCCGCGTTCACGGAGAACACCGCATGGGCATAATCCGAATTTCCCTGGTCGCACAGCCCCGCCCCGACGGCGTTTTGGATGGTGTCCGTAAAGATCAGGTAGGACTTGAAAAGCGAGGGAATGTCGTGGCGCTCTATGCCCCACAGCGTTGCTGGCGTTGGGAGTGAGTTCTTGCCGGGGACGGATTCCCGGTAAACGTCCGCCAGGGCGGAGATGGCCAGTGCGGAGTCGCGCAACCATATCCGTTCATAGTCGTGTTCGCCCGTGAACCAGGGCGGAGAGCCCTTGAAGGAGGGCGAGGCGACCACGGCGCCCTGTTCGTATGTGCGGCCTAGGTGATCCTTGCGGATCATCCTGTCGCTGGACTTGACATTGCGCAGCATCAAATCCAGCGCCACGGTCATTTCCTTGTCCGTGTAGGGAGCAGGAGGCAGGCACCAGCCAAGATCGGCGACAAGGAAAAAGGCGACAAGGAACGAAAGGAAAATGCGGGTACGCAGTTTCATGACCTGCCCTCTCTTTCTCCGGTTGAAGATGGTATCCGTGCGGGTTTCGCGCCCCCCCAGGGGTTCCCGCGCCGCCACATGGACCAGATCGCCGCGACCGACCGTTTCCCCCTCCCCTGCCGTTTTCTCCGGCTGCGGCTTCTTCAAGGCAATCCCGGCCGCACCGAACACTGCCTTGGGCAAACAACAATCGCTGGACGATACAGCGTTGCCCGGTGAGGAAGGATGGTCGACGCTATCATGAATTCGATTTCGATATCAATAAATTGAAATCGCATTATATATAACAATCATGCCGTGTTGCAGATCAGGGAAAAACGGCGCGAGGCCGGGGAAAGCGAGGGCGCGTGCGGATGACGCCGGAACAACCGGGCGAGGGGGCGGGAAAAACGGTGATCCGCTCTAGACCTCAGAAACGGGAAAGCCCCTTGCGGGGACAGATGTCGGCCAGGGGACAGTCCTGGCAGCGGGGCTTTCTGGCCTGGCACACGTCGCGGCCGAAAAGCACCAGCAGGTGGTTGATCTCGCCCCAGGCCTCACGCGGGAAAAGGGGGATCAGGTCTTTTTCGATGACCACCGGATTTTCGGAATCCGTCAGGTCCAGGCGGTACGACAGGCGCTTGACGTGGGTGTCCACGGCGATGCCCTCGTGGTTGCCGTAGGCGTTGCCGGACACGATGTTGGCGGTCTTGCGGGCCAGTCCCGGCAGGGCCGTGAGCTCCGCCAGGGTGCGCGGGACCGCGCCGCCGTGTTCGGCCACCATCATTTTCGCGGCGGCCACGAGGTTTTTGGCCTTGTTGCGGAAAAATCCCGTGGAATGGACCACGACCTCCACCTCGGCCACATCAGCCGAAGCCAGAGCGGCCGGATCGGGCCAACGCCGGAAAAACTCCGGGGTCACAAGGTTGACCCGGGCGTCGGTGCACTGGGCGGCCAGCACGGTGGAGACGAGAAGCTGATACGGATTTGTCCAGGTCAGAGCGGAAACGGCCCCGGGATACCGGGGCCGCAACCGCTCAAGAATGATTGTGGCGCGCGCTTGTCTGTCCACGCGGCGCCTGACCAAGCCTAGGGCAGAAAGACCACGGCGGAGATGGTGGTGGACCACACTCCGGCCTGGCCGGTGGTGACGCAGGGCTTGGAGGCCGAATCCACGATCTTGCCGCTCATGAGGTAGATCTGGCGACGTTCGTCGTAGGCCGTCTCGGGATCGAAATCGATGCCGAGCGTGGTGGCCAGCATGGTGGAGGCCAAGTCCTCGGCGAAATCGCCGATTTCCTGTTCGTCGGCCCCGAACGTGGTATGTTCGGAGATGTATCCGTAGTTGTCTTTGTCGGCAGGAAAGGCCATGCCCACGGCCGAACCGACCATGCGGTTTTTTTCATCCGTGGCGTTGCGGGCCATGACGCAAAAAGTGATCTGGCCCGGACTCAACTGCTTGACGCCTTCCTCCAGGGGAAGAATCGTGCAGTTGGGCGGGCAGATGCTGCTCACGTAGACGAGGTTGAGCTTTTCGATTCCGGCGTCACGCAGGGCCAGCTCGAACGACTGGAGCTTGTTTTTGTGGCGGCCGATGCCCTTGGTGAAAAAAGCCTTGGTCGGGACGAAAGACATGTGCTGCATGTGCGGTCCTCATTCTGGGGGAGTCTCCCGGGACAAGCGGGGGCATCCCTATAAGGGTTTTTTGCCGAGAAGTATAGGGCCTTTTTCGCCCGTTTTTTCCAGCCCGGCCTTGATCTCCTGCTCGGTTCCGCGCAGGGTCACCGCAATGCGGAAAACATCCTTGTCCTGAATCCTGCCCGGCCTGATCTCCGCCTTCACTCCCTTCTGGGCCATCTTTTTGATCATGGCGTCGGCCTGATCCCTTTTGAAAAAAGACGCCACCTGGTAGGTCGCCTCGAATCCGCCTCCCGATGCGGCGGCCTCCGGCTTCGGCGCTGGCGGCGCGGCCTCCGTGCGCGCGGCAACAACGGGCTCCACGGACTTGGCGGGCGGCGGCGCGACCGGCGGGCGCTGCCCCAGGGCCGGGTCCGGTGCGGGCGCGGGCTTGACCTGGGCGGGGGGGGCAGCCCCGGGCCGGGCCGCCAGGGATGGCGACGATATCCCGGGTCCGTCGGCCAGATCGCGGCCGGCGAGCCCTCCGGACGGGGCCGCACCGCCGGGCAGGGCCGGGGTCGGCTTGTGGGGCGCCGTCTTGGGGACGGAATCCACGGTGATGGTCTCGGGGCCGCCCGTCTTGTTCTGGAGATCCTCCATGAACTGGAGCTCCTCGGGCCGAAGCACCGTGGGCGGCTGGGCGTTGTCCAGGGTGGAGGAGGTCTCGGTGGAGGGCATGATCTGGGCCAGTTCCGGCACGGCCTCTTCGGGCCGGTAGCCCCGGCCCACCAGGATGCCCAGAATAAACACCCAGCTTATGCCCAAAACAAGGACGATGCCCAGGGACACCAGCCCCGACATGGTCAGTTCGAAGCTGAACTTGCGGGGGCCGCCCTCATTCGACACGTTGAATTTGCTCAAGAGTTTCATTTCCTAGGTTCCATTGCAGGGCATCATTTCGCTTTTTGGCGAAATGTCAAGACCAGGGCCGCCGACACGTAGGCGGTCTGCCAAAATTACGAACAGACAGGCCCAGCGCCGCGCCGTGGCTGAGGATTTTTCAAGCCGTTGCGTCCCGAAAAGTCGAGACGGCGGCGCACCGCCCCGGTTTCGAAAAGCCGGGGTTTCGTCATGATTCCGACCGCTCCATCTTCTCAGGCGCGGAAACGCCCAAAAGGGCCAGCCCGGCCCGCACCACCCGGGCCACGGCGTCCAGCAGATGCATCCTGGCCCGGGTCAGATCCTCGTCCCCGGTCGCAAGCACCTGATGCGCCGCATAATAGGAATGCAGCCTGCCGGCCAGGTCGCGCAGGTAGTAGCTGATCACATGCGGCGAGAACGTGGCCGCCGCCGTGGCCACCACGTCCGGGAACTGCTCAATCTGGCGCAAAAGCCCCAGGTCTTCCGGGGTGGACAGGCGCGACAGCAGGGCCGCGTCCGGTTCCCCGGCCGCAATCCCGCGCTCGGCGGCCTTGGCGAAAAGCGATTTCACCCGGGCATGGGCGTACTGCACGTAATACACCGGGTTGTCCATGGTCTGGCGCTTGACCAGCTCCAGGTCGAAATCCAGGTGGCTGTCGCTTTTTCGCGACAAAAACATGAACCGGGCCGCGTCCGTGCCCACCTCGGCCACCACGTCGGCCAGGGTCTCGAACTTGCCCGCCCGGGTGGACATGGCGATCTGCTCGCCGCCGCTTAACAGATTCACGAGCTGCACCAGGATGACCTTGAGGCTGTCCGGGGTGCGGCCCAGGGCCGTGACGGCGGCGTTCATGCGCGGCACGTAGCCGTGATGGTCCGCGCCCCAGATATCCACCACCACCTCGAAGCCCCGGGCGAACTTGTCGGCGTGGTAGCAGATGTCCGAGGCGAAATAGGTAAGCTCCCCCGACGACTTGCGCAGCACCCGGTCCTTGTCGTCGCCGAGGTTCTCCGAGGCGAACCACAGGGCCCCGTCTTTTTCATAGGCCAGCCCCCGGGTCTTGAGGTCGTCAAGCGTGGCCTCCACCCGGCCGCCGGACACCAGGGTCTTTTCCGAAAACCAGACCTCGTGGGATACCCGGAAATCGGCCAGATCCTTCTTGATCCCGGCCATGATGCGGTCCACGCCGTAGGTCTGGCAGATGGCTATGGCCTCGGCCTCGGGCATGGAGAAAAGGGCCGTGCCGTGGAGGGTCGAAAGCTCACGGGCCAACTCGATGATGTATTCGCCCTTGTACCAGTCCGGTGGCCAGACCACGTCTTTGCCGTAGAGCTCCCGGTAACGCAGCCAGATGGAGTCGCCTAAAAGGCGCATCTGCCGCCCGGCGTCGTTGATGTAGTATTCGGTGGAGACGTCGAAACCGGCGGCGCGCAGGATGCGGGCCAGGGAGTCGCCCAGGGCCGCGCCCCGGCCGTGGCCGATGTGCAGGGGGCCGGTGGGGTTGGCCGAGACGTATTCCACCTGGATTTTTTTGCCGCCCCCCAGGTCCGAGCGGCCGTAGCCGCCGCCTGCGTCCTTCTCCAGCACGTCGGCGATGGTGGCCTGCCAGAAGGCGGGCGGGAAGGTCACGTTCAAAAAACCCGGCCCGGCCACCTCGGCCGCAATGCCGGGATCGGCGGCCACCAGGGCCTGGCGCAGGGCCTCGGCTAGATCACGGGGCTTTTGCCCGGCGGCCTTGGCGGCCATCATGGCAGCGTTGGTGGCCAGATCGCCGAATTTGGCGTCCCGGGGCGGTTCGATGGTGGTCTTTTCCGGCCAGGGGATGCCCATGCCCGCCAGGGCATCGGAGAGCAGGGAACGCAGATGAGTTATTGCGCGCATGGCGTATATCCTTGAACAAATATGGTACTCATGGCCTCGGCGTCGCTTTCTGGCGGCAGGCCAGGCCTCTTCCCGTTGCGGGATTGCCAAGGGCTGCGCCCTTTGGCCGCCGGAGGCATTCAGGAAACAGATGTCCTACAACGCCGCCGCAGCGTCCGGATCGGCCACGCCCAGGATCTCCGCCTCCGCGTCGGCGGCGTCGGCGGGCAGGCAGGCCTTGGCCAGTTTCGCCAAAACGCCCTTGGGCCCAAGCTCCACGAAGGAGCGCACGCCCGCCGTCCACATGGCGTCCATGGCCTGGAGCCAGCGCACCTGGGAGGTCATCTGGCGCTCGGCCAGATTCTTTATGGTCCCCAGGTCGGTCTCGGCCGCGCCTGTGACGTTCATATAGACCGGAAAGGCCGGGGTGCGCCAGGAGACGCCCTGCATGGCCCGCACCAGCTTTTTGGCCGGGGCGTCCATCATGGGGCTGTGGAAGGCCCCGGACACGGCCAGGGGAATGGCCCGGCCCTTTGCCTCTTTGGCCAGGGCGGCGGCGGCCTCCACGGCCTTGGCGTGGCCGCTTATGACGAACTGCCCGGGCGAATTGTAGTTGGCCACCAAAAGGATTTCGCCGGTTGCGGCGGCGGCCTTGGACACGATCTCCTCGACCTGCTCCAGACCGAGCTTGAGCATGGCCGCCATTTTGCCGTCCGGGCCGCCCTCGTCGGCCATGAGCCGTCCGCGCAGACTGACCAGGGCCAGGGCCTCTGCGGGCTCAAGCACGCCCGCACTGGTCAGGGCCGCATATTCGCCCAGGCTGTGCCCGGCGGCGGCGGCCGGAGAGAGCCTTTTTTTCAGATGATACCACAGCCCCAGGTTCACGGCGACCATGGCCGGCTGGAGATTTTTCGTATCGGACATGGCGGCGTCGTCGCCGTCCCAGTAGATTTCCCGAAGGGGCAGGCCGCTTAGCTTCTCGGCCAGGGTCCACAACTCCATGGCCTCGGAGGACACTTCGGCCAGGGCCTTGCCCATGCCTTTTTCCTGGGAACCCTGTCCCGGGAACAGGATCGCACGGCTTATGGGGGTTGCCATCGCGTCGCACACTCCTTACAGGTCGTTGTCGTTTACCATGATGGGTTCGGCGCGATTGGTAGTTGATGACGCCCCGTTGTGCAAGCCCTATCGAACCCCCGTATCCGGATCGATCCATGCCCAAGATTTCCATTTTGTCCCTGTCCAAGTCCTATGGCGGCCGCGACGTGCTGCGCGATTTCTGCCTGGAAATCGACGCCGGAACGCGTCTGGCCGTGGTGGGCCGCAACGGCGCCGGAAAATCCACCCTGTTGCGGCTTCTGGCCGGGCAGGACGAGCCCGACGCCGGGCGCGTGGCCTACCCCCCCGGAGCCCGGGTGGGATACGTGGCCCAGGAGTTGGACGAAACCGACCTGCAAACGCCGCTTCTGTCCTTTGTCATGGCCGCCCTGCCCTCCTGGGGATCGTTTTGGCGGGACTGGGACCAGGCCGCGAAAGACGGCGACGAAAACGCCTTAAAGGAACTGTCCGCGCGCCAGACCCGGCTCGAACACGAACTGGGCTATAATCCCGAGCACCGGGCCAAGGCCATCCTTTCGGGGCTTGGCTTCGACGACCGGCAGTGGGGCCGCGAGCTTTCGGCCCTAAGCGGCGGCTGGCGGGAACGGGCCAAGCTGGCCCGGGTTCTGGCCGCCGGGGCGGACATCCTGCTTTTGGACGAGCCCACCAACCACCTGGACCTGGAGGCCGTGGAGTGGCTTGAGAACTATCTTCTGGCCTACGAAGGGGTGCT
>Ga0209467_1003361_pt1 | contig 10463 bp, 15 predicted proteins | sample Higcelwee11metaG_FD_187175 | JGI IMG/M metagenome (GOLD analysis project Ga0209467, IMG submission 187175) | Freshwater pond sediment microbial communities from the University of Edinburgh, under environmental carbon perturbations - High... | ecosystem: Environmental > Aquatic > Freshwater >...
ATCAGTCAGGAGAGGACCTGCGGGACGAGGGTATTGAGCAAGCCCTCACCCATGCCAATGAGACCGCCGAAAGATGGTCTGAGATCGCTTATGACTTCCTGAAGAGGTACATGCTTGACAATTCTGTATTCATGGCTGAGAACGTCCGAGAGGCAGCAACAAACATTGTTCCTGAACCTCCAAGCAAGAGAGCCTGGGGAGGCGTTCTCGTCCGTGCAGCAAAAGAAGGACTGATAATCAAGATGGGATTCCGGAATGTAAAGAACGCCCGGGCCCACTGCACCCCTGCAACACTATGGGCTTTAAACCACTCAGCAATCAACAATAAAGTAGCATAAGGTATGAGGAAGGAGATAGCAATACGGCCTCCGGTTAATATATGGAATAACATTGAGAGGTGCTGGGTACTTCGCCTGGATATTGTTTTTGAAGGTCAAACTATTACAGGTATTCATAATTCTGAATTTATAGATGTGATACATGATATTGACCAATTATGTGAAAAACTTCAACAGTATAAATCTGAAATGCAGGTAATTTATAACGGAGGGACACCACAAAAAAGGTCTATGCTTGCGACTTATATATATATTCTTTTTGACAGTAAGGCGGGCTGCTATAAAATAGGACGAAGCATAAAACCTGAATTTCGAGAAAGAACATTAATGTCTGAAAGGAGCTCATTTAAAATGATATGGGTTAGTCCCTTAACAAATTTGCGAGTCGAAAAGGAGATACATAATCATTTTGCCTCCAAGAGAATAAGGGGGGAGTGGTTCAATCTGGATGCTTCTGATATCGAAACAATTAAAAACTCATTCAACTATGGCACTTAGAGATCAACCATACTTGCCGCTATATGTTCAGGACTATCTAACAGACGAGAAACTGAGCATGTGTTCATGGGCCACCCAGGGAATATACATCAAAATCTTATGCCTCCTCCACAAGTCTGACCCATACGGAACAATTTTGCTAAAGCAAAATGACAAGCGCACCCAAAATATTGCTTTGAATTTTGCTATAAAGATTACCAAACTTTTGCCGATTGACAAAGATACTTTATGCGGGGCCTTGTCTGAATTAATAGAGGAAGGATGCCTAACAATTCAAAACGACACATTGTTTCAGAAGCGCATGGTTAGGGACAATGAGATAAGTGAACTACGAGCTGACGCTGGAAGTAGGGGAGGTAAAAAAACTCAATTATTTGCTAAAGCAAAAACTCAAGCAATTACTGAATATGAAAGTGAAGGTGAAATTGGAGTTAGAAATAAAGAAGGGGGTGCAGGGGGAAGTGAATCAGATGGTTTTTCGGAAGAGGTAAATCATCTGTATGATTCCACTGTGATCCTCTTCGATGAGAGAACCAGGCCCCATACTCCTAAACAGATTTCCGATTGGCATGATACTCTCGATAAGTGCATCCGGATAGATGGCTATTCATCTGAGAGGATACGCGAGATTGTGAAGCGGATGCGCATGGATGACTTCTGGCGAACAAACTTCATGTCCATCATGAAGCTCCGGCAGGCAAACAAGCAGGGAGTAAAGTACATTGACTTCTTTGATGCCAGGCTTAAAGGATCTGCCCGTCCCGCCTTCGGCATACCTATGGTGCAGCGAGATTACACAACCCCCCAAACATCATTCTCATGAAACTTTCTTTTGAAGAGTTTTTAAAATCCATCACACCTCCACCGCCGGAGCGATACACATGCACAGAGGAACATATCACCCGTATGAAGCGGATAAGGGAGGTATTCTGTCCGGAATACAAAGGCGATGCCGAGGATGAAAAGCTATACCTCAATGGGGTGAAGTATTTCACTCAGGATCCCACCGGGGAATGGAACTTGGATAAGGGGATCTTCTTGTACGGGGTATTCGGAGTTGGCAAGACTCTTTTCTTCAAAGTATTCAGACATTACCTCAATGCTCACGGCAGAGGGTTAAGCACTATCACCGCTGATGAGTTGGCCGCTGAGTATTCACTGAATGGATTTGCAGCCATCATGAAATACAGCGCCGTCAAAGAGATGGAGAGCTTTAAGCCATGCGAGTTGCTTATTGATGATCTGGGACAGGGAGCTAACAGTGTTTTGCACTTTGGATCCAAAACAGATGTCATGGTTGAGATCCTTCAGCGCCGGTACCGGGTATTCACTGATGCCTACAAGCGGACCTTTATCAGCACTAACCTCCAACCCTCCGAGATAAAAGAGATGTACGGAGAGTATATCTCCTCCAGGATGCAGGAGATGTTCAATGTGGTGCTATTCCCGGGAGATGACAAACGAAAGACAAAATAACGCCGTGGACCGGCATTGTAACATCCAATACGTTATGAAAAAACTGATTTACGTTTTTCTGATCATGGCGGCGGTTATAGCAACCACCGCAAGCACTACCACAACTGTGGAACCGGTAACGAATTGCCAGGAGGCAATTACCACAGCTCCGCAGATAATGGATGGCGATATGTTTCTCGCCACAGAAGTCCCCGTACCAACGTACCATATGGTCTGTGATAGATGCGGATGGGTAGGACACTGTATAGCCTTCCTTCCCTCATGTCCTAGTTGCAGTAACGGACTAGTGGCAGCCAGGTGTGATGGTAATACCTGGCCACCGGTGATACTTGAAATATAACGAACAAGATGACGGGCGGTTCCGATAACGCTGAACGGGGCGTTTCTACCTACCGCGGGGCCGCTCGTCTCTTTAACCAACAAAAATTTACTGAGATGTTTTCGCACTTAATTTACAAGAGAATGCAGGAGATCCGCATGACGGATAAATCCTTCACCGAGAAACCGAGCTTTTGGGAATTGCTATTAGGGAAGAGCAATCTCATCTCCCAGGAAGAAGCCCGCGAGATATGGTTCAAAGGCCGGGAAACAGGCATGTGGGATGGCATTCATATGGTCAATCTCGAAGGCCAGAGGATCATGCTTGATAACAGCCCTAAGACCAGGCTGCAAAATGAATTCCTCCAGAAGCACTATGAGCTTTGTGCTAAGTACGGATGTGCTATTCAGTTTCATCCGGAGCATGGCATGTGTGTAGTGGATCGTAATCAGGGCAGGGCAGTGATGGCAGAGATAGGAGAGGTAAGATCCATCTGCATTAAATGAATCCCTACATGTACATAGGACTACCACGTAACAGTCAGCTGGCGTTCATGACCAGGGAGAAACCGCTGTTACAGATTATCACGAAGGAATTTGGTCTGCAGCCCGGAGATCTCAAATTAAAGTCCCGCAAGCAGGAGATAGTCGGAGGCAGACACCTGTACAGCGCCATCATGTATCACACTTATAGCTACATGCCTCTCGCAGACATAGGAAACGATATAGGGGTGGATCACGCCACAGTATTGCATGGATGCAAGATGGCATCCATATTCCTGGTGCAGGAAACAGAGTACCGGAGAAAGGCTATTGCCGTCATTACCGCTTTTCTGAGGCTCACATATCCAAAGATGGCCGATTGGTTTATTGTCAAACAGACCAAGGCTATGATCGAGAGACTAATGATAAACGAGTCGCGCCAGGAGAAAAACCGCAGACGGAAAGAACAGTCATCAATAACCCTCCCAAGCCGCATGTCGGAGGTGGAATCAGCATAAACTAACAAACAACTGAAATTACCATGAAGAAACTACTTGAAAGACTACTGATCAGATTTGCACAACGGGTAATAGCAAAATACTATCCTCCGCGCGATATCAAGATGGAGAGTGCCCCCATTCAGCATATCCGCTGGCAACATGCTATAACGAGTCAACATTCCGCATTAAGATATTTTGGGAGTGAGCTTGAATATCAGAACATGCTCAAACGTGAAGCAGCAGAGGAATTTATTCGGCACTTACTTGACGAAGGAGGGATATCATTCACCAGGAGCGAGGAAGATGCCCCATGGGGGAAGGAAATCATCTACAATGCAGAGCTCATGTATATCACTCCTAAATCAAGGGCAACGGAATGAAGCGCGAAACCCTCATCCAGCATCTCTTCGAGCATGGCCGCATCACTGCATACGTCCAAGGTACAAGACAGGTAATATGGGGAGTGATTGCCGATGTGACCTCCGAGGAGGGCCCGGATCCATCGAAGGTGAAGCTCCTGAATCACTCTGCAGAGATACAAAAGTTTGACCTGAAGGAGGTGAAAGGATTCCGGATAGAGCCGTACCAGCATAACCGCAAGACTCCAAAGCTAAAGTGTGACTGTGGCTGCAAGGCGGACCTGCGATATGTATGTAGTAACTGCGGAGATACCTTTTGCGGCACCAAGCATGGAGTCCAGGACCGGGATAGTAACGGCATAGCCCTGGATCTATGTGACAAATGTGTGCCGATAATATTGGGGATTGAAAAGAAGTGAGCCATGGAAGATCCCCTGAGAGCATTCAAGGCCCTGATGACCTGGATACCGATATGTGCGGTAATTGATGCGATAATACTGATTGTAATACTTAAAAGTAAATGAGATGAATAAAGGAGCACAGTTTTTACACAATCATCCTATGACCGAGCAACGGCTAGGACTTGACGACAAACATGTAATAGTTGATAGGGACGCATGGGAGCATGCTCGTGCCAAACTCAATAATCTACCCCTCTCTCCCGCCGAGGGTGCAGAGGAGATACTTGAACCTCTTATTATTCCCAATGATATGATTGGCGAGATGCTGGGGTGCGGAACTATGTTTGTTGGCTATAATGATGCAATATGGGCAATGAAAAAATTTGCCGCACAGCAACATGAAATGCCCGAAAGCACAGATAGCTCTCCATTTGCGATATTGCAGGCACTTGTAAATGAGTTTATGCCGAAACGTTATTGTGGGCCCGAAGCAAGAAGATATGCTAAAATCATTGCCAGTAAGTACGCCCAGAAGATAGCCGATAAGATGGTGAGCGAGAGGGATGAGAACGCAGAACAATATAGCGATGCACTTCTTAATTTCATTGACGAAGTACAATATATGCAAAAGCTATATACTGCCAGCCGTTTTACTCAGGCTGAGAAAAAGCGGGATGAACTTGCTGAAATGTTAGATGACATTATGCGTAAACCTTAAAAAGCAGAGACAGCAATGAGTAAATGTGTTCCCGTTCCTTACGGATTTATAACAATAGCAGAGGTAGATTTTGTCTGTCCGCAGTGCGGCAAGGAATACCACGAAGAAGATTACTACACTCAACTATACAACAGCAAGCGAGGGCTGATTTATAAAAGATGCAAGGGGTGTGGTAATAAGATCGGCATTACTTCAGACATCCGAGGCGATGTGCGAGTATGGTTAAAGAAAGATGAAAAGAACTTTAAATCAATCAGCCATGACAACATCAGATAAACTCAGAGAGATAGCGGAAGGGATACTATTTGACCTATTTGAGGCGGGTATGGACGCCCAAGAAGTCGGTATGCCGTCATTTGATATGCTCAAAACAAGTGGCTACATTGACCGTAAACTTTCCGACCTCACCGCCCTCATCGGCGAACACTACTACCCAAAGGAGTTTCTATTGTGGACACATCATCAGGATTACTGGCACTTTGATATTATCACAGATATGTGGTATTCAGATGATGACCCGCAGTTACTGCACGAAATAACAACTGATGAACTCTTTAACTACTGGAAGGAGAACGAGCAATGAAAAAGTACTTAGCATTTGACGGAATTAACGGAGGCCACGAAGATTTCGATACTATCGAAGAAGCCCGTAAGTGGCTTGAGGAATGTTTTTTGGACGAGCAAGAAGGCTATCACCCTGATTTTGCATCGTGTATGATATTTCAACTTGCCGAAACCATAGAGTGTGATGTGGTGGATAAAAAAGAAAACTATAAATACATCTATGAAGAGGACGTTCCTGATGAAGAAGAGGGGGAGGAAGTGTGGCCGTATGGTGCTGGCGTTGATGAAATATGGGAGCATAAGTTTGTCCCCGTTCCATCTGGGCTACTTCGGCAGAGGGATGAACTGGAAGGCTTCATTTAATGCCGCAATGGAATTGAAAGGAGGCAACCAATGACAGCAGAATTGTTTTACAACATATCTGTAAAAAGTACGTCATTCATGTATGCCAATACAACAATAATGACTATCTTAGTACTGTCATTTTAAACATTGTGGCGTAGAGGAGCTGGCCGTCCTCGCTGGACTCATAATCCGGAGATCGCAGGTTCGAATCCTGCCGCCGCTACGAATAGAGTCCTTACTGTCGGAAAGTAATCAGGATCATCGTTTATTGGAATGTACTACACCTGTCGCTCCTCAGATCGGAGTGATCGCACCTCAGAGAGAGACTCATGCCACCCCCTGAGTTACCCTGGGCCCCTCGGGACAACGAGAGCCGACATAGCTAACTGTTTGTTTGATCCATTAAACTGTTTAATCATGCCCTTTAAACCTATTCTGAGAGACGACACCGGCCTTTATGGCAAACTGATGAAAGAAATGTTCCACGATTATGTCGCTTCCGACACATTCCATTCGCACCCCCGGGAGGAGCGCGAGGAGTTAGTGGGAGCATATGAAGAGATAAACGCTCTGATTGTCAACGCAATAGAGGAAGAGCGAGAAAACATTATGGCAAATTCTGTACATGCTTAACCTTAAAAAGATGTACAATATTGCCATAAAGGCACACGGACGGGATCCACGGCCGCACTCAGACAGAAGATTCATTGCAGACAAACATTCACAGGCCACCCGTCCGTTTCTTTTTACTGCCTATCTGTTGTATATGTGACAGAAAGGTTGTATATTTGATCAGGATTTTTTGCCATCTTGAGTTGTTTCGTGAGCCTCCGGGAACTTATGGCCCCCGGGGGCTTTCAAAAGAAGTTCTTTAAGACAATGATAACCATCCCGAGGAAGGGCCTATCAGCGTCATGATAGCGGTTAGGGTTGCGGTTTAGGGTGTGCGTCCCTCTCCCCTGAACCCAAGTCCGGTAAGCAAGCGAAGCCGGTGGAGTGCTACAAAGGGCGATGCTATTATGATGACGGTCCGCAAGCAGACAGACAGATGGGGATCTTGCTCCCCTGGCAGCCGGGAACAGACCGGCTTTTTACTTAAAACAATCAACATGTATTGCTACGAAACGCAGAAGAGTAACATCTTTACAGAGAACGGCCAGGTAATGTTTCTTAAAATCAGAGACAGGGCGCATGAGCTTATCAATGTAGCTGGAGCTTTCATGATGGCTGAAGTGATCAGGGGATGTTCCGGCGATAGCTGGGATATGCTGGCTTGTGTTGACAGGCTTGTGGAGCTTGGAGAGATTCGTGAAGTAACAAGAGGGTGCGTCCCTGGTCAGTGTCGTGTGTTTGTTGGAGGTAAAAATGCTCGTTGACCATTCTCTCCGGATATAAGAGTCGAAAGAGTTTGAGGGCTTCCATACAAGGAGGCCCTTGTCATTATTCATCAATAGGCGGTGAAGGGTGGTACCGGATCGAAAAGCACCACCGTCGAAGGGCAGAGGATTGTAGCGGATCTTCGTGATGAGTGGTTAAAGGCCACATCCGTATTTCGCGATGCGGAGGTTCTGGAAAAGTATCACAACGGCCTGCGGCAATCACTGTATTGATGAAAAGAGAGGAGAATTGCCAGAACTCCTCTCTTCTTTTACAGTAATCCCCGAAAATTATATACAACAATCGAGGGAAATTATATAATTATCTCAGTTTCCCTCCGAACCTCTCCTCAAATTCTATCTCAAGATGAGTGAAGTATGCCTCCTCGTCAACATATCCCCCGAACACCAGGATAAAGTATTGGCATGAGTACAGGGATCTCCCGATGAGCAGCCGGTTCTTGTTACCGAAAGCATGGCCGTTGTTCATCAGGTACCATTCCTTATCATCTGGGCTCCCGAAGAGATTCACAGAAAAAGGATTGATGATGCTATCGCTCACCCTGCCGGCGATGAGCAGCCGGCTGATCTTCTTGTATTTCTCTGAGGTGATCTTCAGCGGCCTTGTCTCCATGTGTACCGCCACCAGGGCTGTAAAGTCCTCCTGGGAGATATCGCACAGCTGGTAGGTGATGGTTCCCTCAATATACTCTGCCGAGGCGAGGACCGTATCGTCAGAGGCTGAGATATCCGTTGAGGATGCAAGGAATGGAGTTGTGCCGGCAGTGCTGATGGACCGGTAGCCATACACCCTTGGGAAATCCTGCACAAACCTCTCAAAGCTCTCAGAGATCTTGTACCACATCTTGCTCCGCAGTGAGAACACCCATGAGTAGTTCTTCCCAGGATTAGTGGCAATGATCTCCTTATGGATGTGATCATACCCCAGAGCTGCACCCTGCAGGTAGGTCAACAGGCTGGTGTTACAGAGGTACGCGCGGACCTGGTATAAGTTTGGATTATTGGCAATAGCCTCATAGTTGATAGTGCCGGTCAGCCTTGACAGGTATCTTCCTTCAGCCAGGTCACTGATCTCAACGGGGCTGGCTCCTGATAAGATATACAATCCCTTCTCCGTTGTGAAAACCACCCCTCCATCAATCTGTGTGATGCTCCGGCCATTGTTACATACTTCTCTCGACACGGGAACGATGGACTGAATGAGCGGATCCCCGGTACCAATGGTCAGCGCCCAGATACCATCGGTGGTGAACACATATACCGGGAACTGGCCGAACTGACCGGAAGAGAGCGCCACAGCATTGGTCGCCATGCCAATCACGTTACCATTACCGCAGCGATATGAGTTGATTGCCGGGAAATAGAACGGGTTGGATTGCTCGGTGAGCTGTATGCGGTTGGTATCCGGATAGCTCGTTGCCTGGACTGCGAGAGTAGCATCAGGCAGCGAGGCCATTGCCGTGGTCATCTCCCAGGCTCCGAAGATAGCAGGAGTACCGACTGACATCGCATTGTACCATGCAAAGTTCAGCATATCATGTGGAGTGAGCTTTAATGTGCCCGCCAGCTTGGGAGTTGTCTCCCCGTTGGGAGTGACAAGCACACGGACGACTGTCGCCCTGGCATCAGGATAACTCAGGTACCTACGGATACGGAAGGCAATCACATCAGGCTCTCCGGAGGACTTGTAATAGTTCACCGTGGATGAATAGCGCATTGTCTTAACCCCGTCAGAGGTATTCAGGTCCACTTCCATTGCCACTGAGTAGTCAGGACCGGTAATTCCCCCCGAGATGGCCTCAAGGAAGGACGCAGGAGAGAAAGCGGAGTACAAGCGGGTGGTTATGTCACCGAGAAAGATGCGCTCGTTATACGCGAAGAGAGAGGCCGCATGAATCGAATGGTGCGAGAAGTTATCCGTAGGCATGGTCGGGAAGGTCTCAATCTCCCTCCAATCACCCAGGAGAGGTTCAAGGATGATCGCAATCTGATCCAGGGGGATACTCTTTACCAGGTAGTAGTTTGTCTCTTCTGCTATCGGAGGGTCATTGTATAGAGGCACAATGTCAGTCACCCCTTCAGTGGGAGTGATAGGCCGCATGGCATAGATGTTGACTGACCGGATAACACCCTTCCATTTCGCAATAAGAGCATTGATGATTGTTGAAGATGTGGCTGCGCTCACCAGGATATACTTGCCTATCCATTGCAGCGAGGTGGCAGACGGCAGGGTGAAGTATGACGAGGTGGTATAGATAGGCTGCGAATGCTTGACTACACTCCCATCCATCAGCTCCCAGGCAAAGCGCAGCACAACAGGACCGGTGAATGTGTGCTTGGCCATCGCCTCTGATATCTTCAGGGCCCAGGCAAGTGCTTCAGATGCATCCGATAATGAATCCTCCGAAGCCGTGGCCGGGAAGGGATAGCCTACAACAGGATCCATGAGGGTAAAAGATATGTTCGGCAGCTCCGGCAGTCCTGAGTCAAATACCTTGTACCTCTCACTGGTCACATCAAAGACGAAGGTGTACATGATCTTATCAGTGATATTACTCATGATGACTGTCTTGTGCAGCTGTGCAAAGGTAATCTGCTTGCCTGTTAAGACTATGCCGGTATTGACTGAAGCCTGGATGATTCCATTCTCATACACGAAATACCACAGCGATCCCCCGGGAGTGCCGAGATAGACCTTGAAGGATTCGTTGATAGTATGAATGAACCTCACATCGGAGGCATAGATAGGGTAGCTATCCTTCGGTCCAACAGGTCGCCATGCGCCATCCTCGGGCCGGAGGTTAATGATTTCCTGCATCGTGCCGTCAGCGACACGGTTATCCGGCAGGTTCCTGACTATCCCCGTCAGTTCGATTGTTTTCTGGTCCATTGTTGTGTATGTTTATGTTAGCCTGTTGCGCGATCATCTTTAATACCGACCCTCCCTCTTTCTGAGGAGGGGGCGCAGTCTTGGCAGCTGATACGCCTGGTGTCTGTGCGGATTCATTGATAGCCCGGAGAGTGGCAAGCAGTGTTCTGTTTGCCTTGCAGAGCGCAACGTTCTCG
>Ga0209467_1003362_pt1 | contig 10462 bp, 8 predicted proteins | sample Higcelwee11metaG_FD_187175 | JGI IMG/M metagenome (GOLD analysis project Ga0209467, IMG submission 187175) | Freshwater pond sediment microbial communities from the University of Edinburgh, under environmental carbon perturbations - High... | ecosystem: Environmental > Aquatic > Freshwater > Pond...
CCCCTGGTAGTGAATCGTCTTATCGTCACTGTAAAAGTCTCCTTTCGCAATACGGAAAAGATCAATCAGAACAAGAATAAAAATCACCAATACAGGAACAATAAGACAAGCACCTAAAGTAGCACAGAGTAAGTAAACCAAGCCTCGTTTCGTATTCCCCGCAATAAATTGATGAATGCCCCAACAACCAAAGAAAAGTGCCATTAAAAAAATCAGGGTCCCACTTTCTTCACGCACACTCGAAGCAGGTGAGGAGACCTCTGGAGATCCGTTTATCTTTTCTCCACAGCTGGAACAAAAAGACTGAGTTTCCGCAATACTGGTTCCACATTTTGAACAAAATGGCATTGTTTCTCCTTGTTTAGTAAATAATTTTCACACAACTTACACAAAATGTAATAAAGAAAATCTCACAGTTTCAATAAAAAAAAACTATCCCGTAAACCGTGCAAGATCTTCGGGCGTGGTGAGTTTGTCATTATTGGGTTCGCCTTTCACAACATACACAGGCACATTAAAATGTTCTAAAATGGAGGCTTCATCTGTAGGTACAAAGCCAAGCGGGGCCTTATCTATTTGTGCATAAAGTTCTTTGAGAACACGCACTAAACAAGACTGCGGTGTTTGCGCAAGCCAGATTTTACTACGGTCCAAGGTCTCCGTAACAGCCCCATTTTCCACCACTTTAACAGTATCCGCCACCGGGCGCGCCACAAGACAAGCCCCTTTCGTTTGTAGCGTAACAAAAACCTCACGAACCAAAGTTTCACTCAAAAAAGGACGCGCGACATCATGCACCAAAACGTATGAAATATCTCCCGAAAGGGCATTCACGCCATGGCGCACGGACTCCCAGCGTTCTTTGCCCCCAACCACAATCCGAATTTTCTGAAGCAAATTTTCGGCGATGCCACAACCGAAGACCAGTTCCTCTTGAAAATGAGATTTCCAATCCTCAGGAACGACTAAAACCACTTCTACAATTTCAGGAATATTCAAAAAAGTTTCAAGACTATGACGATAAACCGATTTACCCCGCAAAGGCAACAATTGTTTGGGAATACTGCCACCCATACGTTTGCCAAGCCCCCCTGCAGGGAGCACGGCTGCGAATTTCACTGGAGTATCCATAAGGAAAAAATAGCTATTGTGCGGAATCCGGATTCGCCGTTGCAGGCTTCACCCCATCTTCTTTCACACAACGCACAGAATATCCTGCAGATTTGAAGTTATAATAACGATAACTTTCGACATTATCATAGCTGAGGCTTCTATACCACGCAGAACTGGAGTCTTTCTCTGTGGCCGTCCAAAAATAGGCGTGGTAACCGATATACATGTATTGACCTTCGTAAACAATGCCCGCCGGAAGCCCTTGGAACCCAACGGCATCACTTCCGTTGCCAGGAGTATTGCCATCGTCAGCCCAACCCTGTTTGGCTTTAAGGCGAGCGCTTTCTTCGGCACCGACATAAGCCATCATTTCCGTCCATTCCTGATCCGTGGGAAGTCTCCAGCCAGAGGTACACACTGTTTTTGCAGTTTCATAATCATAAAGACGCCCGTATGTCTTACAATTTTTGCGTTCATCATCATAGCATGAGGAGCCTTTGAAAGTCCACACATTAAGGTTGCGTGTCATCCAAAGCAGGTTCCCAATCTTGACACTTTCCAAGCCTTCATAACACGAACGGTATCGGGCTTCAATATTGACACTATCCTCCGGCATTACAAAATGCGCAGAATCCATTTCAAAAACTTTGAGGTAATCCTTGTACTTTTCAGGAAACACCTTCCAACCCATAAAACACATGCCGGAATCATTATGATTTTCAGAGATCAGGGAAACGCTTTCTCCCACAGAATAACGCCCACTTCCCAAAGCTCGCAACACCACTAACGGAAAAGAGGCGACAGCGGAGGAGTCAAGGGCAATTGTCGAGTTTTTGAGTGTATCAAGAGGCAACGTGGAATCTTTTAAAGTTGCTTTTGTTACGGATGTATCACGAGCAACCATCATGGGAAGAGACGTGGAATCGCGCACAGGAAGCACTGTCTCTAATGGCTCTGAGGTGGGAATCGTATTTTTAGTCTCTTCTTTGCACGCTAAGAGGCTGAGGACACAGAGGACACAGAGGACACCCAATAATCGAAGGGCTTCATTTAAAGAACAATATTGTAAAACGCTTCCCATATATTTTGAAGATATATTCAAAAACATCTTTTTTACGCAAAAATATGCATTTTTCATAAAAAAATACCCCTGAGAACCAGGGGTTAATGATTCAGCCTAAAAAAGTTAAATGTCCAGATCAAACCCTAGACCAATGCCATGACTCATACGATCATAGGTAGTGACGGCAGTGAGCCCCGAGCCACCATAGTTTTCTTCTTCCTTTTCCCAGTCTTCATACACGGTAAAGAAATAACCAAAGTTCATGCGAATGTGTTCAGAAAGGCGCATCGCAGCACCCCAGCCAATGGAGTAAGAGGACATATCAAACATAAGGTTGTTCTGGGATTCATCGGTAGCAAAAATCTGAGTATAAGCACCGCCCAAACTAAAAGTGATTCGATCGTTCATGTCAAATTCCATGCCGAGAAGATATTCATTCTCATCGTGGTCGAGTTCGTCTTGAACGTTATTAGAAAAATGAGCATAAGAATCGAAAAAGTGATGATAACCAATGGTCGCACGGAAATTATCCAAGAACCCGTAGCGGATACCTACAGAAAGGTAAGCAGGAAGGTCCCCACGGGATTTGTAACCATCGGCAAAGGTCGGGAGAGAGGCCCCAAAGTCATTCTTTTTGGTATCATTTTCAAGATCAATTTCGGTTTTGTGTTCATATTTTATACCGACGTTTAAACGCTTATAGTTAAAATCCAAACCTAAAATCGGGGTAAAACCGTAACCCGTCTGCGTGCATTCTAATTCCTTGTCCGCCGTGCTTTGAGCAAGGCCCGCAAAGCGTTCTGCATAAGCTTCATAAGTGGCTTTCATTGTTGGATCCTCGGTCGCTTCTGCGGCTACTGCATACTGTTGGGATGCCCCATTAAAATAAGTCGCTGCGGCAATGGAAGAACCATCAGCCATTGTGAGCGTTATATTCTTAAGAACCCCTTCATAATTACTGTAACTGTAATTAAAACGTCCACCGCCATAAACACTCACCCTATCAAAAAGCTTGTAACTTGCACCTAATTGCAGGGCCATCACATAAGAAGTTCCGGTGAGTGACATATCTACAGAATAGCCTTTCACCCCTGCACTGCTCAAAAGAGATGGCAGTGTGGCAAGGGAGGCTTCAAAAGAGGGAAAACCATCCGCATAATCAATAGTACCTCCGCCCCCAACTATATAAAAACCCCCAGAAAGGGCGAGATTGCCCCTATTATAAACAATGAAAAGACTCGGCATACTGGGCTCAAAAACATCTCCTTCATATTCTTTCTTTCCATTTTCAAAAAGAGCATATTCGGTTTTAATGGAACGCGCTTGAATAAAACTCTGATTGTTAATGCTGATATGCCAACCGTCTTTCATAAAAGCGGTTCCCGCAGGGTTCGTATACGCCGCATCTACCTCTGTAGAGGCTTCGCGCGCAATACCGCGGACATAATGTGCCGATTGGTTTGTGTTGGTCACAAAGCCACCAGCGAAAACGGAAGATGCAACGAGCATCACGGAGAGGGAAAGAATTTTTGGATATCGCATTAAAACCTCACTTTAGTTTGCGGCCAAAATTAGAAACGCCCTTCAATAATAAAAGGGTGTTGAGGTTATGAAAATGTTGTATTCAATTAAAATGTGTTAGATTTTCAGTTAATTTGTACTTATTAAATATTGATTTATTTAATAAGTACTTTCTGACAAAACCGGACTACATTTTTGCTAACGCATGATCGAGAATCATCAATGCTTCTTGCACTTCTTCTCCTGATATATTCAGGGGGGGCAAGAGACGCATTACATTTGCTCCTGCTCTATGAACCAAAAGTCCTTGAGCACGCGCGGCCGCAATGATTTCAGCGACTGGTTTCTCCGTGGTGACGCCTAAGAGAAGTCCTTCTCCGCGCACCGTACCCAGAAAAGAATACTTCGCAATCAAAGCGATGAGACCCTTTTTGAGTTCCATAGAACGAGCCCGCACAGATTCGAGAAACGCCGGCTCCGAAACAATATTCACCAAAGCAAGGCCACCTGCACAAGCGACAGGATTGCCACCAAAAGTGGTCCCATGATCACCAGCCCGAAGCTGATCTGCAATGGGTTGCCGCATCAGCACAGCACCCAAAGGGAGACCCGCGCCAATTGCTTTCGCAAATGTGACAAGATCCGCATGAATTCCGTAGAATTCTACACCTAGGAATGTTCCCAACCGACCAATACCCGTTTGAATTTCATCGGCAATGACAAGGCAACCAAACTCTGCACGCAACGCATTAATCGTCTTTGCCATCGCATCGCTCAAAGTCATCACGCCACCTTCAGCGGCAAGAGGCTCCAGCATAATCGCACACGTTTTTTCGTTTACGATTTGTTTCAAAGCGTCGACATCATTCCAGGGAATGTGTACAAAATCACCTGGCATGGAGCCAAAACCTTCGCGAAGCGAGGGTTGCCCTGTAGCTGCCAAAGCACCAAAAGTACGACCATGGAAGCTATTGACAAACGTCACAATTTGGACACGATCGGTTTCGCCCTTCCGGCTGAAGTACTTCCGTGCAAGTTTGATCGCACCTTCGTTTGCTTCCGCACCGGAATTGCAGAAGAAAGCCTTGTCAAACTTGGTAATTTCCAGCATTTTCTTCGCAAGATTAATTTGCGGATAATTCGGGTATAAATTACTCAAATGAGAAAATTTGCAGATCTGTTCCTGCATCGCTTTTACGACTGCCGGGTGACATTGACCGAGCGCATTCACAGCAATACCCGCGACAAAGTCCAGGTACTTTTTGCCGTTCACGTCAAAGAGATAAGAACCCTTCCCTTCGACAAGATCAATATCCGCTTTTCCATACAGCGGAGCGATCCAATTTTTGTCTTGGGCAAGAAGTTTGTTATTTGAGGATGGTTCCATAATTTAGGTCTCCCTTAATTTGTTTGCTAAAGTGTGATGCATCTTTCCAACCGAGAATATGAATTGATTTCAATCCTCGTCGAATGGATTTGATGCTCTCTTGCACTTTGGGAATCATGCCTCCGCTAATCACGCCCTCTAGAATCAATTGTTCTACGCGATCCTCGTTAAGTTCCGCAATCACGTTTTTATTTCCATCAAGAACACCGGGGACATCGCTTACGAGCAAAAACTGGTCTGCACCTAAGGCAACGGCAAGTTCAGAAGCCGCTGTATCCGCATTCACATTCCAAGATAACCCACTACCAAGCGAAATCGGACTAACCACTGGAGTCCAACCGCATTTCCAAAGGTCTTCAATGATTTTTGGATTCACCTTGTAAATATCACCCACAAGGCCTAAGTCCACTTTTCCTTCGCGTTTTTTGACTTCAAAAAGTCCGCCATCCACGCCAGAAATACCGATCGCTGGGCAATTTGCATTCATAAGCATCCGCACCAACTTTTTATTCACATGACCAGACAAGGTCATCTCCACCATTTTCATAATACTCGGGGTTGTGACTCGCAAGCCTTCGATGAAAGTCGGCTTTTCAGACAAAAGCGCAATATTTTCATTGATATCTTTTCCGCCACCATGCACTACAGCCACCTGGTAACCCTGAGCGGGCAACAGGGAAACCGCTGCGACAAAATCAGTCAGCTTTGCCTCATCTATGGCTAAACTGCCACCAATTTTTACAACCACCTTTTTCATTTCGGTGCGAACCTCTTCGGTTAAATTAATTTGCTCCCAAATCTAAGAAAACCAGTCCTCCATAAAGCGGGTCTTAAATTTATGAATAGTCTTTTTTTATATATTCTGTCTATTCTAATTTATAACTGAAGGTATTATTATGGCAATTACTAAAGTGTGGCTCGATGAATCGAATGACGAATGCGTATCCTGCGGTGCCTGTGAAGCCGTTTGCGGTGCGGTGTTCTCCGTTCCTGAAAAGATGGTAGTGAAAGAAGGCGTCGATTATTCCAAGTATGAAGCGGATATCAAAGATGCCGCTGAATCTTGCCCTCCAGGCGTCATCAAGTTCAAATAATTTTTACCGATGAGTCTATGATGAAAAGAGCTTCCTTTTGGGGAGCTTTTTTCTTTTTATGGTTTTGAGAGAAAAAACTAGTTTGATGCTGCTTTTTGCGTCTCGTAGTTGAGACGAATCCATTCCGCTGAACGAGCGGTAAGTTCAACGCGCACTTCATCCAAAGAACCATTCCAAGTTTCAACGGCAATTTCATCACCACCAACACGGAACGGTACTGTGATATCAAGATCCGTGGGAACAAAATCTCTAGCTTCACCCATCTGCACAGCGTTCACATACATTGCAAGTTTACCATCCTTAAAGACTAACGTGAGATAAACCCACTCATTTTGGGGAACCTCCGCTTCTGGAAAAGAGTCCCTTTGATCCACATTATTATAGGCAGCAAAAACCTTATTGATATTATCGTAATGCCATTGGAATCGAGAAGTCGTATCAGACCAATAGGTGCGTTGGGAAAATAAAATTTGATGATTGTCATTGGGGCCAGCCCAATATGCCCAAATAGAAAGCGTAAAATCACCGACGCACGGATCTAAAGAGTCAAGATCAATGTATTGGCCTTGTGTGAGCGTTGCGCCATAACCAATCACACCATAATTAGCATCAGAGGTTGTCGCCCCAGAAATAGTAGCATCTCCATTCAAATGAAGCGCAGCCGCCACATAATCCGATTCGCGAAATACAGGTTGCATATCAATGGAATCGCTACGCAATGCGAGGTATAAATTCAAAGAATCGGTCCCCGCAGGAATTGAATCTAAACGCACCCATAAAAGTCCCTGAGAAGCCGATAAAGTCCAGTAATCTACTTCAAAAGGTAAAGAAATTCCCTCTGCGGTGAGCACGCTGAAATACTCTGGAGAACTAAACGTAGCAAAATCAATTTGAGTTGTGAACTTTACCGGAAGCACAAACCCATAGAGCGTTTCTGTCGTTGTGAAACCCAATGTCACCGGGACAGAAGCGATGACGGGGGGAGTCACCTCTTCGTTGCTTGCCACAAAACCGCCAAAGCCATAATCAGAATAATAAACGTGATCCGCAATGACCAACCAAGAAACCATTTGAGCCTCTTCTACCAAATCCGGCAAATGGATGGAATCTCTATTGTCAATCGTACGGAAGACAAAACGAGATTGAGGATTCCCCGATTCAGAAATATAAGCGATAGAAATTTCGCCTGGGGGGAGAGAATCGAACGTAAATTCGCCATTAGCATTAATTTTTGCATCAAGAATACTCCCTACAATGCGAACATGGCCTGATGTTTCCGTAGCAATACGCCCTTGCAATCGTTTTGAGCGACTAATAACGATTGTGTCCCCCACCTGTTCCATACCGCAATCCTCTTTTAGGGAAGCAAAAAGAACGCGTGATGAATCTTCGACTCCATCAATTTTGAAATTGCCTGTGGAGTCCGTAATACCTACCAAAGAATCCATCTTCGCTACATTATCCCAACGATCAAAGTAAACAACCACACGCGCATTCACGGCGGGGGAACCATCGTCCATGACAACGACCCCTGCAACAGAGTTTCCGATATCCGTAACACCGCCTGCATGTTTTTCCGAACAGGCCACAAAGAAAACAACACAGAAGAGAGCGAGACTCGCAAAAAACAAATGGTTCATTTTCCGTCCTCCTTTTTCATAGGACGACTCATAGGATAAGTTATGATCATCATTTCATAAACTTTATCAACGATCGCATCATCCGATGCTCGTGCAATAATCTTCTGACGCGCTTCTTCTAGAACCCGGACGGCATAATCATAAGAAGCCTCACTCATCGCGAGAGTAGTGAAAGTTCCAAAACGTTCAAAAGGTTTCTTGGTTTCCAAGGCACCAATTCCATATTGCACATATTCACGACGAATCTGGCGTAAGTCCATAGGAGCAACACCACTTGCATCCAGCATCAGTGAGGTGGCTTCAAATTTACCATCATCCCGTTTTTTAATAAGGCCCCAAGATTCCAAATTAGCAATTCCAACACGTGCTTCTTCTGTAGAAATAGAAGGATCAACAAGTCTCGCAAGCCGAGTGATATCACCATCCCAATTCGGGTGTACAGCGAGTTCTCGAAGCACCGGATAATACCACTTAGAGAAATAATCTTTTTGATTATTCGATATATGAGCAAATTCATTTTGTGTGCGAATCTGAAGAATCTGGTTCCAAGCAAATTCACGTTCTTCTGTACGTTTCGCTTGGTTATACTGAACGAGGGCTGCAAAGTAAGCTTTTTGGCGATTATCCAATTCCATCGCCTGAGCCATCTTATCAACAGACTTAGGCGTTAAATTAAAACGCCCACGAATCACATTTAAACAATAGGAGGAAGAACTAAAGCCCGCTTTTGCAGCAAAAAAACGATGTGAAAACACCGCACGGAGACGTTTTTGCTCAACAAAATAATCCTGCAAAAACGTGCGAAAATTATCATAATCAAATAATTTATCTAACGCGAGGCTCATAAAATTAAACATAGATTTTTACACAATACAAATTTCAAAAAGCTTAAAAATATGGGCTTAATGAGGAGCGTCATGTCCAAAAGTACTATTTTTTTACACTGTTTACATATTATATACAAACTAAATAGAAATCAATAGCCAAAATTCGATTTCAGTTCATGCCACGTTTGGCGAAGCGACCAAAGATCCGCTGTCGTAATAACAGGGGAAGATCCTGCCCACATGACCATCGCAGGGAGAATCGTCCAATTGCCCACATAAGTTCTATCAATACCGTTCATCGCGGTGTAATTAGCATCTGGAATTTGGTAATCTTCATAGTAATCGGGAAGTCCAAATCCATGTCCCGTTTCATGCCCAATAATATGTGGAAAATCCGTATCAAGAGAAGAAATAGTATAATCATCACTCACGCGCTGACCCCAGTCACCACCAGCTCCCCCCTGAAATCCCGTGGTGCCCCAGATAGACATATCAAAATGAGTGTCGTTGCTACTGGAATAGTTCGGACAGTTGGAATAATTTGGGGCCCAATACTGAAGAGGACGCGCACAAGCATCCGGACAACGTGGAAGAGTCAAATTAGGGAATGTTTCATCTGTTTCCGTATATTGCGTAAATACGGATTCATTAGAACGAGCATTCTGAATGATACTGGAACTACTGACAGCCCAACCCACAATGTTAACCTTCACAGTATCGTAGGGCCAATTTTCAAAGCCAACTAATTGATCGGTCCAAGCGTTGATTTGACGATTGAGCATCGCCAATATTTTATCGCGATAAGTCTGAGTTAATGAAGTGCTACTCTGCCAGCGGACGCAGTAATTCAAATAGCCTCCATTCTCAATAATCTGGTAAAAAATCAGATTTTTAAAATTTTCTATCTGATCTTGCTTACCGGCCGCTTGGCGATAATCCCAAACCCAGTTTACCAACTTGGAAACAGTAGAGGGCATATCATTAATCGTGATCTGAGCCACGCTAGAACTAGAAGTTGTACCAGAACTGGAAATTGTACTGGAGCTAGAACTTATTTGTGCCGTCAATGTAATAGGCAAGTTTACAGAAAGATTGGCATCATTAACACTTACACTTACATTCCAAGTGGCATAAATTACATTGGCACTAACCATTAAATTGATATCCCAAGTGCGAGATATATTTAAAAGTTTCCAAGCAGACGTTGCTTCGTATGTCTTCGTCCCTTCATCATAAGCCACGTTTGGTGTTTCAATAATACCATCAGAAGAAGTTAATGTAACCACCATGTCAGTAATGTTGTTGCCATTGGCTGCAACAAAACCAGAAACCACTTTACGCGTAATATAAATGTCATTCACGGTACCATCATCCACCCAAATGCCCACACTACCCACCGACACATTTTCATGGGTGATGAGCAAAGAATCTGCGGCAGCAAGGGTTTTCATTGCTACTGAACCTGTGGAATGCACCGTTTCAAAACCAGAATTTCTTACATTCGCCATACGGAAAATTTTATGATCTTTGCCTACAGACACATAAACCATGTAAACACCAGTCGCTTCAATCCCCGCAAAAGGAGAAACCGTATAAGAGCCTCCAGAGAATGTCGAATTCACTGATTCGCAAATCAATTTACCGGAGAGATTAAAAACCGAAACACGTACTTTTGTGCTTTGAGGAACATCAAAAACGATTAACCCATTCGACAAGTGAATCTTTTCCGCTGGGTTTACTGTAGCTAAAGTAGCACGACTGAGATCAATGGAGAAAGCGCCATTGGCATCTGTCACCGCTGATAAATTGGATGTTTT
>Ga0209467_1003364_pt1 | contig 10458 bp, 10 predicted proteins | sample Higcelwee11metaG_FD_187175 | JGI IMG/M metagenome (GOLD analysis project Ga0209467, IMG submission 187175) | Freshwater pond sediment microbial communities from the University of Edinburgh, under environmental carbon perturbations - High... | ecosystem: Environmental > Aquatic > Freshwater >...
CGAGCTTTTGACCGTCATCCCCCAGGCCTTCGCCCTGGCCGCCTCCGGTCGCCCCGGCCCGGTGGTGGTGGACGTGCCCCGGGACGTGCAGACCGAGACCGCCACGTTTGCCCGCTGGCCCGAGCCTGGCCACCCCGACGAGGCCCCCGAGGCCTGCCCCGAGGGCATCGAAAAGGCCGCCCGGATCATCAACCAGGCCAAGCGGCCCATCCTCTACATCGGCGGCGGCGCAACGCGCTCCGGGGCCTCGGCCGCCCTTTTGCGCATCATGGAAAAGGCGGGCGTCCCGGCGGTGCAAAGCCTCATGGGACTTGGGGCCATCCCGGCCCGCCACCCCTTAAGCCTGGGCATGCTCGGCATGCACGCCTCGCCCTGGGCCAATCTGGCCCTGCACGAATGCGACGCGCTCATCGCCGTGGGCGCCCGCTTCGACGACCGGGCCACGGGCAAGGTGGCCGCCTTCTGCCCCGACGCCGCCGTGGTGCACATCGACATCGACCCGGGCCAGATCCACAAGATCAAGGCCGCCCATGTGGGCATCGTCGCCGACGCGGCCAGCGCCCTGGCCGACCTGGAACCCTTCCTTGAGAAAAAGGCCCGCACCCCGTGGATCGCCCGCATCGCGGCCCTGAAGCGCCTGCACGCCGCGCCCTCGCCCACGCCCGGCTCGCCGCACAGCATCATCCGCACGGCGGCGGCCCTGGCAGGCGAACAGGCCATCGTGGTCACGGACGTGGGCCAGAACCAGATGTGGACCGCGCGCCACTACCCGTTCGCCGTCCCCGGCCGCTGGCTGACCTCCGGGGGCCTGGGGACCATGGGCTTCGGCCTGCCTGCGGCCATCGGCGCCAGTCTGGCCGAACCCGGCACGCCGGTGCTCCTTTTTTGCGGCGACGGCGGCATGCTCATGAACATCCAGGAAATGGCCACTGCGGCCGAGACCCGGGCCGATCTGACCGTGCTCCTTTTCGACAACGCAGGCCTTGGCCTCGTGCGCCAGCAGCAGGACCTGTTCATGGGCGGGCGGCGCTTCGCCACGGACTACCAATCCCGGGTGGATTATCCCGCCGTGGCCAGGGCGTTCGGCTGGCGGGCGTTCGACCTGGGAAAAGGCGGCGACCCGGCCGAGGTCATGGCCCGGGCCATGGGCGCCAAAGGCCCCTGCCTGGTGCGGGTTCCCGTGGACACGGCCGCCAAGGTCTATCCCATGGTGGCGCCCGGCGAGGCCAATACCCGCATGATCGGCGCCACCGTGGCCTCGCCCGAGATGCTGCGCGAACGCGCGGTGGTGTAAAGAAACCAGGGGGAAACTTTTTTGCAAAAAAGTTTCCCCCTGGACCCCCTTCCAAAAACTCTGGCGCGCTTCGCGTCCGCGCTCGGGAGCAGGCATTCCCACCGTACCAGCCGGAGTCAGGGGGTCCGGGGGAAATGATTTCCCCCGGGCGGGGTACGGGGCAGCCAGCCCCGATTCCCGTGCCCAGGGTCTTGCCCGGCGGCGTGGGGTGGTTTATCAACGGGCCTCATTTCGGGCGTTCGCCAAGGGAGGCCGCTGTGGGCAAGATCATTCGGGAGAAGCTCGACGTCACGCCGGGTTTCGACATGTTGCATTACATGGAGATTGCGGGCGTACCGCGCATGGAGCAGGAAGAGGCGGCCCGGCTTGGCGAGCGGTTTACGCAGTGGCTGCCGTCGCTTAGGGCGTACCGTTTCGATCTGGGCCGTCGCAAGGGCTTCGCCTTGATTTTTTTAGACGAGAAGGTGGAGCAGGAGGTGGAGGCGGCCTGGCAGATTTCGCCCTCGGATGGGTTCTCGCTGCACAATCTGGCCATCGCCCTGGTCATGGGCGCGGCGGCCCAGGTGGTGCCCGAGGTGGCCGACGGCGGCTGCGCCCCCCTGCCCAGCCCGGACCGGGACATGCTGCGCCAGTTCAAGATTCTTGATCTGGAATGGAATCCGGCCGGGAGCGTCAACCGCCAGTACGCGGTGTTCACCCCCCTGCCCTATGCCGGAGGCTGCCCGGTGTGCATGCTGCGGGATTCCTGTCCGAAACGCCGCGACTAATCAATTTTCCAGCCTGATTCCCGTCGTTTGCGACCCCAGGATCGGAGTACGGCCTTGAATGTTGTCTGAAATTGCTGCAAGCTAGGGATAGATAAATTTTGGCCCGTAAATGTGGAGAGCGCCATGCGAGTCCTGGTTGTCGAGGATGATTTCACCAGCCGGAAGGTATTGCAGAAAATCCTGACCCCTCATGGCGAAGTGGACATCGCGGTCAACGGCCTTGAGGCCGTGGAGGCCTTTGAGGCGTCGCTACGGGACAAACGCCCCTATGACCTGATCTGCATGGACATCATGATGCCCGAGATGGACGGGCAGGAAGCCCTGAAAAAGATTCGCGCCCTGGAGAAGGTCCGGGGCATAAGCCCCATCGACGAGGTCAAGGTCATCATGACCACGGCCCTGGACGACCCTAAAAACGTGGTCGAGGCCTACTACAAAGGCGGCGCCACCTCCTACATCCCCAAGCCCATCGACAAGCACATGCTGCTGCATCTCCTCAAAAACCTGAGCATCATCGAATAATCGTCCCGTGGTCGGCCGACGCCATGCTCCACCGGCGGTCCGCTGGCGAGAGTTTCGGTCCAGGCCATGACCACTGGCCTGGACGGTGGTTTTGCGCTGTCCGGCGGGCCTGTCGGCACGGCTCACGTGACGTGACCTCCCACGCCCCAGGCGCCCATAGGTTCCCGTCCGATGTCCGTACGACCTTCCGTTCGCGCTACTTCAGATTGCAGTTTTTCATGCTAAACGGAGTCATGTAATCGCAGTACATCTTGGATGTCCTGTCCAGACAATGGACGACGCAGACCATAGCGACGGTGGAGACGATCAATAATATTGGTCCGAAAAACCAAAAAATGAGCGGCACCATGAAATAAAACGCCCGCATTCCGAAGTGGAAATGGCTTGCCGCGCGGTTGAGCTGCATGGCCACGAATGTCATCGACGAGCTGTAATTACCATCCGTGCATGGCACATTGATCATAAATCCGACATGATTGTACATCCTGATAGACGATGAAAAGCTGAAAAAAGCGACAAACAGGTTTACGAGCAACACAAGAATCTTCAGGGTCAACGTGCTCTGCTCTGTCGAACCAAGGATGTTCAGCGAATGCCAGGTGGTCCCGATGGTATCCGCCTGGCCAGTCAAGGAAAGCACGCCCACCGAGAGCAGTATTGCGGTTGAGGCTAAAAACGTCGCAGCCATGGTGGAATTTCGCAGCGTCTGTACGGCAAGGATATCATTTTTATCCTCCATGACATTGACGACCCACGCTCTTCGCGCAAGATTTGACGCTCCCTGGATTGTGTAGAGGGGGTTTGATTTCAGCTTCCACCAGATGAAAACGTTGTAGAGCGTAAACATGGCGATGGAAGCCAACAGACAGACCATGTCCAACATGTGCGGCGTTAACACTCCCAAGGTTTTTTCCCTCCAGACATCTCGTTACATCCCTTCGTCGAATAGGGAATTTATGCATCGGAACCCCCCGTGCGTCAAATCTGAGGCAGGGGATTTCTCTTTGGCCCCAAACCCCCCATTTTCTCGGTTAAGCTTCTGACTGTGGCGACCATCCGCCAAAGGGGCGATCACTGGGGGCGATCACTGCGGCGGGCAGGCCGACGCCGCCCGCGTGGCGATTTATCCGGGCAAAGCCGAAAAAAAACGGCCGGTCCCTTTCGGAACCGGCCGCGCGGCCGCCTGTACGCCCAGGCGGACTAGACTTCCTTTTTCACCTTGGATTTGCTCATGGACAGCCCGATGCCGTTGAATATCTCGAAAATGGCGAAGCCGTACCACATGGTGTAGACCACGTAGAAGATGAGCAGTCCCGAGGCCACCGGGATCTTGTCCAGGATGGACTCGGCCTTGATGCCGTAGAAGTTGTAGGCCGGTTCGATGGCCTTCTGGTTGACCAGGTTGACCGCGTTGGCCATGGGAATCTGCTTGTCCTTCTGCAGGGGCTTGATCATGCCCGCCAGAAGCGTCCACCAGGCCTTCATGGCCAGCTTGCCCTCGGCGTCCTTGTCCAGGCCGTAGAACGACCCGACCTTGGCCCCGTCGTCGTGGTACATGACGTCGGCGTCATCCACCACCTTGGCCAGTATCTTGCCCAGGTCCACGTCCACAGTCAGGGTGTCCCCGGCCGGGGCGGCGGTGAAGCCGGCCTTGGTCATGACCGCCAGGGACTGCTTGGCCTCGTCCTCGGACTTGAACTTCACGGCCACCTTGGCCTGTTTGCCGTCAAATGCCTTGATCTGGCTCTTGACGTCCGGGATGAAGTAGGACGAACCCTTGGAGAGTTTGTTGAACAGGTCGTCGGAATAGTCCAACCCGGTCATGCCGTTGCCGAAAATGGGCATCATGATCAGGAAAAACACGCCCGCAAAGGAGACGAGCAGGATCATGCCTATGGAAAGGGCTTTTTTATTGGCCACCATGACCTAGGCCTCCTGTTTGAGCGTTGAGATGTTGGTGAGGAACTTGCCGATGACCCAGATGCCGAAGATGGCCACCACGATCCAGAAGACGATGTTGCCCACGAGCTCGATGTTGTTGACCATGGACTTGGACATGTCGATGTATTCAAGTTCCACGAGCTTTTTCGGGAGCACGGCCATCCGGTTGATGAAACCGGCGATGATGGACATGGCGTAGAAGCCCCGGATGTGGATGCCCTTGACCACCTTGGTGGTCAAAGCGCCGATCTGGATGCCCAGGAGCGACCCAAGCAGCATGCCCATGGCCAGGGTGTAGAACACGAAGCCGTATATGGCGTACTGGGCGATGGCCCCAAGGCCGGCGGTGAAGATGATCTGGAGAATGTCCGTACCCACGGTGGTCATGGAGGACACGCCGAAGATGTACACGAACATGGGGAAGGTGACGAAGCCGCCGCCCACGCCCATGATGGCGGCCAGGATGCCGACCACCACGCCGCCTGCGGCCACGATCCAGCCGGAGATCTGCTTGCCGCCGGGGACGAAGTCCTCGTCGAAGGTGATCATGGGGGGAATCTTCATGTTCTGAAGCTTCACGGCCAGACCCGTGGTGCCGCTGGGGCCGCCGTGGGCGTCATGGCCGCCGCCTTGGGCCTGGGGGCCACGGCTGGATTTAATGAAGTCAAAAAGGGCGTAGAAGCCGAGGAAGCCGAGCAGCACGGAGTAGATGACGCTGATGAAAAGCTCGGACAGAAGCGGGTCTTTGTTGTAGAGGCCCTTGTTGATGGCGCCGCCGATGAATGTGCCGCCGCCGGAGCCGACCAAAAAGGCGATGGCCAGTTTCACCGAGATGTTGCCGAGCTTTTTGTGCACCACCGTGCCCATGATGGCCTTGGCGAAGATGTGGAACAGATCGGTGCCGACGGCCAGGATGCCCTTGACGCCTGCGGCCATGAGCGCCGGGGTGATGATGAAGCCGCCGCCCGCGCCGATACATCCGGTGATAAGCCCTGCAGCCATGCCCACGGCGATGGAGACCAGAAAGATGGTCGTGGTGTAAAACGCTGGCGCGTATGCCGTCTTGCCGCCCAGGAAATCCCCGGCTTCCACAAAGGACACCGCCATGATCGGCAAGGCCAGGGCGATGAGAAACAGCATTTTTTTCCGGTTACGCAAAATGGACATGGAGACTTCCATGTCCCATTTCGCGTGCGCAATCGACGCGGATTTTAGGAACTCAAAGACGTTTCTGCCCAAACCCATTTCCTCTTCCTCCGTTTTGAAGTGTGACTCGACCGGCTGCGTTGTGGTTCACGCCGCAAGTATTCTCGTCACGGCCGCCGAGAGGAGTTCCAGGCCCCCCCCTTTCTCCACCACGGCCGCCACCCGGGCTTCCTCCAGCCACGCACACGCCCCCTGGGAGAAGGCATGCAGGATCACGGGCGGTCCACCCGTATTTCCGAAAAAGGCTTCAAGGCCGCCCTCGCCTGTCGCGCCCGGCAGATCCTCGTCGAGGATGACCAGATCAACGGCGGCGTTCTCCCGCAGGATGTCTAGCGCCGCCGGGGCATCGGCGGCTGTCAGCACACGATATCCAGCCCGATGCAGTTCCCGACGCAAGAGCTCACGGATGTTTCCGTTTCGCTCGGTGACGAGAATGGTGCGGGCAAACTGGGCCATGCGCTCTTCCTCCAGGGAAATGCCGCTAGGGGAAAGGCAACTTGCGTGCCACGGCGCTCGCCTCGGGCCTGATTTCCAACGCCATGAAAACGTGTGACTTTTTTGTGACGGATGGGCAGGTGACGGTTCTTTTGCCACCCTCGGGTGTCAGGATTCTTTACAGTCCGTCAAGATGATCAACCAGACGCCTGGCCTTGGTGCAAGCCCTCGCCGCCACGGACAGCCTTGGCGGGCGTCGCGCCGTCCCGGCCGTATTCCCTTGCCCGCCAGCCGCATCTCTGCTATGCGGCGTAACGGTTTCGTGACGTTAGGCGGTCACACGCCTGTGGCCCCGGGGGGCAACCGCCCGGGGGGTTCGATATCGGCCAAGGCTTTCATCTGCATCGACGTAACCCCAGGGAAAAGGAAGACATCATGAACAAACTGCTGCGCATCGCCACACTTCTGGCCGTGGCCCTGGCCTTCGCCTTCTCTGGCGCGGCTTTGGCCGAGCAAAAAACCTACATCAACGGCATCGACTTCGGCTTTCCGCCCTTCGGCTTCGTGGACAAGGACGGCAAGCCCTCCGGGTTCGATGTGGAGTCCCTGGACTGGATCGCCAAGAAGATGGGCTTTACGGTCAAGCACCAGCCCATGGACTGGGACGGCATCATCCCGGCTTTGACCGCCAAAAAAATCGACATCATCGCCTCGGGCATGAGCGCCACCGCCGAGCGGGCCAAGATCGTCAACTTCAGCATCCCCTACTACGAAGTCACCCAGGTCCTGGTGGTCAAGGGCGACAACGCCGCCACCTTCGACTCCCTGCTCAAGTCCGGCAAAAAGATCGGCGTGCAGCGCGGCACCGTGACCAACAAGCTGCTTGAGGAGTTGGCGAAGAAGGAAGGCTACAAGTTCGAGCTGGCCCTTTACGACTCCACGGACCTGTCCATGGAGGACGTGAAAATCGGCCGCATCGACGGCTCCGGCATGGATTCCTCCATCGCCAAGGAACTCATGAAGAGCCAGCCCTACAAGGTGGCCGGGACCTTCGACGTTCCGTCCGAGAAGTACGGCTACGCCATCCGCAAGGAAGACCAGGAGTTCCTGGACACCGTCAACAAGGGTCTGGAAATGCTCATGAAGGACCCCTACTGGCTGGAACTCAAGAAGAAGTACGACATCTAGCGCGCCGGGCGGCCAACCGCCCCGCGTCCGGCCCCGAACGGTCCCGGTCCAAGCATCCCGGGGCCTTCGGGGCCGTCGCCTGTTCCACCCCCAACATCCGAAATGACCGCCCTGTCGGCGGCGCGGCACGGAAGACACATGGACGGCATGCTCTCGGCCCTAACCGCCTCCTGGGACGCCCTGCCCTACATCCTGGGCGGCGTCTGGTGGACGCTTGGCCTGATTATCGGGGCCATGGCCGTGGGACTTGTCCTCGGCGTCCCCCTGGCCGTGGGCCAGGTCTATGGGGCGCGCCCCGTGCGGCGGCTTGCCTCCCTCTATGTCTGGCTTTTTCGCGGCGTGCCCATCCTGGTGCAGCTCTATCTCTTTTATTTCGGCATCCTGGCCTACCTAAGCAGCTTTGAGGCCCTGGCCTTCCTGCACCTGGACAGCGCCTTTACCGCCGCCGTGGTGGTCCTGGGCCTGACCAGCGCCGCCTACCAGTCGCAGATTTTCCGGGGGGCCATCCAGAGCCTGCCCGAGGGCCAGCTCAAGGCCGCCAGGGCCCTGGGCATGACCGACCGCACGGCCATCATGAACATCATCCTGCCCCAGGCCCTGCGCCTGTCCATCCCGGGCTGGTCCAACGAATATTCCATCCTTTTGAAAGACTCGGCCCTGGCCTTCGTCATCGGCGTCCTGGAAGTCATGTCCCGGACCCGGTCCGTGGCCGCCACCACCCACCAGCCCCTGCCCCTGTCCATCCTGGCCGGACTGATCTTTTTCGTCCTGACCTGGGCGGGCCTAAAGGCCCTCAAGACCCTTGAGGCCAAGGTGCGCATGGAAGGCTATTCGCACCAGGGATCCTTGTGATGCATAACGATACCGTCGTGTTGCGCGTCGAAAACGTGGTCAAGCACCTGGGAGGGCAGCGCATCCTCGACGGGGTGTCGCTCACCGTCAAAAAGGGCCGCCTCAAGGTGCTCATCGGTCCCTCGGGCGCGGGCAAGTCCACGCTTTTACAGTGCATCAATTTCCTTTTGCCCCCGGACGAGGGGACGGTTTACATCGAAGACCGGAAAATAAACGGCAAAAGCAGGAAAGACCTGCTGTGGCTGCGCCAACGCGTGGGCATGATCTTCCAGGATTTCAACCTCTTCGACCATCTGACGGCCATGGAGAACGTGCGCGTGGCCCTGATCAAGGTCAAAAAGATGGACAAGCGCGCCGCCACCAACCGGGCCATGGAAGAACTGGCCCGGGTCGGGCTTGCCGACAAATCCGGACTCTATCCGGCCCAGCTTTCCGGCGGACAGAAGCAGCGCGTGTCCGTGGCCCGGGCGTTGGCCATGGACCCGGAGGTCATGCTTCTTGACGAACCCACCAGCGCCCTGGACCCGGAACTCATCGGCGAGGTTCTGGCGGTCATCCGCGATCTGGCCGACGCAGGCATGACCATGATCATGGCCACCCACCAGATCGGCTTCTCCTCCTCCCTGGCGGATGAATTCCTGTTCATGGAGAAGGGGCGCATCATCGAGCGCGGCTCCCCCGCCGAACTGCTGGCCCGGGGCTCCTGTTCGCGCACCATGGCCTTTTGCGCCAAACTTTCGGAGTTGACCGGGGAGCTGGGCGGATGAACGAGGCCCTGACCTTCGCCTTCGAGCGGGTCGTCCCGGGCCTGAATGTCGGACTGTGGGCCAGTGTCGGGATCATCGTGCCCGCCGCCCTTTTGGGCGTGGTCATCGGCATCCTGGCCGGGACGATCCGGGTCTACGGCGGGGTGTGGCTGCGCCGGGTCACCAATTGGTACGTGGCCCTTTTCCGGGGCACGCCCCTGGTGGTGCAGCTCTATTTCTGGTACTTCGCCCTGCCCTACGTGCACATCGGCGGCGTGAGCCTGGTCCTGACCCCGATGCAGGCCGCCGTCATCGGATTCGCCCTGTGCAGCGGGGCCTACCAGTCCGAATACATCCGGGGCGGGCTTCTCTCCATCAAGCGCGGCCAGCTCCTGGCCGCCCAGGCCCTGGGCATCACCCCCGTCAACAGCATTCTTTTCATCGTCCTGCCCCAGGCCTTCCGCCGGGCCCTGCCCGGCTGCGGCAACGAGATCATCTACCTCATCAAGTATTCGTCCCTGGCCTCCATCATCACCGTCAACGAGCTGACCGGCGTGGGCCGGGGCATCGCCAAGGCCACCTTCCAAAACACCGAGGTCTACGTCATCGTGGGCCTGTACTATCTCGTCCTGGTCACCCTGGCCGGGTGGGTTCTGCGTTTCGCGGAACATCGCCTGGCCATCCCGGGATTTGAGGTCAAAAACTCCTGATGCAAAACGATTCCGGACACGCCCCATCGCCCTACGCCCCCATCGACGCGGCCCTGGCCGCCGAACTGTCCAAACGTTTCGGCGCCTCCTTCTCCATGCTGGACGCGGACCTGCGCGCCGTCTCCGAGGACGCCTCCGGCCTCTCCAGGCGGCCCGAGGCCGTTTTGTCCACGCGAAATGTGGAGGACATCCAGGATCTGATCTATTTGGCCAACCTGCACGGCTTTCCCGTCATCCCGCGCGGCGCCGGGACCGGGCTTGCCGGCGGCGCCCTGGCCGAGCATGGCGGCGTGGTGGTGTGCCTGGGCGGGAGAAGCCGCATTCTGGACGTGGACCCGGTGAACATGCTGGCCGTGGTGGAGCCCGGGGCCATTACCGGCCACATCCGGGAAGCGGCCCGGAAAAAAGGCCTGTTCTATCCGCCGGACCCGGCCAGCATGGACCAAAGCACCATCGGCGGCAACGCCGCCACCAACGCCGGAGGCCCGGCCTGCGTGAAATACGGCGTGACCAGGGATTACATCCTGGGGCTTGAGACAGTTTTGCCTACCGGAGAGCTCGTGCGCACCGGGGTGGCCACCCGCAAGGGCGTGGTGGGCTACGACCTGACGCGGCTTCTGGTGGGCAGCGAGGGGACGCTTGGGATCATCACCAAGTTGATTTTAAAGCTCATCCCCCACCCCCGGGCCGTGCGCACGGCCCTGGCGCTTTTCCCGGACCCGGCCAAGGCCGTGGCCGCCGTGGGCGCGGTCATGACCTCGGGGGTCACTCCGTCCTGCGTGGAGCTTATGGACCAC
>Ga0209467_1003366_pt1 | contig 10446 bp, 11 predicted proteins | sample Higcelwee11metaG_FD_187175 | JGI IMG/M metagenome (GOLD analysis project Ga0209467, IMG submission 187175) | Freshwater pond sediment microbial communities from the University of Edinburgh, under environmental carbon perturbations - High... | ecosystem: Environmental > Aquatic > Freshwater >...
TCAATCAGGTGATTGAAAAACTGGGAGGAATCAGCGGAAGGATTGCGTCGGTAACATCCTCCTTTCTCCTGTCCCTGCTGTTTTCATTTCTGATTGTGCTGGATATGCCCCATCTGCTGAAGCAAATCACCGAGCTTCAAAACACCAAACTGCGGTTTATTTATATCGAAGTCGCCGAAAGCATAAAGGGCTTTTCCAATGTGCTGGGAAGATCCCTTGAAGCCCAGCTCATCATCGCCATCGTCAACAGTTTTTTGACGGCCATTGGTATAGTGATGCTGGGCATCGGCGAGTCCGTGGCGTTTCTGTCCGTGATTGTGCTGTTTTGCAGCTTTATCCCCGTGGCCGGGGTATTTATCAGCTCCATTCCCATCTGCCTGATCGCATTGCAGACATCCGGTCTTCAGACCATGATTCTTGCCATCGTCATGATTATTGTCATTCACCTGATTGAAAGCTATATATTAAATCCAAGGATTTACGGGACTTATATGCGTATCAACCCAGTGATTGTGCTGATTATCCTCACCATCGGCGGCAAACTGTTTCACATCTGGGGCCTCATCCTCGGGGTGCCGGTATGCACGTATATTTTCGGATATGCGATCAAGAACAATCATTTTGCAACCACTTCCCCCGGAAGCCGACGTGAAAGAATATCCACCGTTTCTTCGACTAATTCCTCAAGCAACTGACCGGCAGGTTTGATTTCCTTGATCAGTCCTGAAATCTGCCCGGCAAGTCCGCCCACATAATCGTCTTTTCCAGCTTTAATAAATCCGGCGATCAGGGCCGAGGAAATGATCACCTGCATGGGGAACGGGACCGGACCCAGTCCGGAACTGTCCCATAAATCATGAAACTTGTTGTAGCTGGCCCGTAAGGTCTTTCCGGTATAGGCCCGGCTGACCCGGGTGTCTTCATCGGTGGAGCTTAGAATTTTCTGTTTGTTGATATCCAGTGCGCCGCCTTCTGTTGTGGCCAGAAACCGGGTGCCGATCCAGACCCCCGCGCACCCCATGGCGAGGGCCGCGGCAATACCCCTGCCATCGCCGATGCCCCCGGCCGCCAGCACGGGTTTGGGGGCAGCCGCATCAATCGCCATGGGCAGCAGCGCCATGGTGCCGATTCTCCCGGTATGGCCCCCGCCTTCATGACCCTGGGCCACGATGATGTCGACATTGGATTTTGCCATGCGCCCGGCATTTTTGGCATTCCCGGTCACACCTAATACTTTCATGCCCACCGAATGGGCTTCTTCCACCATAAATCCGGGATTGCCGAGACCCGCGCAAAACAGGGGCACTTTTTCCTCAATGCACACCCGAATGGATTCCTTTGGCCGCATGGTCGTTGTATTCATCTGAACCATCAGTTCCACATCCGGAAGCCCCATCTCTGCTTTGATTTTTTTGAGCCAGTCCTTGTGCTCCTGAGGCATGAATTCGAGGGCCTGGGAGAGGGGAATTTCCGAGGGACCGCCTGCCGCGCCTTCCGGAACTTCAACAATATTGGCGGGCAGCAGCAGGTCAACGCCATAGGGCTTGTCCGTTCGGGCCTTGATTTCGCGGATCGCGTCCCGCAGTTCATCCACCGTATATCCGGAGCCGCCCAGAACGCCCATGCCCCCGGCCTCTGATACTGCCACCACCAGATCCACCGGGGCGCCCGTATTTTCACCGATAAGCGTCGGCCCCATGCCCGCGCTCAGAATCGGATACTCAATGCCCAGCATGTCACATAATTTTGTACGCAGAATTCTTTTTCCCATGAGTCGTTCCTTTCATTAAGAGGTGATACGAATTTCGGATTTCTTCAGGGTCGGCAAAAACACGACCCGTTCATCCGGGACCAGTTCGATAGTGTTTTTCACGCATTGATATGCGCATTGCCCGCAACCGATACATTTGGCGTTGTTGATCACGGCTTTCTTGTTCTTTACGGTGACGGCTGTTGTCGGGCAGAATCGCTCGCAGGCTCCGCACCCGTTGCATGCGGATTCATCCCTGATGCGGGCGGAAAAAAAGCACTGATATTTCAAGGGAGCGGCGCCCATGTTATAGGATTTTAAAATGCCGCAGCAGTCCCAGCAGCAATTGCAGATGGCGATTACCGGCAGGCGTATATCGTCTTTTTCGTGAATGACCGAATGAACGGCCCCTTTATCCCGGACCTCCTTTAATATGTCCATGGCTTCCGCCTTGGTTACGGACCTCCCGTATCCATAGCCGGCCCAGGATTTCGCAATATCGCCGAACGCGATGCAGGAGTCCCTTGGCATTTTAAAATCGCAGGGCTTGCCCAGCACTTTCGCCCCATGCCGGCACACGCAGGGAAATGCGCGGATGGCGTCCCGGTCGCCGTGCTCCTCGATCAGGTCATTGAGAAAAGACGTGGGATAAACCTTTGATTCCGGGGCCGATACGGATGCGCCGATGGGGATGGTCTTTTTTTTGTTTTTGCCTGTTGTGGCCGGATCCAGGAGGCCGACCCCCTGACCGGGTTTCATAAACGGGCCAAGTACAAGACTCTGCAAATCCCGCAGCGGAGAAAAATTGAATCGCTTGAAAAAAAGGAAATAGTCGTTGAATTTTTCCGAAAACGCCTTTTCCTGAGGTTTTCCCATGAGATAATGCATCATGGCCTCATACCAGCCCACTGCAATGGCATTCAGCCGGTATTCCGATTTTGCCGAATTGTCGATTTCCTCGTGAACCAGCCCTTTTCGCAGGAGTGTGTCAAAAAATTTCTGAAACCGGTCATCATCGAAGGTGCTGATTTTCCGGACCTGCTCGAAACTGTGTAACCCGGTCCCCATTTTCAGGAGATAATCCAGCTCATCGTCTTCAATGGTCATGTGCATCATTTCCATGAGCGGCGGAGCGATGATGATAAAACGCTGGTTCTGCTTGTTCATTCGCGCGAGCAGGGTTTTGATTTTTTTCTTTCGGGCGGACGTCATTTTGACTGGTTCCATGTTTCAGCTCCCTGATTGATATCTGCTATTCTTTGGTTTTTTATATCATCTGCCATTGATCCTCCTTCTTATATTTCCTGCTATCGCCGGTTTTTTTTCTTTGAAGCATTGGTCTGTTTGCGTTTCTTTTTTTTGTTCTTCTTTTCATCCTTATTCAATTTGGCGTGGCCTTGTTGTGAATAAGCGGGAAATAAAGCGTTCGACATACCGCCTGAAGATGCGGCAGTTTTTGATTTTTCATTAAAACAAGACCACCAGGACATGCTGGCGTGAATATCATCCAAACGGTTCCGTTCAAGATCCATTTTCAACGCTTCAAGGCATTGATCTTGCCCGATTTTCAAAGCATGTTCAAATTCGCTCAATGAAATCATCCCCGGCATGATCAACTCGTCTTCATATGCCTGCTTGATCACGTTCATGCTCTCCTCCGGATATAAAGCACAGACATAACCGGCAATGAGTCCCCAGAAATCGGATATCGTATCCGCCTCATCCCCGGTAAATAATGTATTTAAAAATGCGACGGCTTTTTCCCTTGATACGTATCCTTCAACAACCGCATAGGCCAATGCCTGACAAGCGGACACCCGGCAGTAATCATCCGCTTCACGGTTTAAAATCATGGACTGAATGGATTCAACTGCGCCCCCGCAGGTATTTAATAAGATCATCGGCAGGTTCATTGTGCAAATATCGCCGAACAATTGGTCCGGTATATCGCCGGGAAGGCTGAAAAGGTCGATGATGACCTGGTGGGCATTGGGTTCCTTAAAATGCCCCAGCAGCATGACCGCATAAATATGATGATACAGCTTCTCATTCTCAGCATATTCTTGAGGATCAGCCAGGACATTTCCCAAAATCTCTATCAGGCGGGGGGTGATCTCCTGTTTCTGCATGATGGCTGCATCAATGTGTTCGCGTTTATAAATCCCATCAAATATTTTGAAAGCCTCAAGTATGTCGGGGATTGATAATTCATCGACGGTTTCGATTATTGGATTATCATTATTCATCGTTTAAATTTTCCTTTGCTGTGTGAACGACGATTTTTGCTAACTAATCATGCTTTTGGGGATGATAAAACCTTCCGGCGTTTTGTAAAAGGTGAAGCTATCTGTCAACTCCTGGGAACAAAGTCCCGGTTCCGCGATTCGAATATTGCATTCATCTTCAATCTGCTTTGCCTTGCTGCTGACGGTCGTCTTTTTGGTGTTAAAAAAATCGCAGACAATGTCCGCCGTTAGCGCAAATGCCTTGCTTTTGTCGAACAGAAAATTTACCCGCGCAATCGCATAGATAATGGATGCGGCCCAGATCTCCGGTTTTCCCTTTGTGATGTCGATTTTGCGTTTCCGCCCGAGCCGGTCACACAATTCATAGGCATATCCCTTGAATTCATCATTTAAATGCCGTTCGCAAAAAGCGCCGACCCTGTCCTTGATATCCTCTATTCTTTGTTTTTTTATATTATCCGCCATCGTTCCGCCTTTTCATGTTTTCTGATATGGTTGGTGAATACCATCCTGTGCAGTCATATCAACTTCATCAAAATCCTATCGCCGCATCGTGAGGCGTGTCATCAACGCCGGTTCTTTTTCTTTGAAACCTTGGCCTGTTTTCGTTTCTTTTTTTTGTGCTTTTTTTCAGCTTTTTTCAATTTGGCGGTGCCGCGTTTTAAATCATCGGAAGATGCAGCGTTTTCTGCGTTTTCATTAAAACAAGACCACCAGGACATCCGGTCATGAAGGTTATCCAGGCTGTCCCTTTCAAGATCCCTTCTTAACTTTTCAAGGCATTTCTCTTTGCCGAGAGAAAGGGCTTTCTCAAAATCACTGAATTCAATCATACCGGAAAAAATCAATTCGTCTTCATATGCCTGTCGGATGACCTCCAGGCTCTCCTCCGGATACAAGTCGCAGATAATCACCGCCGCTAATCCCCAGAAATCGGAGGATGGATCCGCCTCTTCCCCGGTAAATAAAGTATTGAATAATGCGACGGCTTTTTCCCTTGATATGTACCCTTCAACAACCGCATAGGCCAATGCCTGACAAGCGGACGCTCGGCAGTAATCATCCGCTTCCTTGTTTAAAATCATGGACTGAATGGATTCAACGGAGCCGCCGCAGGTGTTTAACAATATCACCGGCAGGTTTGATGTGCAAATATCGCCGAACAATTGGTCCGGTATATCGCCGGGAAGACTGAAAAGGTCGATGATGACCTTGTGGGCTTTGGGTTCCTTAAAATGTCCCAGCAGCATGACCGCATAAATATGGTCATACAGCATCTCATCTTCAGCATATTTTTCAGGGTCGGCAAGAACATTTTCCAAAATCTCTATCAGGCGGGGGATGATTTCCTGCTTCTGCAGGCTGGCCGCATCTATTTGTTCTTGCTTATAAATCCCGTCAAATGTTCTGAAAGCCGCAAGTATGTCGGAGATTGATAATTCATCGACGGTTTCGGTTATTGGATTGTCGTTATTCATCGTTTAAATTTTCCTTGCTTTGTAAAAATTGATTCACGTTAACTTTATGGTTTTTTGAAGAAACAAGGGAACCTGGGTGGCTGGGGATGACAAGAAATTTGCTTTAATTTCTCAAGAATCGGAATATCTGCCGGCGCAAGGGAATAATTCGCCATGTCATCAAGGGTTGCCCAGGTAATCGCAGAATGCACTTTCAGAGAAAAATCACCGCCCAAATGTTCCGCTTCATACGCCATCAGCCGAATATTTTTGCTGTTATAGCTGAAGCGGCTTTCAGCGATAAACGCCCCTATTCCTGCCTCTATCCCGAATTCTTCAAACAATTCCCTTTTTAAGCACTGTTCCGGGGTTTCCCCTTTTTCAATTTTCCCACCGGGAAATTCCCAGAATCCCTCCAGATGTTCGCCCAAAGCACGTTTGGCGATTAATACTTTTTCATTTTTGCGGATGACTGCTGCTGTAACATCTGTGAATATCATATTCTTATAACTCTAAGTGGAATGATGGCCGGTTTTTTCGAGTCAGTCTACTTGATGAATATTGTTTGATCCCCGAAAACTTCAAAGGGCATGATATGTATTTAATTTGATAATGGAGAATTAAGCAAGGCGTCCGCGGAATTTGAAAATTTTTATAAAATATTAATTCCGATACTTTTCAGGTAATTATATGTCGTGTCATAGAATTCAGCTTTTCTTGTGCGGTCTTCAATATCTCCTTCAGGAACTACGACTACCATCCCTTGTCTGGCTCGTGTCAAAAGGACTCTATAGGCATTAATCAAATATCTTTTTCTTTCTTCTTTGTGAATATGTTGCCATTTACTTCCAACAAATGAAAATGTTTTCCATTCACTTTCCGAATATCTTAAATCTCCGTCCCATGTAACACAAGCCCAATCAAGCTCAAGTCCCTGCACATGAAATTCGGTTGCGACATCTTCTAAATAGAAAGACGAACGAACATCATCCTTTCCCTCCAAAAACCAATTAACGGGATTCATAGGAGATTTAACATCAATCGCAAAGGGCTTTAACCTTTGTGCTTGAGACGAAACAATCAGCCCATATCTTTCACTGCTCCTTGCTTTTTCTTTCAACCATTTTTTTGCTTTTGCCAAATCTCTTGTTAAAACAATTGGATAGTTTTCTGAAATATTAGAGAGCGTTCTCTTTGCTTCGTCAATATTTAAATCTAAAATATTCTTGATGAATAATGAAAGATTCTCAGCTCTGAATGAACGCATGGAAACCGACAAATGCAAATCAGTATTAAATTTTACATTTGTTTTTCCCTTTAATTCTTTGATTGAATCAAAAGCTGAATATTCCGATTCTGTCAGATTCGGTGAAATGTAAACTTCCCAATCTGAAAATCTATTTTTTATAGCATTTAACCATTCAGATATTCCCGCTTCCCCGGTATTGATTTCTTGTCCGCCGCCAACCAAACAAACGATTACTGCCCAGTCCTTATGTCTATCAAGGCAAGAAATTAGAAATTCAGGCTCAGAAAACTCAAAGTCAGGTCGATTCTTTTTCTGCTTCATGAATTTAGCCGTCTGTTCTTTATTCCAAGCTCTTTGTGCTTCATCAAAAATTGCGACATGATCATAAGGTGGATTTGGGTCCACCAGATACGCATCACGGTAATGGTGAATTATTTGAATAAATGTTTTTACACCAGCTTTTGCCTTTCCCTTAGTTAACTTATAGCCAAGTTCTTTTTCATTTTTGACCTTATCTCTTGTCAATGCTTCTTGTAAGATAGCAACTAAAGGTGCATTGCCTGATAAATAAACACTCGTGGTTCCTTTTTCCTTGTCCAGGTGAGAAGTTGCAACCTTTAATCCAACAAGGGTTTTTCCTGCTCCAGGAACTCCTGTTACAAAACAAATAATTTTTTTTCTTTTTGATCTTGCAAGATCAATTATTTCAGAAATTGCATCTGTAGTGTCTGTCAAATTTTTGGCATTGGCATCACTTCTTGTGATTTCATCAACGGTATGATTATTGTAAAGAGAAACTGCCGCTTCTACTATTGTGGGCGTGGGTGAATAGCTCCCGTTGGCGTATTCATTCCCGTTTATGTTTGTGTTGTTTTCAAAAAAAAGCAGGATATTTTTAATCGCCTCCTTTAAATCTGCTTTGCTGGTTCTTATCGGGAATATCAAGTCGTCATTATGCGATGTTGTTGTTATCTCAATGAAAGATTGTTTTGCTTCGGTTGCAATTAATATTGGAGCTAAAACAGCATCATGACTTGGTTTGTGGAAATTTTTCAAATCAAGTGCATAATCCCAAACCTGATCTACGTGGTAATGAAGAAACGTATGTTCTCCAACTTTAAATTCAATTACGAAAACAATATTATCTATAATCACAAGAACATCTACCCTCTTGCCCATTCTTGGGATTGAGAATTCAAAAAAAATTGTTCCTCTGTAACCGTCAAGTGCTTTTTTCAGAATTGGTATTTGTAGCTCCCATGATTTATTTTGATTGGTCGTAGAATCAAATTGGTTTTTTATGGAAATAAAACCCATAATTTCTTCAGTGCTCATGAGTAAAAAAGATTCTATCGTGTCTTTGAAGTAATAATTCAGCATCAATTATTCTTTTATTTTAAAATAGATATCATTTTAGCAGCCCTGAACCCAGACACCCGGCTAATTAAATTTCTTAACGCTATACCCTCAGGCACCTTAAACAGCGAGGGATCGATTTCCGTATTTTCCTTAAAATCCATTGCCTGGTTGACGGTGTCTCCCATTTTCATGGTGACTTTGACATACAGCAGCAAATCATTCCATCCGGCAAAAGTCGTTTCTGCGGAGTCGCTTTTCACGCTATAGGCCTGGCAGGGTTTGCCGAGGATTTCCATATCCGGAAGTTTCTTATAATGTTGCCGCTGCTTTTCATCTTCACTTTTGAACGGTTCGGCATCAAATTTCATCTCCGTTCCAAAGCTTCCCGTCCCCATGATTTAGACGGCTTTTTCCGCGCTGTTTTTCAGGCTGATCTTGTAAATGGTTTCACTGTCGAAAAACTGGAACTCCTCAAGCATCCCTTTATCATTATATGTCTTTTAGGGTACCAACTATAAATCGTGCGCGACAAAAATCAGTTGATCCGTGTCAAAACCCATGTTTTTGGCGGATGTCAGCAGTTCCTTGAGGACGGATTCGGGAAGGGTGGTGGATCGGGCGAGAATCCACAAATAGGACCGGTCCGGCCCGCAAACCAGGGCGTACTGATAATGTTCCTTGTCTAAGGCGATCACATTATATCCGCCGTAAAACGGGCCGAAAAATGATACCTTGAGCTGGCCGACGGTGTCGCTTCCCACAAAAAGGGCCCGGCCCTGAATCTCTTTCCATTGGTCTTTCTGCGCGTCATATCCCTTATTGATGACCGTCACGCTTCCGTCGTTTGCTAACGCATAGTCGGCGGACACATGGCTTAAACCCCGTTCGAACCGGTGGTCGAGCCGGGCAATTTCATACCACTTGCCCATATACCGGTTGACGTCGAACCCGGACACCGGCTTGAGGCCTTTGGGGATGCCCACACAGCCGGACAGCAGAAGCAGGCAAGCGGCGCATATAAACAACAACCGGATGGATTTTTTTAACATAGACATTGATCTCCCTGATATTTTGAGTGGCTTTTGTTTGGTCTTTTTTCAATCGTATGTTGCACGTGTCTCCGCATCCGCCATCGTTGGAGCGATCAACGGTTGCCACACGGGATTTTCCCATGTTCCGAGAGAAGTGTGCAACTCAAGATATTTTTTTGGTATCGGATGCGTGCCAATAACGACCTTGACCCCATATCGTTTTTCAAGAAATGTTTTGAATGTATCGATGTGGGGGCAGGGAGGATAGCCAACGACCAGGCCGGTTGCCAAATGAATAACTTCGGCGCCGTTTTTTACCATCTCGTCGCCCGCGTATTCGATGTTGCCGCCGGGACACCCATCGCACGTTGTAAAGCCAACCAGTTCAATTTCGGTGTCCGGGTATATGCTGAAAGCGCCTTCTTTGTTCCTCATGGACCGGAGGCATTTCCCGCCCGCACAGCGGCGATAGCGATCGCAGATAATTATACCCAATTTCGTTTTTGGATTCATTTCAAGCCCTTTCGGTTTTTGTTGTGATAAGCGCTGCGACCCATCCTTATTGTTTCAGTCTGCCGTATTTTTTCACCTGTTCCTTGACCGTAAACCCGATTTCCTTTTTGGTTTTGCTGTCAGGACTCAGCAACTGGTCCAGAACCTCAAATACAATCCGGAAGCGGTCGTCGGTCTGGTCGCGCAAATCAGCGATTTCCTCTTTGAGTTCCTGGCTGACGGAAATCATGTGCCGGATTTTGGTAAATGTCCGCATGATTTCGATATTGACCTGAATGGCCCGGTCGCCGTTCAACACACTGGAAAGCATGGCGACGCCCTGTTCGGTGAAGGCGAAGGGAAGATATTTGGCGTGCTGACCTCGCTTTAAGGTCACAATTTGTGACCTTAAAGCATCTGCTTCTTCTTTTGTCAGTTCAAATATAAAATCCGGCGGAAAGCGTTCCATATTTCTTCTGACCGCCTGTTTTAACGATTTTGTTTCAACACTGTAGAGTTCGGCCAAGTCCCTGTCGAGCATGACCCTGGTTCCCCGAATAAAATAAATTTTGTCGGTAATGGCCTCTGAGGCGATGATTTGTGTCATGGGAATCCTCTTTTCACTGATTTCAGGTGAGCTAAAGCTGGATTGTATTCTTGAACTCTATACAACGGAAATCGGATTTAATCCAATGATTTAATGGAAAAAGCGGAATCAATGGACATGTGCGATGCCGGCGGCGGGAAAGAGATGGGAAAAAGTGGGAAAAGATGATCCCGCCACCTGCATTTTTTCAGGGGGCGGGATCATATATGCTGATTGGATATCATCCGTCTTTGTTGCCTACAGCCTACAGTCTAA
>Ga0209467_1003368_pt1 | contig 10443 bp, 12 predicted proteins | sample Higcelwee11metaG_FD_187175 | JGI IMG/M metagenome (GOLD analysis project Ga0209467, IMG submission 187175) | Freshwater pond sediment microbial communities from the University of Edinburgh, under environmental carbon perturbations - High... | ecosystem: Environmental > Aquatic > Freshwater >...
GCCGCTGGTGCTCGTCGCCGCGGGCGTGCTGAAGGGCAGAACCGCCTCGGCCTACCCGGCCTGCGGCCCGGACGTGGGCTGCGCAGGCGGCACCTATGCCGATATTCCCATTGACAAGGCCGTGGTCGACGGCAACCTCGTCACCGCCCCGGCCTGGCCCGCGCACCCGGATTGGATCGCCAAGTTCGTGGCAGTTCTGGGCGCCAAGATCAGCATTTAAAAAAAGTATTGTGCGGGGCGGTCCTCTGGGCCGCCCTCTTTCATGAATCCGTTGCCGAACTGTGACCAAGGGACTCTTGCGAACTTGCCCCGTGCTCTGTTAGCATCGCCCCCGTGCATAAAGACCAACAAAAACACGTCAACGCGACGTCCTGCAAGGAGAGCACGCATGGAAGCTCCGCAAAGAAATCTGGCACTTGACCTGGTGCGCGTCACCGAAGCCGCCGCTCTCGCCAGCGCCCGGTGGCTGGGCAAAGGCGACAAGAACGCGGGCGACGGCGCGGCTGTAGAGGCCATGCGGCTGTCGTTCAATTCGCTGGCCATCAGCGGCACCGTCATCATCGGCGAGGGCGAAAAAGACAACGCGCCCATGCTGCACAACGGCGAAAAGGTCGGCGCGGGCGGTCCGCTCGCGGTCGATGTGGCCGTCGACCCGGTGGAAGGCACCAGCCTGCTGGCCTATGGCCGTCCCAACGCCATTTCCGTGGTTGGCGTGGCCCCTGCCGGCGCCATGTTCGATCCCGGCCCGAGCTACTACATGCAGAAGCTCGTTGTGCCCGCCACCGCCAAAAGCGTGGTCGACATCGAGGCCCCGGTGCCCGTGAACCTGAAGCGCATCGCCAAGGCGCTGGGCAAGGACGTGGACGACCTGGTGGTGTTCGTGCTCGACAAGCCGCGCCACAAGAAGCTCATCGCCGACATCCGCGAGGCCGGGGCGCGCATCCAGCTGCACACCGACGGCGACGTGGCCGGGGCGCTCATGGCCATTGACCCCCGCAACGAGGTGGACGTGATGATGGGCACCGGCGGCACCCCAGAAGGCGTGCTGGCCGCCTGCGCCATCCGCATCATGGGCGGCGAGATGTTCTGCAAGCTCGACCCGCAGAAGCAGGACGAGAAAAACGCCCTGGCCCAGTCGGGCATTGATGTGCGCCGCGTGCTCACCGTGTGCGACCTGGTGAAGAGCGACGACGTGTTCTTCGCCGCCACGGGCATTTCCGGCGGCACCTTCCTGAAGGGTGTGCGCTACCTGGGCTACGGCGCGGAAACCAGCTCGCTGGTCATGCGCGGCAAAACCGGCACCATCCGCTACATCGAGGCCATCCACTCCTGGGACAGCCTGATGAAGTTCAGCGCGGTCAAGTACGACTAGAAACGGCAAAAGGCCGGGAGGGTTCGCCCCTTCCCGGCCTTTCACATTCCCGGCGGAAGCCTGCGGCAGCGCCTACAGGTCTGGGTTCGACAGCTTTGCCGCGATGATGCCCGCGTCTTCGGCCCTGGCGTGGGCCTCCAGGCTTTTCGACTCGCCATGGCAGGTGAACCCCTTGTCGCCCAGGTTGACGTAGCCCGCGGCAAGCACCTTGGTGTAGGGTATTTGTTCGCGCATCTCGCTGAAATCAATTCGCTTCGGGAAAATAATGGGCACCGGTACGCCGGAAAAATCCTCAAACATGATGTACTTCATGACATCCTCCAGGGCAGTGGCCCGAACCTCTGCCGCCTGTGTAACGCAGCGCGCAAAAGAGGGCAAGCCGTCCGTGCCTGCGAGGGAGGCCTTCTGATGGACCTCGCCAGCCAGGACTTCCGCAAGATTGGCCTTTGGCAAACCGCATTTTTGGGCGATGCCGTGCTCACCCTGCCCTTCATTCAGGCCTTGCGCGCCCGCTACCCCGAAGCGGAGATCCATTTTTTCGTTCGTGCCGGGCTGGAGGGGCTGTTCAGCGCCCAGCGCGAGCTTACAAGCACACGGCCCTTTGCCAAGCGCGGGGCGCAACGCGGACTTTTCGCCGCAGCGCAGCTGGGCCGAGAACTCGCCGACGAAGGCTTCGACCTCTGGATATCCCCGCACACCAGCCTGCGCAGCGCGTTCATGGCCCGCAGCGTGGGCGCCCCGGCCCGCATCGGCTTTGAGGCGCCCTGGTACAACTGGCTGGCCTACACGCACCTGGTCAAGCGCCGCTTCGACGAGCTGGAGGAGATAGAGCGCCTGTTCCAACTGGGCGGGCCGCTGGGCATCTTCGCCAACAAGTCCACCCCCGCGCCGCTGCCCCGCCTGGACCTTTCGCCGCTGGCCATTGCCCGCGCCGGGGAGATTTTCTCCGGCCTGCCCGCCGGGCGCGTGCTGGGCATCCACCCCGGGTCCACCTGGCCCACCAAATGCTGGCCCGAGGGACATTTCGCCGAGGTGGCGCGCCGGGCGCTCGCCGCCGGGGCTGTTGTGCTGCTTTTCGCCGGGCCGGGCGAGGAACCCCTTGCCGGACGCATTGCCGCCGCAGCCCAGCAAGGCGCTGGCGGCAACGCCGGGCGGCTGGTGAACCTTGCGGGCATGCTGGACATTCCGGCCCTGGCCGCCTGTCTGGGCCGGCTCGACGCCTGCCTGACCAACGACTCCGGCCCCATGCACCTGGCCTGGGCCCAGGGCGTGCCCCTGGCCGCCTGCTTCGGGCCTACGGTGCGCAGCCTGGGCTTTTTCCCGCGCGGGCCGAACTCGCGCGTGCTGGAATCACCTTTGGACTGCCGCCCCTGCGGCCTGCACGGGCACAAGGCCTGCCCGCTGGGCCACCACAACTGCATGCGGGACATCGACCCGGAGCGCGTGTGGAATGTGCTGGCCGGGATGCTGGGAGTGCAGGCCGGACGCATTTGACGCCACGCGGCAGTTGACGAACCCGGCCCGCGCCCCTATCCTTCCCACTGGCGCTTGGGCAGCTACTCTCGCGCCGAGGTTTCCCGCATGACCCAACTGCTCTCGTTCATGTCCGACATCGCCCGCCAGGGCGCGGAGCCGGTTCTGCCGCCCGCGCGTGAGCTGGACCTGCTGCTCTATGCCCCCTGCCCGGTCAAGCTCGTCATGAAGGACGCCGTGGACCGCGTGAGCGCGGACATGACCGCCCGCGGCCTGCCGCCGCTTTCCATGCACGTGCCCATGGGCTGCACCTCCGTTGATCCCTATGACCCGCTGGCCAACGAGACCGACCCGGACGCCCTGCCCGGCGTCATCGCGTCCATCGGCTTTGGCGACTTCTGGAAGCGCGCCTTCGCCAAGCACTTTGTGGAGGCGGGCGTTTTCGAGTCCGTGCACCCGCGCGAGGTGAGCCCGCTGTACCAGCGCGCAGGCATGACCGACCCGCGCGGGGTCTACACCATCTATGGCTGCACCCCGTATCTCTTTGTGGTCGATACCGCCCGCCTGGACGGGCTTGCCGCGCCGCGCACCTGGGCCGAGCTGCTGGAGCCCCGCTACAGCGGCCGCATCACCATGTGCGGCGACGGCGACGACATGGCCGACGCCGTGCTCATGAGCGTGTACAAGGACTTTGGCATGGAGGGCGTGGCGCGCCTGGCCAAAAGCTGCTCCGGCTTCATGCACTCCAGCACCATGACCAAGGCCGCCGGCGCAAAAAGCGGCGGCCCGGGCGCCATCTTCATCATGCCCGCGTTCTTTGCCTGCAGCACCAAGCAACCGGACAGCGTGCGCGTCATCTGGCCGGAGGACGGCGCCGCCGCGAGCCCGCTGTACTTTCTGGCCAAGCGCTCCGAAAAGCAGCGCCTCGCCCCCCTGCTCGACTGCCTCACCGAAGGCTTTGCCGCCATTCCCAGCGCGGCCTGGTTCGCCCCCCTGGCCCTTTGCGCCGCGCGCTCGCCCCTGCCGCCGGAGGCCAGCCTCAAGTGGGTCGGCTGGGACTTCATCCAGTCCCGCGACATCAACGCCCTGCGCAACGAGCTGAACGGCGCCTTCCGCCGCACCTACCGCGAAAACGCCGCCGCCCGCGGCGAGGTTCCATGCGCCTCGTGACCGTTGCCGGGCCGCCCTCTTGCGGCAAGACCGCCATCATCGTCCACGCCTGCCGCCACTTGCAGGCCGCTGGCACGCCCTGCGCGGTCATCAAGTTCGACTGCCTGAAAAGCCGCGACGCCACAGCCTATGAAGCGGCGGGCATTCCCGTCTCCGTGGCGCTCTCCGGCGGGCTGTGCCCGGACCACTTCTACGCCACCAACCTGGAGGAGGCCTTTGCCTGGGCCAGCGGCACGGGCGCGGCCTGCTGCATCATAGAGACCGCGGGCCTGTGCAACCGCTGCTCGCCGCACATCCGTGGGCTGCTCGCCCTGTGCGTCATCGACAACCTCATGGGCATCGACGCGCCGGAAAAGATAGGCCCCATGCTGCGCCTGGCCGATGTTGTCTGCGTCACCAAAGGCGACCTGGTGAGCCAGGCCGAGCGCGAGGTCTACCGCCACCGCATCCGGCAGATGAACGCCCGCGCGGTGATCCGGCACGTCAACGGACTCACCGGCCAGGGCTGCCAGGACCTGGCGCGCATTCTGGCCCTTGCGCCGGATACCCAAAGCCTCACCGAAAGCAGGCTGCGTTTCGCCATGCCGGCGGCCGTGTGCTCGTATTGCCTGAGCGAGATGCGCATCGGCAGCCGCTACCAGAAGGGCAACGTCAAGAAGTTCGCCTTCGCAAGCGGCGCCCCCCAGGAGGAAGCCGATGCCGCAAGCTGAGCCCGCGGCCGACTTCCTGAACGAGGAAATGCCCGCCCCGCGTGAGCTTTCCCTGGTCGGCGGGCGCGACAAGTCCGGCGCGCCGGAGGGCAACGGCATCAATGCCGCCCTGACCTTCCGCGCGGGCGAGATTACCGCCTTGCTCGGCCCCACCGGCTCCGGCAAGAGCAGGCTCTTGTCCGATATCGAATCCCTGGCCGAGGGCGACACGCCGAGCCTGCGCAGGCTGTTGCTCGACGGCCGCGCCCCCACCGACGACGAGCGCTTCGCCTTGCAGGGGCGGCTGGTGGCGCAGATCACCCAGAACATGAACTTTGTGCTGGACATGGGCGTGCTGGATTTTCTGACCGCCCACGCCGAAAGCCGCCACGTGGCCGACCCGGCCGCCGCCGCACTGCGCGTTTTTGATGCCGCAAACGAGCTGGCGGGCGAATGCTTCGCCGCGCACGTGCAGCTCACCCAGCTTTCGGGCGGGCAGTCGCGCGCGCTGATGATCGCGGACACGGCGCTTTTGTCCACCTCGCCCGTGCTGCTCATCGACGAAATAGAAAACGCCGGCGTGGACAAAGGCCAGGCCATGGCGCTTTTGCTCAAGAGCGAGAAGATCGTGGTCATGGCCACCCACGACCCGGTGCTGGCGCTCTCGGCCCATCGGCGGCTGGTGTTCGAGAACGGGGCCGTGCGCCATGTGCTGCTGCGCACCGACGCGGAAACCGCCGTGCTCACGCGTCTTGCGGGCATGGAGGCAGAGTTCTCGCGCATCCGCGCCGCCCTGCGCACGGGGACCGCAATCGAATAGCTTTCGGCGCTGCACGCACTTGCCGGGCCGCCTTGCGCGCGCTAAGAAGAGCCATGCCGCTCGACCTCAAAATCGCCCTCTCGTCGCTTTCCGCCCACAAGCTGCGGGCCATTCTGGCCATGCTGGGCGTTTTTCTGGGCGCGCTGTCGTTCAACGGCGTGCAGCACGTTTCCGAGGCCATGTACAAAAACGCCGAGGCCGAGGCCGAAAAGCTCGGGCCGGGGCTGTTCGCCGCGCTCAGCGGCCAGGTGCGCTTCACCCACGGGGACGCGCGCACCCAGAACAGGCAGCGCACCTTCACCGTGCAGGACGCCAAGGCCCTGGCCGATGGCGTGCCCGGCGCGCTGGCCTTGGCGCCGTTCTACTCCAGCACCATGCCCATCCGCACCGGCGCAAGCACCGTGAACACGCAGATGGTGGGCACCTGGCCGCAGTATGCGCAGGTGCGCAACTTCCAGGCCGACATCGGCCGCTTCCTGGTGGAGGCGGACGTGCGCGACATGAACCGTGTGGTGGTGCTGGGGCGCAAGATAGCCGAACGGCTCTTCGGCACGCCGGAGGCGGCGCTCGGGCGCGAGGTGCAGGTGTTCCGCGCGCGCTTCACCGTGGTGGGCGTCATGGAGGCCAAGGGCCGCGACCTGACCGGCACCGATCAGGACGAGCAGACGTTCTTGCCGCTGACGACCTTTCTGCGGCGCGCAGCCAACCAGACCTGGATCACCGGCGCGTATCTCAAGCTGGCCGAGGGCGCGGATATCGACCAGGTGCGCGAGGCCGCGGCGGGCATTCTGCGCCAGCGGCACCACCTGGAAGGCAAGAAGGACGACTTCAGCCTGCTCACCCCCGCCGACGCCATGCAGCTGAGGCGTGAGGCGCTTGACCTGGTGCAGACCCTGGGGCTCATCACTTCCATCATCTCGTTCGCAGTGGGGGCCATGGGCATCTTGTCCATCATGGTGCTCATGGTGCAGGCGCGGCGCATGGAGATAGGCATCCGGCGCGCCGTGGGCGGCAGCCGGGGGCACATCACGCGGCAGTTTCTGCTGGAGGCCGGCATAATGGCCGGGGTTGGCGGCAGCGCGGGCGTGCTGGCAAGCCTGGCGCTGGTGGAGGGAGTATGCGCCCTGGCGGGCTTCCCTTATGTGTTCGAGCCGGTGTTTTCCTTCGCCACCATGGCGGGATCGGTGCTCTTGGGGCTGGCCGCAGGCGCCTACCCCGCGCGGCAGGCGGCGCAGATCGAAATCCTGAAGGTGCTTTCGGCCTAGGTTCAGCCCACAAAAAATTCGCTTGAGGAATCGAACAGGCGCTTGCAGTCCTTCTTCAGGGTGAAGAGGTCCGGGTCGCGCAGCATGGTGTCCAGAAGCTTCACCAGCACCCGGCGGGTCATTTCGCCCACAAGCACGCCATTGGCGTCCACCACGGGCAGCGCGGTAATCTTGCGCTGACGCAGAAGCAGCCGCGCATCGAGGAACAGGCCGGACGGCGCCACGGTTGGCAGGTCCGTGCGCATGATGCGCGCAACGGGCAGGTCCTTCTTTTCCATCAGCGTGCAGCTGATGCGCCGCAAGGCCTCGGCGTCGGTGACGATGCCCTTCTCCTGTCCTTCCACAACGTCCTTGTCCAGAAACAGGCCCAACAACTCCATCATGGTGACCACGCCGAGGAGCACGCCGTCCTGGTCCACAACGTAGGTGTAGCGCGAGCGCCCGCCCGGGTTGGCGTACCACTCGATGAGGCGTGACACGGGCTCTTCCGGGCTCACCTTGGTGGGGTCGTGCCGCATGATCTGTTCAATGCGCATGTCGCTCGCCTCCTGTCTTCTTTCCTCTACGGGCGGGGCTCAAAGACGCGCGGGCCGCGTCTTGTTCTGCGGGGCCTGCCTACTTCGCCTTCTTGGGGCGAAAGGCCGCAATGCGGGCGTTCTGGACCTCGCGCTCTTCGCGTGAGAGGGCCTTGCCCGCCTGATCGCGTGTTTTTTTCGCCTCTACCAAGCCATGGCTTTCGGCCAAGGACAGCCAGAAATATGCCTGTGGGGTATTCTGCTTCAGGTCATGCCCGTCAAGCAGCAGCAGCCCCAGGTTATACTGGGCCTTGGGATCGCCCAGCTCCGCAGCCCGGACAAGCAGGCGCTCAGCTTCCGCCGGGTCCTTGGCCACGCCTTTGCCATCGAGCATCAAAAGCGCCAAGTTACACATGGCGCCGGTATGGTTGCGCTTCACAGCCTCGCGGTACCAGTGCACGGCGGTGGAGGGATTCTGGGTCACGCCCTGGCCTTCGCTGCAGTGCAGGGCATAGGAATACTGCGCCCGCGCGTGGCCGTTCTTGGCGGCGCGTTCCAGCCAGTGCGCGGCTTTGGTCTGGTCCTTGGCCACGCCGATGCCTTGGGCGTACATCTGGGCCAGCAGGTATTGGGCGCGGGGGTGGTCGGCTTCGGCGGCCTTCTGCATGTAGCGCGCGGCCTTGGCTTCGTCGCGCTCGACGCCCTGCCCGCGCGAATACGCAAGGGCGAGGTTGTACATGGCCTTGACGTGGCCCTTCTGCGCGGCGGTTTCATAATAATGTGCGGCCTGCCCGAGATTCATGGGAACGCCGTTGCCGGAACTCAAGAGCTCCGCTATGTTGAACATGGCGGGCACATTGCCCTGCACGGCGGCCTTTTCATACAGCTGTGCGGCCTGGGTTGCGTTTTGGGAAACACCGTGTCCCTGGTCATAGGCCAGGGCCAGGTTGAACTGGGCGTCGGCCAAGCCCTTGTCTGCGGCCAGGGTCCACCAGCGCACGGCCTCGGCCGTGGACTTCTGAACGCCTTTGCCGGTGGCCAGGCTGATGCCGACCTCGTTTTGGGCATGAACATCACCGGCCTGCGCCTTGGCCAGCAGGGCGCGATACCTGGGGGTTGTGGTCGGCTCGGCGTCTGGCTCCAGCACGGAAGGCTGGGCCGGGTTGGTCTTGTTTGCCGCAGCGGTGCAGGGTGGCAGCGCCATGGCAACAAGCAACAAAACGGCGGCGGCGCAGCCGAGGGGCCAGCATCGATAATGAATGACCGTTCGCAACACGGGCGGAAGACCTCCTTGAGGCATGACATGCCGACCAAAGCGTCGACACTTGGTCCCTTGTAGGCGCAGCCGGGCGCGATGTCCACACCTGCGCGGCCGCTTGGCCCGGCTTCACATCACTGTCATATTCGGCATACAGCATAGTGCAACAATGCAACACCGCTTTTGCGCTACTGTATTGCAAAACCTTTTTATGTAGAAAGTGCAACCTCGAAAAGCAAACAGGATATTCTATAGCGTACTTGATGGAAAATAGCTGGACAGACTATAATATGACAACTAGATATAATAAAAACTATCCACACGCTGTGCGGGTAAAGCACATCGTATTGCAGGAGGATGATCATGCGGTGCCTGATATTGTTCAGAGATACCCTGGGCCACTTGCCGACAGCTCAGGAATTGCGTGAATGCGGCTTCCAGGTTTCCGTGGCGGTGCTCCGGGATCGGGAGATGGAAGCAGCGCACACGCCCTTGGCCCATGCGGCGGAACCGCCTGCGGTTTATGGGACCCGGCGGGGAGCATTGCGTTCAGGGCAAATGGACGCGAGGGACAAAGAAGACTAGGCTGCGGGGCACTCCCCCGGCCGAAACCGGGGGAGGTTCCCTTCAGTCGGCAATGGGGCTTCAGGCAGTTTGAATCGGGATGCGGCGCGGGGAGGCCTTTTCCAGACGAGGCAGGTGGATGGAGAGCACGCCGTCCTTCAGCACGGCCTTGATGTTCTCGCGGTCCACAAGGTCGGAGATGCTGACGGCGCGCACATACTCGCCCGGGCCGAACTGCACCTCAAGGAAGGTCTCTTTCTCCGCTGGGCCCTGCATGGCCCGGCCTGTCACCAGCAGTTCATTCTCGTTAATGTCGATCTTGAGATCCTCGCGGCGGACGCCGGGGATGTCCATGTACACGTAAAATCCGTCCTCCCGCTCCAGAATGTCCGTGGCCGGGCTCACGCGGGGCAGGGGCTTGGATTCGGTCTTGGCGGCGGTTTGCTCAGTCATGTCGCACCTCCTTATCCCACATCGACGCTGATCTTGCGGGGCTTGCATTCCTCGCACTTGGGAAGAATCACGGTGAGCACGCCGTCCACAAGAGTGGCGCGCACGCCGTCACGGTCAACCGGGGCGTTCAGGGCGACCACGCGCTGAAAGAACCCAGCGGGGCGCTCCTGGCGGAAGTACTTGCCCTGCTCCACCGGGCGTTCACCCTTGATGACCAGGCTCTTGTCCGTCAGGGTCAGGTCCAGGGCGTCCAAAGGCATTCCCGGAACCTCCGAGCGGACATAGTAGGCGGTCTCGTCCTCGCTCAGGTTCAGGGGCGGATAGGCCATCCTTCTTCCGTCCGCCAACTGCGGCTTGAAGAAATCCTCAAGCAGCCGGTCGAATCGGCCGGGGAAGGCATAGAGGGTATTGAAGTCAAGCACCATAGCGTTGCCTCCTTTCGGATGTAGTGACGGAAAAATAGTCACAGCACATGCACAGTCAAGAGAGTTATCCACAGTTTTTTTGATTCAAAAAGATCACTACATGATGCTTTTAAACATTATTTTGAAAACAATGCAGGCGGATGTTAAAAACTTGTTTTGCAATGAACAAAGGGGGTGCGCCGCGTTCCGGTTCCCCCGGATGGACCCCGACCCACTTTTGTCCGGGTCTATTGGATCACGTTTGCGGCGCACTGCGCTCTTTCTTGGCGAGGGGCGGCTCAATCCGCCATTCTGTGGGGAGCTGTCGCGTGTCTATTCGATTTCACCCTCCGCTGCCGTTCTGGCCTTTTCGCCGCCGGCGGACCTTCCGGGCGGCCACGGTATAGAGATAAGCACGCCGAGCTGGTTGTAAAGTGGCGCAGCCCCCGGCAACGCCTTC
>Ga0209467_1003369_pt1 | contig 10443 bp, 15 predicted proteins | sample Higcelwee11metaG_FD_187175 | JGI IMG/M metagenome (GOLD analysis project Ga0209467, IMG submission 187175) | Freshwater pond sediment microbial communities from the University of Edinburgh, under environmental carbon perturbations - High... | ecosystem: Environmental > Aquatic > Freshwater >...
AGCGATGTATCGCCCGCATTGATGGCTGTGAGGAGCTGGTCTATTTCGTCCTGGGAAAGGACTTCAGTCATCTGGTAACTCCGTCATACATCATTGCACAGAACCGCACTTTTCGCAATGTCAAGCCACAGTCGGCGCGCACCCGCGCCTCCATGGCCGTGCTGCTACATCTGATTGCGCGAGAATGTCTGGAAGTACACATCCTTGAGCGACGGCTTGGAGAGCATGCGGTTGAGCATTTCGCGTATCTCTTCCTTCAATTCGCTCTCACGCTCAGGCAGCAGTTGCTTTATCTTCTTTGTGCTGAAGTAGTTACGCAAGGCATCCTGAATCTGATACTTCCTGGATGTAAGTTCGTTCTGCGTCTCCTTGTCCGTGGGATCATAGGCGAGGCTCAGCTTGACCATCACAGCCCACGGCTGCTCGTCAATCGTGCTCGTGATGATCTGATCGATCGAGGTGAACGTTGCCCATATCGGGGCCGCCCGCTGATAATCTTCCGAGGTCGGAACCGTTGTCATGGGCTTGGCCTGCTTGTTCAGTATGCCCACCGTCACGACGACGATGACGATGATGAATATTACCGCTCCAAGGCCCAGCGCTATCCATTTGAGGAGGCCCAGTATGGCCTTGCCGCCGCCCTTGCCCTTTGGCTTCTCTACAACATCGGGCGTCTCGTTGAAATCGGCCTTCTCAAAATCGTCGCTCATGGTTCGTTACCTCCGGACATCATAGATGGCCTTCGTCAAGAATGATGATGTCGACGCGCCTGTTGTACGCGCGCCCCTCTTCTGTATCGTCGCTGGCTATTGGCACGGTGGCAGCGAGGCCAGCGACCTGGAATCTGGACTCCGGAGCACCAAAGTCGCTCAAATAGTGCAGGATGGTCAAGGCTCTGGCTGTCGACAGCTCCCAATTCGATTGCCATGGTCCGGCAGGATCGGTCGCAGACGAATCGGTGTGTCCCTCGATCCTGAATTTGCGGCCATCCAGCTCCTTGGACTTGAGCAATTCCGCCAGCCGCACAAGCATCGTGCGCGTCTCTTCTATGTTGATGTCGGCGCTTGCCGGCTTGAAGAACGCATCCGATGCCAGCGATATGACAAGGCCGCGTTCATCGGAACTGATGCGCACCTTGTTCGACTTGATCTCGGGCTGGAACAACGACACCGCTTTCTTCTTGGCCGTCCCCAGCACTTTGCCCTTCTCCATCGATGGCAGGCTGTTGATGGAATTGCCAAGTTCTGCCAGGCGGCCAGATGAAAGCGTATTTCCGCCGGTATTGGCGCCCATGCCGATGTTGTTCAGGCTGGAAATCATCTGGTTCATCTGCACGATGTCTGCATCTGAGGTATCGAAGAGGGCTATGAAGAAACACAGCAGCAGCGTCATCATGTCGCCATAGGTAAGTACCCATTCGCCTATGCCGCCGAGCGACTGTTCTTTCTTCTTTCGCGCCATGTCACCCGCCTTTAGGTCTGGGGATGAAGCTCTTCGAGCTTCTTCTGGTTGGCCGGCGCCAGGTACGCGGTCAGCTTCATCTGGAGTATATGGGGATTGTCGCCCTGCTGTATCGAGAGCACGCCCTCGATGGCCATCTCCATAACCTTGGTTTCGTCGGCGTCCTGGCCGGCAAGCTTGCCCATCATAGGTATGAACATGAAGTTGGCCATGATTGCGCCATAGAATGTGGTGATCAAGGCCACGGCCATGTTCGGGCCAATTGCGCTCTTGTCTGCCAGGTTCTTGAGCATGGCGATCAATCCCTGGACCGTTCCCAACATACCAAAACCAGGTGCCAGCTTGGCCCACTGATCAAGCATCTTGAGCTTCTGGCCGTGCCGATCATTCATCTGGGACAGCTCGTTCTCAAGGATGTTCCGTATGACCTCAGGGTCCGTAGAATCGACGACCATGCGCAGGCCGCGCTTCATAAAGGCGTTTTCGATGCCTTCAATTTCCTCTTCCAGAGACAGGATGCCTTCGCGTCTGGCCCTCTCGGAGAGTGACAAGAGTGCCTCGGCGATTTTCATCTCGCCAAAATCGGGTAGCTTGAAGACCTTGCCCATGACCTTGAATATGCCAAGCGAGTCCTTGAGGCTGAAATTGAGCATGAGTCCCATATAGGAACCAAACACAGTCATGAATACCGAGGCGATATCTATGTAGGTGCCGATCGTACTTCCGGCAATATATATAGACGCAATGATGGCAAACCAGCCACCTGCGAATCCTATAATCGACGCAATATCCATCAGCTACTCCTCGTTCTTGAAGGCGCCTATCTGGCGGCGGTAGGCGACGATCCTCGATATCACCTCGGCGACTCCTTCACGAACAATAAGGTGCTTGCCAGAAAGCATGACGATCGAGGTATCGGGAACGACCTCAATATACTCGATCTGGTGCGGGTTAAGCCAGAAGATGGTTCCCGTGATCCTGGTCAGTTCTATCATCGCGAACCATCTCCCTTCATTTTACCTTATCCTTACCGTTTCAGTGTCAGCAGTTCCTGCAGCATCTGGTCTGATGTCTGAATGGTCTTCGAGTTTGCCTGGAATCCACGCTGGACCACGATCATGTCGGTAAACTGCTCCGCCAGATCGACGTTTGACATTTCCAGCGCGCCCGCTATCAGCTTTCCCTTGCCGGCAATGCCGGATGGCCCGATGTTGGCCATGCCGGAGTTGTTCGAACGCAGGAAGTTGGTCTCGCCGGCCTTCTCCAGACCATTCGGGTTGGTAAAGGTGGCAAGCGCCACCTGGCCCAGGGTCCGCGTTGATCCGTTGGAGTAGACTGCGGTGATCTTGCCGGCCTGATCGATCTTGAAGTTCTCGAGGTACCCCATGCCATAGCCATCCTGCTCGAACACCTTGGTGCTGGAGGCTTCTGCGAACTGCGTCACGGTGTTCCGGACGCTGCCTGCGGTGCCAAGGTTGAGCGAGAAGGTCTGCCTGTTCGGAGCTCCTCCGGCGACCGGCGTCGAGTTGGCGACATCGAAGGCCACCTGCATCGACAGCTGGCCCTGTTCGCCCGACGGGTTGCCCTGGCCGTCAATGACGCGCCGGAGCGTGCCCAGGTTGTCGAACTCGACCCCGACGGGTTGCCCTGGCCGTCGATGACGCGCCGGAGCGTGCCCAGGTTGTCGAACTCGACGGTGAACGTGTTGCCCTGGACACCCTGGGGCGTGAGTCCCACTGCGGTGTTGGTCTGGGTCGCGGCTTCCGGGTCCATCACGACGGTGCCCTGCCACTGGTTCGGCTGGCCAGGGACGCGGGCAAATTCCACACGCATGATGTGCTGCTGGCCAAAGGTGTCGTACAGCTTCTCTTCAATGCGCCATGTGCCCTGTCGGACCGTCTCCGCCGCTGCGCCTTCGGGAATTTCAGGAAGCCTCTTGTCCAGGTTGCAGGCCATGTTCACCTGCTCGGTCGCATGGGCAGGATCCTTCGAGCCCACCGGTATGACGAGATCGTCAAGGGCGCCGGAAGTATTCATGACCTCGATGCCATTGATCGTCTGCGCATTCCAGCCCTGAACGCGATAACCGTTGCCCGGGTTGACAAGTCGGCCTTCGGAATCCAGTCCAAACGCGCCGGCCCTCGTAAACATGGTCGTGTCGCCCTTGGCCAGAACGAAGAATCCGTTGCCCTGAATCGCAAGGTCGGTCATAACGCCGGTCGTCTGCAGCGAACCCTGCGTATGGATCGTGTCGATCGACGCGATCGACATGCCCAGGCCGATCTCCTTGGGATTGATGCCACCGACCTCGGTGGTCGGCTTGGCGGCGCCGGACATCTGTTGGTACAGAAGGTCCTGGAAGTTCGCCCTGCCCTTCTTGAAACCGGTGGTGTTGACGTTGGCTATGTTGTTGCCGAGCACGTCCATACGAACCTGATGGTTCTGGAGACCCGCGACGCCTGAATACAACGAGCGCATCATATCGGCGCCTCCTACTCTTCGACTTTGCTGACCTGTTCAAGGTCATAGAATGATCCGTTTACCATGACCAGCGGGAACTCGCCTCGAACGACCTGGGATACCTTGCCATAGATCGCCTTGTCCCCATCGGTTATCTCCACGGTGCGGCCCAGCAGCGACTGCGCCTCGCTGGAATTGAGCACGCTCGACAGCTTGCCGAAGTTGGTGGCCATGTTGGTCATCTGCTCGAGCGACGAGAACTGCGCCATCTGGGCTACGAATTCCTTGTCCTGCATCGGATTAGTCGGGTCCTGGTTCTGCAGCTGCGTAATCAGGATCTTCAGGAAGTCATCCTTGTCCAGATCAGGCTTGAACGGTTTGCCGCCACCGAGCTCCTTGTTCAGCATGTCGACCTGCAACTTGGTTCTGGACGCGTCGGTCTGGCTCATCCGCAAATCTATATCCATGGATTACTCCTTCTATCAAACAAGCACATTGAGCAAGCCATCACGACCGCTCCTCGATACCGCAGGCACCGCCGCATCCAGTTCGCGCAGCGATCTGCTCCAGTACGGCCCTTCTGCGGTGCCGGACGAACCATTGTCGGCATTCCGGCCATCGGTTCCATTACCGGACGCCATACCGTTTCGAACCTCGACTTCGAGCGACCGGACATCGAAACCGCTCTCGGCAAATGCATCCTTCAGCGCATCGATCGAAGAACGGAAAGCCTCGCCGGCGATATCGGATTCAACGATGATCCTGCCGCTTATTTGTTTCTCGGCCATTTTGAGCTCTATCTTGACGCCTCCCAGCGTTTCAGGCTCAAGCCGCATCCGTATCAGGCCAACATCGCCGTTTCTGAGCACCACCTGGGCCGATCGAACGATATCGGCGGCACCATCACGAAGACGGGCGGCCAGCGAGTCTGCAAAGGATCCGTGGCTGGCGGCGGCCGTTTTGGGTGATGGGTCATAGGCTACGGCGTTGCCCGTGCCGACACCGGCGCCCAGCCGCTCTCCGGCGTTGATGTTCCCATGATCGGATACCGTGGCCGCTTGCGTCGACTCGCTTGATGGTTGCCTCGTGCCGCTCTTTGCATCACCGGCATCTGCATCAGACTCCCGACGAGCCGCCTTCAGCCGCAGGTCCACAACCGATACCTTGGTGCCATTGGCACGGGTTTCGGTCCCGGTCCCGATAGTCTCTATGGATTTTCCGTTGTTGTTGTCGCCATGACGGCCCGATGCCTCGTTCGCGGTGCGGGTCAGCGACGGTTCGGCCGGGACGTGTGTTCGTGCAGACATGGCCGCCGACGCGATGATATCGGTATTGTTGGAGGCACTGCGATTCTGTTTCTTGCCGTCCTCCTTCTTCTCGGTGCCGGCGACATCACCATGATATCGGTATTGTTGGAGGCACTGCGATTCTGTTTCTTGCCGTCCTGCTTCTTCTCGGTGCCGGCGACATCACCATCGGGTGACGGGTTCGCACTCTTCTGTGACCGGGTGGTTCCGACCGCAGCGCTGTGCACGGCAAGCGAAGAGGCTGCACTGGCGTTCGGAGGTGGTTCGACATTCTTGCGCAGATCGACCGAGGTCTTGCCAGGCTTCTTGCCGGTGGTGGCCAGGTCGCCGGCAACGATGCCGCGGCTGTTGCCCGCGACGCCTGCTGACGGCCTCGGGGCAATCAGCCCGGAGAGCACTTTGGCAAAGGCATTGGAACCCGATGTCGCTCGGTCGGCGATTTTCGGGCGAGCTGCGGAGTTGGCGCCTTCTGAGACGGCCTGAATCCGCGGGATGACGAGCATCTATCGGGCTCCTTTCGCGTCTGGCATCAAGCGGCCAGCCCGAAAGGCGCTGCCGATCTACTCCAAAGACGCCGGTTTCACATTCATCTTGCGCTGTATGGCCGCGGATCGATCCGGCGGCAACAACGACAGCCAGTACGAAACGACCGATGCCTCGCCGCTCTTCGCGGCCAGTTCCTCGACGGCCCGAAGGACGTCTATCACCGTCTGATCATCGGAAGCGGCAAGAATCTTGACCGCATCCGCTGGAGGCATGCCGGTCAGGTACCGCGCGTTCTGCTCTACATTGGCTCTTCTATTCTCGTACCGTTCTGTCAATTGTTTGAACGAATTCTCTCGCTCATCGAGAGCCTTCGTACGATCGGCTATTTCCTGGGCCATCGCCTCGACGGCAGCCTGACGCTCGGTGGCGGCTTTTTCGCGCTGATCGAGTTCCTGGCGCATCGCCTCGACGGCAGCTATCTGTTTTGAGAAGCGCTCATCATCGAGCAAGGTAGGTGAATCTGCAGGCAAGGCCTGACCGGTTCTGGTCTTGACTCCCGCCAGCCGCAACGCCGGGGCGAAGACCGCCTTTGCATCGACCACCCCCAGGTAGTCGAACCAGAAGAGCCCCCCAAGTGCCAGCGCTACTATCATGATGAGCATGACGACAATCCTGCCGAATACTCGCTGCCTGCCAAACGAAGCCATGGTACCCCTCTTACTGACGTGTCGCGTTCAGACGCACCCGAGCGCCCGAGGCAAGCTCGTCCATCATCTTTGTTTCTTCGCGGGAAACCAGCTTGTAGTACACCGCTTCCTCGCGTTCGCGGAGCTTGGTGACGACCTGTCTGGAGGTGCTCGCCTCGACGAAGGCGAGCCGCGCCGTTTCACGCTCGGCTTCGGCCAGCGCCATCGCCTTCATCAGCCGCTCGCGTTCCTGGGAGAGGCGAACTGAATACAGTTCGCCTGCCCGGTAATCGGCGGCACTGCCGCCAGGTCTGCACCGTTCGCGGCCGGCCACCATGGTGGCCTTGGCATTGTCGTCCAGCCCGAGCTGAAGCGCCGCGCAGGCTCCGGACTTCTCGGCAAGCACAGCCTCCGCCAGGCGCTCCTTGTACGCGCGCACTGAAAGTACACGCTCCAGTCCAAAGGCAAACCGCCTCATCGCCGCACCTCGGCAGCGCCTGCAGAGCCGGAATCTCCGGACTCGGCGCCCAAGTCATCGTCGCTTGTCGTTGCCAATTTCTGAAGCGGTCGGTGGTCCGGCTCGGCAAATGCCGTCAGCTCGGACTGCGGTATGGCCAGCCCCGCGATATCGCCCAGCCGCTTGATTGTATCGCTGATGGGAGCCTTTTCGCCCACGGCCTGTATCAGGAAGGCTTCGATGGCGGCGCGCTTGTCTATAGCCTCATCGATACCCGGATTGGTGCCTTTGACATATGCGCCGATGTTGATCATGTCTTCTGACTCTTCGTAGGTTGCCAGGAGCCGCCTGACGATGCCCATGGCCTTCTGCGTCGTTGGCCCGGTCACCGCCTGCGAAAGCCTTGATATCGACTTGAGCACATCGACAGCCGGATAGTGGTAGCGCTCGGCCAGCCTCCGCGACAGCACAATGTGGCCGTCCAGGATACCGCGGACGGTGTCGGCTATCGGCTCGTCCATGTCGTCGCCGTCGACCAGAATGGTGTAGACGCCGGTTATCGAACCCTTGTCGGATGTACCCGATCGCTCGAGCAGCTTCGGCAGCGAGTCGAATACGCTCGGCGTATACCCTCTGGTCGTCGGCGGCTCGCCTATCGCGAGTCCTATCTCGCGCTGGGCGCGCGCGAACCTCGTAACAGAGTCGAACAGCAGCAACACATCATTGCCCAGGTCCCGGAAATACTCAGCCACTGCGGCCGCCACGTAGGCGCCACGCAGGCGGGCGAGCGGCGGCGTGTCCGATGTCGATACTATCAACACGGAGCGCGCAAGGCCCTCCTTGCCCAGATCGTTCTCTATGAACTCCATCACCTCTCGGCCGCGTTCGCCTATCAGCGCTATCACGTTGATGTCGGCGTTCGTGTTGCGGGCCATCATGCCGAGCAGCGTCGACTTGCCGACACCAGACCCTGCAAAGATACCGATACGTTGCCCCCGGCCGAGCGGCAGCATGCCGTCTATCGACCGCACGCCGGAGGATATCCTGGTCTTGATGCGCTTGCGGGTCATCGCGTCGGGGGGATTTGCCACCGCTGGATAGTACCGCGAAGAGGCTATATCGCCCTTGCCATCGCTCGGCTTGCCCATGGAATCGAGGACGCGGCCGAGCAGCTTGTCAGAAACGGGAACCTGCAGCATCTCTCCGGTCGCGATGACGGTACAGCCCACCTCGATACCGTCCAGGACCGAATATGACATGAGCTGGACCGTATCGTCACGCAATCCTGCGACTTCAGCCCATGCGACGGTACCGAGCCGTGGTATCAGGATCTGGCACAGCTCGCCGACGACGGCCTGCGGGCCCTTGCTCTCGACGAGCAGGCCCTGCACCTTTATGACGCGCCCCGTATACTTGATCGGATCGGAGCGCTCTATGACATCAAGATACTTTCCGATGAGGTCCACGTGATTACTGCGCCTTTCCACGCGCCTTGATCGGCGAAATGTCCAGAATCTTCTCCTCGAGCTCGTGCAGCTGGCTCTGTATGCGCGCATCGATCTCGCCGAAATCGGTCTCGATGATGCAACCGCCGCGATCGACGCCCATATCCTCGACTATCGACAGCTTCTTGGCGTTCTCCGCGCTCTCTATGAAGTCCTTCGCGTGTTCGGTCGTCAGCTGCAGGTCTGCCAGGTTGACCCTGATGATCACATCGCTTCTGGTCTTGAGCTTGCGCAGCGCCTGTGCCACGTTGGACAGCACGACATTCTTCTGATTCTCCGATATCGTCTTGACGACCTTGCGGGCGATGAGCAACACGAGTTCGACGACCTGCGCCTCTGTCTGCTCGAGGATCTCGCCGCGCTTGTCCATGGCCCGATCGAGTATGACGTGCAGCCTGTCTACCAGGCGCTCGACTTCGTTCTTGCCTTCCTTGAAGCCCTCTTCCCGGCCCCGGTCAAAGCCCTCCTTGTGGGCGGCCTTGGTCACCTCATCGACGCGGGCCTTGGCCTCGGCTTCGAACGCCTGTATCTTCGCTTCTGCTCTGCCTCGCGCAGCGCCTTCTCGGCGGCGGATTCCGCATCACGCCTGATCTTCAGTGCCTGATCGTTCTTGCGCTTGACCTCATCGAATGCGGCGGCCTCCGCCTTCGCAACGATGTCCTGGGCCTCTGCCCGAGCAGCGGCCGTCATCGCCTCTTTTTCGCGCTCCCAGTTCTGCTTGAACAATTCCGCTTCACGGCGCAAATCATCCGCGGTAGGGCCTTCATACTCGAGCGCGGGCGCCGCCTCTTCGATCTCCTCGACCACCGCGTCGCCGCCGGGGGCATGAAGCACATATGCATTGGTGAGGTGGACGGTTTCCTGGGGTCTGAAGACAGTCTTGGCCATGGCCTACCTTCTACTGGATCAACTGGTCGTCTTCGCCACGGGCAATGATGATCTCGCCCGTGTCTTCGAGGTGACGGATGACCGCCACTATTTTCTGCTGTGCTTCCTCGACGTCCTTGATGCGGACCGGCCCCATGTACTCCATGTCCTCTTTCAGAGCCTGTGCCGCGCGCTTGGATACGTTCTGGAAGACCTTCTCCTGGACCTCGGTATCGACGCCCTTGAGCGCCCTCGTGAGGTCCTGGGTGTCCACCTCGCGGATGACCTTCTGAATGGAGCGATTGTCGAGCATGACAATATCCTCGAAGACGAACATCTTCTTCTTGATCTCTTCGGCGAGTTCCGGGTTCTCTTCCTCGAGCGCCTCGAGTATGCTCTTCTCTGTGGTACGGTCGGCAAGGTTGAGTATCTCGACGATCGCATCGACACCGCCGGCCGCCGTGTAGTCCTCGCTGGACAGCGTGGACAGCTTCTTCTCCAGCACGCGCTCCACCTCGCGGAGCGTTTCAGGTGAAGTCCTGTCCATGGTCGCGATACGCTTGGCAACATCGGACTGATGTTCCTTGGGCAACTTTGTCAGGATGTAGCTGGCCTTGTTCGGTTCCAGATACGCCAGAATCAGTGCAATGGTCTGCGGGTGCTCGGTCTGAATGAAGTTGAGCAAGTTCGCCGGATCGGTCCGCCTGATGAAGTCGAACGGCCTGACCTGCAGGGAGCTGGTCAGGCGGTTGATGATATCGATGGCCTTCTGCGAGCCCAGAGCCTTCTCCAGAAGCTCGCGGGCGTAATCGATGCCGCCGGAACTGATGAACTCGCTGGCCATCATCAATTCCTGGAACTCCATCAGGATGGCATCCTTGAGTTCCGGCTCGACATTTTCAAGCCGGGCGATCTCGAATGTCAGCGTCTCTATCTCGTCCTCGCGCAGATGCTTGAAGATTTCGGCCGATATCTCGCTGCCGAGGGTAATGAGGAATATAGCGGCCTTCTGTCGCCCGGACAGTTCCTTGACGCTCTTGGGTTTCTTGCCCGGCGAACCGGATGGTGCCGGCCCGGACGACTTGCCTTTGGCCGCTGCTTGAGCCATCGAATTATTCCTCCCTGAGCCAGGTGCGTATCAGCTGCGCTACATCTTCCGGGTGTTCCTTGGCCATGTTGATCGCGTGCTCCTGCAGGTCCAGTCGCTTGCGCTC
>Ga0209467_1003370_pt1 | contig 10440 bp, 9 predicted proteins | sample Higcelwee11metaG_FD_187175 | JGI IMG/M metagenome (GOLD analysis project Ga0209467, IMG submission 187175) | Freshwater pond sediment microbial communities from the University of Edinburgh, under environmental carbon perturbations - High... | ecosystem: Environmental > Aquatic > Freshwater > Pond...
CCTCGCGCACGGCCTTGGACAAGCCCTCGTCCATGGTGAAGCGCAGGCTGTCCCAGTCCACGCTGGCGCCCAGGCTGCGGATCTGGTTCAGGATGCGGTCGCCGTACTCCTTTTTCCAGTCCCACACGCGGTCGATGAATTTCTCTCGGCCAAGGTCGTCGCGCTTCTTGCCCTCTTTTTTCAGCTGGCGCTCCACCACGTTCTGCGTGGCGATGCCCGCGTGGTCGGTGCCGGGCACCCACAAGACGCTCTTGCCCTGCTGGCGCATGAAGCGGCACAGGATGTCCTGCACGGTCAGGTCCAGGGCGTGGCCCATGTGCAGCGCGCCCGTGACGTTGGGCGGCGGAATGACGATGGAGAACGGCTCCTTCTTGCCGGAAAGCACATCCTGGGGATCGGGCGTGAAGGTCTTGTTCTCTTCCCAGTGCCTGATCCAGCGGGCCTCCACGTCTGCGGGCTCGTAGCCCTTGGGCAGCGCAGCCTCCTGCATCGTCGGCTGGTTCTCGGAATTCTCGGACATCGTCTCTCCTTCGTGCGCGTGGGCGGCCATGGGCGGATTTTCGGATCCTGGCAAACCCGGCTTCAAACGCCGGGTGCGCGCCCCGCCGCAGCCCTTGCCAGGGGGCGCGGGCGCGGATAGGGTGCCCGAAAAACCTTGGGGGCCAATGTGACGCGCGTATTCGTCGTATGGGATGACTCGCACCTGTGGGGGCTCTTGGTGCTGCGCTTTTTGCGCGCGCTGAACGTGCCCCACGGGATTTTACGCGCCCATGACATAGCCGAGGGCGCGCTGTCTGGCAAGTCCGGCCGGGGGGAGCCCCCCGCGCTGCTCATCGCCCCGGGCGGCTGGGCGCGGGGCCGGGCGCTGCGCCTCGGCGAGGCCGGGCTTGCGGCCATCCGCGAATTTGTGGCCGCTGGCGGCAATTACCTGGGATTTTGCGGCGGCGCGGGCCTTGGCCTCACCAGTCCGCGCCCCGGCGAATCCCTTGGCCTGTGCCCCTGGGGCCGCATGGGCTTTGCCGGGCGCCTGCAACATTTCCTCTCCGGCGACGTGCGCCTGGCCACGGGCGGGCACGACGCCCTGACACTGCCCGAATCCTCCGAACTGCTGGCCCAGGTGTGGTGGCCCGCGCAATTTGCGCCCCCCGCCGCCAAGCCCGGCGCCGCGCCCGGCGAGAACACCAGCGACGGCGTCTCCGTGCTGGCGCGCTACGCCGGCCTGGGCCCGGATTTTTGGGTGGCCGACCTGAACCTCTCGCGCTTCCCCGAGGAGGCGCTCTGCGACTGGGAGAACCTCTACGGCCTGCAAGTGCGGCCGGACTTCCTCACCAACCGCCCGGCGGTCATCTCCGGCCGCTACGGCCAGGGCCGCTATGTCCTGTCCTACCCGCACCTGGAGACGCCGGATTCGCCGGAGGCCAACCGCTGGCTGGCGCACCTGCTGCGCGGGCTGGCCGGGGCGCACTGCCCGGAGGACACGGCCCAGACCCCGCCCTGGCGCGTGGGCGCGGACGAAGTGCTCTGGGACGACCCGGCCCTGCGCGCGGCCAAGGCCGCCCTCGAGGAAGCCATCGGCCTGGGGCAGGACCACCTGCTGCTGTTCTGGCGCAACCCGTGGCTGCTGGGCTGGCGGCGCGGCGTGCCCGGCCCCGGCATCAACAGCGTGTACGCGCTCATCTGCGAGGCCCTGGCCCAGCGGCCCACGCCAAAGGCCCTGGCCTACTGGCGCACCCAATCCGACGAATTCGCCGGGCTGGCGCGGCTATTCTGCCAGGGGCTCTCCGGCCTGCTGCTGGCGGAGCGCCTGGACATGACCGTGCGCCAGACCCCGGGGGTCGACGGCGCGGACGACGTGTTTACGAAAAATCTGCGCGAGATGCGCACCGCGCTCTTCGGCCCGCCGCCTGCCGCCGGCGGCGTGTGCGGGCAGATGCTGGGGATTTTGGAGGAACTGTGCGCGGGGCTGTGGGGATGGCGCCCTGGCGTCCACGCTGCTCTCGCGTTGACACACCCGCGTTGACAACCAGCCGCGCCTAAACTAGCTCCCTTTGTCCACACATCTCCGGCCCGGCGGGACGACCCGACGAAAGGCGCTTACGCCAAGGCCTCCTCGCAACGGGGACGACCCCGCCAGCCCAAAGGACTCACCCATCATGTCATGGATCTATCTGGCCATCGCCGGACTCTTCGAGGTCGCCTGGGCCGTGGGCCTTAAGTACACGCAGGGCTTCACGCGGCCCGCGCCCTCGGTCTTCGTCGCCGTGTCCATGCTGGTCAGCGTGGGCCTGCTGGGCCTGGCCGTGCGCGACCTGCCCATCGGCACGGCCTACGCCGTGTGGACGGGCATAGGCACTCTGGGCGCGGCCATCTTCGGCATGCTGGTGCTGGGCGAGCCCGCCGGCGCGCTGCGCGTGGGCTGCATCGGGCTCATCGCCGCGGGCATTGCGGGCTTAAAGCTGCTGCACGCCTGAAAAAAACGAAGGCCCCGCATCCATCTCGGGAGCGGGGCCTTGCTGAATGTGCTTACTTTCTAGTAGCGGCGGGGCGGGCGGGGAGCACGCTCCTTGGCTTCGTTGACGCGCAGGGTGCGGCCGCCGAAGTCTTTGCCGTCGAGGGCCTCGATGGCCTTCACGGCGCCAGCGTCCTCCATCTCCACGAAGCCGAAGCCACGGAAGCGGCCGGTTTCGCGATCCATCACGAACTTGACCATCTGCACCTCGCCGTACGAGGCGAACAGATCACGAATCTCGTCTTCCTTGGCGCTGAAAGGCAAATTGCCGACGTAAATGGACTTCATCGCTTCCTACTCCATAAGTGAAATACACGGAATACCCGCCTTGTTTCGCCTGCGCACGACTCACCCAAAGCCGAGTTTAGACGCTCCAAGCTTGCCTTGACCTATTTGCCGCAGTATCCCAGTGAAACAAAAACAGCAAGAGGGAAAAGACCTAAATCGTGCGGTGTTGCAAGAAAAATTCAGCCAAGACGTATGGCGTTGCCGCACCAGGGCGCGTCCGATAGCCGACAACGCTTACAGCACCAAAGCTTTTCCGTGCTTCAACCCTGGCGACGCACCAGCGCGCCAGCCCCTCCAAGCGCCAGTCCATCCAGAGAAAAATCTTTCCCGGCGTCGTAGATGTCCAGCACCTTGCCGCCCTGCTCCACTTCGGCCTCGGTCCGCAGCCCTATGGGCGCGGCCAAAAAATCCGGCCCGGCAGAGGCGTCGGAGGGCGCTAAAGTCGACGAAGACATGGATGACGACGGCGGCGAGGACAACGGCGAAGCGGCGGATGACGCCAGCAGGGCCGCGCCTCCAGCGCCAAGGGCCGCGTCCGTCCGGCCTTTCAGCGCGCTCAAGAATCCGTCCGGGCCGGAAAGCGTCGTCTGAACGGCTGCGGGATCAGACCACAGCGCGGTCAAGAAGGACTCCTCGGACAGCCACACGGGCCCAAAGGACGCAGAAGACGCGGAAGGCCCGGAAAACTCTGAAGATGAAGAAGAGGCGGAAGGCGAGCCCGCGCCAAGGATGCCCACGGCGGCCAGCGCGAGCGTGCGCGACCCGGCCACCCCGGCCCAGTCCGCAGCCGCGCCGGGCTTAAGCGCCTGGGCATTGCGGGCCAGCGAAGCTCCAACCTCATTATACGAAGCCAGCACGTCGCCCAAAGCGTCGGCCAGCCGCGCCGCAGGCCCGGCCATGCTCATGGGCGCGGCCTCGCCCAGGCCGCCGGAATCCCAGGTGGCGGTGTTCAGGCTGGAATTGTTGCTGGGAATATCCCCCCCGTCGTCCTTGGCCGGAAGCCGCATGCCGAGATGGCTCACCGGGACCAGGCGCGAGAGCATGGCCATGCTGGCCGAGCCCTCGGCGCGGGCCAGGCGCTGGAGCACGTCCTGCCAGGTATCGCCGCTGTAGACGCGGATGACGGCTTGGCCGCCAGCGCCGGAAGCGCCCGCCTGCGAGGAGTCCGGCTGGGCCGCATAGCCCAGGGTGTACGCGCCGGGAGCCAGGGTGGTCGGCGCTTCGGGATCGAAGGCGCCAAAATCGGCGGCGTCCGTGGCCGCAGTTCCGGTCCGGCTGGTGGAAGCGGCTTCGCCCGCGTCTGGAGAGGCCGATTCGGTGGTTGTTCCACTGGTGGCAGGGGAATCTGGTTTCGAGGATGCGGCGGGCCAGGATTCCGGCCAGGACACGGCGTCGAGGCGCACATCCAGCCGTTTGAGCGTCGCGGCCAGGGTATCGGCCAAAAGGCCGTTCAGGCCGGAAGAGGTCGCCTCGGGCAGGGAATTCTGCAAATTGGCCGAAAGGGCGCTCGCGGCGGAAAGGGCATTGGGCGCGGGCAAGGAACCGGACGACGTGCTTGCGTCGGCCGCGCTCTCAATGTTCAGGCTAGGGGAGCTTATGCTCCCGGTGGTGATCGTCATGGGCCGCGCCCTCCTGGCCCGTCTCGCTCTCCACGCTGTTCTCCGCGCCGCCGCCCGCAGCGCCATCCGCTGCTGGGCCATCCGCACCATCATCCGCAACGTCATCCGCGCCAAGGACCGCAGCGCCGGTCAGGCCCATGCCCTCGGTCTCGCCGCGGTAGAACACGCGCTCCATGCACAGGCCGTGGGGGGGGGCCGTGGGCAGGATGTGGTTGCGGTCGCAGCGCTCAAGGATCAATCGGACATCGTCGGGCGTTGCTTTACCCTTGCCCACGGCCACCAGGCAGCCCACCAGATTGCGCACCATCTGCTTCAGGAAGCCGTCGGCCTGGGCGCGCCAAACCGTCTCCGCCGGGCAGGAGCCCGGCTCGCGCCACAGGCCGATGAGGTTGCGCACAGTGCCGCGCGAGCCCAGCTTGGTGCCCAGGTTGCGAAAGCTGTTGAAGTCGTGGCGTCCCACAAGCACGGCGGCGGCCTCGTCCATGGCGGCCTCGTCCAGCGGGGGCACATCCCAAACAAAGCGGCGGCGCATGGGGTTCACGTAGCCCCGGTCGTGCCACAGGGTATAGGCGTAGATTTTGGAAACGGCGTCGAACTGGGCGTGGAAGCGCGGATGGGTGATGGAGGCCTCCACCACGCGCACATCGAGCGGAAGATTGCTATTGAGGGCGATGCGCCAGGGCACGCGGCTGGCCAGGGGCTCCGGAATGTCCACATGGGCGCACTGGCCCAGGGCGTGGACGCCGGAATCCGTGCGGCCCGCGCCATGCACGGGTCTGCGCTCGCCCACGATCTTGGCGAGGGCCGCCTCCACCACGCACTGCACGGAACGCGCGTTGGCCTGGTGCTGCCAACCGGAAAAGTCCGTGCCATCATAGGCGATGATGAGCTTGATGCGCGTCATGGGCGGCAACTAGCACAGCCCCGCCCAGGCGTCCACGGGGAGTTTCCCCCCTCGCGGACAGCCCAGGCAGGGCCATTGTTTGAATGAATGGAAAGCTTACTGGCCGGGGCCTTGCAGAGGCGCCTGCACCTTGGTCATGGCCTCGGTGAGCTTGGCGGCCTTGTCGGTCTTCACGTAAGTCATAATCTCGCCCGCGACCTTGGGCTTCATGCCGGTCAGAATCTTGACGGCGAGCTCCTGGTCCATGTTCGAGAGCACCTCGGCGGCCTGCTTGGGCTTCATGGCCTGGTAGGTGGCCACCTGACGCTTGATGCGCTCGTCCTTCAGCACGTCGGCCTGGTCGAGCAGCTTCTTGATGGAGGCCTCGACGCGCTTGAGCTCGGCCCATTTGTCGTCGACGCTCTTTTCCATGGCCGTCAGCGCGCGCTCCTTGGCGGCCAGCTCGGCCTCGCGGCGGTTGGCGTCCTTGGCGGTCTGGCTCTCGTTCACGCGGGTCTGGGGAATGGCGTTTTCGGCCAGCATGTCACCTTCGCTGGCAGAGGCGTCGGCCGCGGGGGCCACATCTGGCGGGGCGGGCTGCTTTTCGCCCTTGGCGGGCTGCGCCGCAAGGGCCTTGGAAAGCGGCAGCATCTCGTCGCCCTTGAGCTGCTCCCAGAGGTTGATCCCCAAAGCGCCCAGCACGGTGAGCTTGAGTGCGGCCACGACCGCCAGCGCCATGAGGACGGTGACGATCTTAGGATTTATGGCGAATCGTTGCCATTTCATCGAACTCTTTTTGCTCTCTTTGGTTCTCTTGAACATGGTGTTTTTTGGCCTGCCGGTCCTTAAGTTTTTCCAGGAGCTTCTTCTCTCTGGAACGGAGCACGGCCTCCTCCCGACATGTTTGCAAAATCGAGGCCAGCCTTTCCAGCTCTTCCCTGGCCGTGGCCAGGTCCTTCTCCAGGGCCTCGCGGTACCGGGTCCAGAGCCAAATGTCCGACTGGGTCGCATGGGAGCCGAAGCCCCGCTCGTTGTGGGCGGCCAAGCGCGTGCTGATGTCCACGATGACCTGCTGCTGCGAGTCGTGCCGGGCCTGGGCCTGGGCCAGCGCCAAACGCGCCTGCTCCTCCAGCTGCTGCCGGTACTCCAGCACCTTTTCCAATCGAAACACGAAAGGCTTGCCCATGCCCCGTCATGCCACGATCGCCACATGGCGGCAAGGCCCGGCTGCAAGATCCGGCGGCGCAAGCCGCGAAGCTGCGGCAAAGGAGCGCAAGCAGGCGGCCCGCTTGCGCGGAAACGGCCACGGGTGTACACGCAATGCCATCCAAGCACCCTCTTCCGGCTCCGCCGTGGACAAGGATCCCCATGACGCCTTCCCCCCGCGCAATCATTTTCGATCTGGACGGCACCCTGCTGAACACCCTGGCCGACCTGGCCGACTCCGGCAACGCCGCTCTGGACGCCCTAGGCCTGCCCCGGCACCCGCAGGACGCCTACCGCTTCTTCGTGGGCCTGGGCATAGAGGAGCTGGTGCGCCGCATGCTGCCGGAAGCACGGCGCGACCCGGAAACCATCGCCGCCGCCAACAAGATCATCGGCGAGGAATACAAGCGCCGCTGGAAGGACAAGACCCGGCCCTACCCCGGCATCCTGGAGCTTCTGGACGCCCTGCACCAGCGCGGCCTGCCCGTGTGCGTGCTTTCCAACAAGCCCCAGCCCTACACGGACCTCACCATCGAGGCGTTTTTCCCCGGCTGGCCCTTCACCATTGTGCGCGGCGCGCGCCCCGAGGTGCCGAACAAGCCGCACCCCGCAGGAGCCCTGGCCATGGCCGCGGAGCTTGGCCTCGCGCCCGGCTCCATCGCCTTCGTGGGCGACTCGGCCACGGACATGAAGACCGCGCGCGGCGCGGGCATGCTTCCGGTCGGCGTGCTCTGGGGCTTCCGCGACGAGAAGGAGCTCGCCTCCAACGGCGCGCAGCACATCATCAGCCAGCCGGACGGGCTGCTTGACCTGCTGGACGGCCTAAAGGCCGAGGGAGCGTAGGCTCCATGCGCCAAGCCCCGCCCCGCTGCACAGACCAGGACGCTTTTCCCGGCGACACCGACCTGCTGAACGCCGTCAACGCGGGCGTGCTGGTGCTGGACGCGCAAAGCGGCGAGGTGCTCTGCGCCAACGACCGCGCCCGCTCCCTGCTGTGCGGAGGCGGCGAGCAGCCCACCCTGGAGTCGCTTTTCCCCAATCAGGAATTCACTCTCTTCGATCTCACGGACGGCATTGCGGGCGTGGAGTGCCGCGTGCCCGGCCCCGGCGGCCAGCGCGTGCCCGTGCTCCTGTCCTCGCGTCCTGTTTTTCGGGTCGACGGCAAGCAGCTGGTGATTCTGACCCTGACCGACCTCTCCCTGTTGCGCCGGGCCGAGGCCCGCTACCAAAGTTTTTTCGAGAACGTCATCGAAGGCGTGTTCCAGTCCACCCAAAGCGGCCACTACCTCATGGTCAATCCGGGCCTGGCCTCCATTCTGGGCTTCGACTCCCCTGCGGAGCTCATCGCCCATTTCAAGGATCTGCGCAGCCAGCTCTACGTGGACCCGGCCGACCGCGACACCCTGTTCAAGGTTCTGCGCGAAACAGGGCAGATCACCGGCTTTGAGACGCAATTCATCTGCAAAAACGGCACGGCCAAGTGGATCTCCCTCACCGCGCGCGAGGTGCGCGACCCGACCACCGGAGAGCTGCAGTACATCGAGGGCCTGAACATCGACATCACCGCGCGCAAGGAGGCCGAGCGCGCCCTGAGGGAGAGCGAGGAGAAGTTCCGCCACACCTTCGACCAGTCGCCCATCGGGGCCTCCATTGTGAGCCTGGACAACACCTTTCTGCGCGCCAACGAGGCCTTTTGCCGCATCACCGGCTACACCGAGGCCGAACTCAAGAGCATCACCTTCGACTCCATAACCCACCCGGAAGAGCGCGGGGAAAGCCTGTTCCAGTACGACCGGGTCAAGCGCGGCGAAATCGACTCCTGGGAGCAGGACAAGCGCTACCTGACCAAGGACGGCCACGAGGTCTGGGTGCATCTTTCCGCCGGGCTCGTGCGTGATTCGTCCGGCAGGCCGCTCTACCTTCTGCCCATGGTGCAGAACATCAACGACCGCGTGGAGACCGAGCGCGCCATGCAGACCATCAACGCCGAGAAGGAGCGCCTGCGCTCCGGCCTGGAGGCGGTGTTCCGCTCCATTCCCGACGCCATCATCACCGTGGACACGGACATGCGCATCATCCAGACCAACCGCGCGCTCAGCGAGGTCTGCTGCATCGGGTCCGAGCTTTCGCAGGGCAGAGATCTGTCCTGCATCAGCGGCTCGTGCAACCGCGCCTGCTTCACGGTGCTGCGCACCACGCTGGAAACGCGGCGTCCCGTGCTGGAGCACCGCGTGGAATGCCAGACCCACGCGCCCGGCAAGGTGGTGGTCATCAACAGCTCGCCCCTTTTGGACAGCGAGCACAACTTCGCGGGCGCGGTGCTCGTCATCCGCGACATCACCCGCCTGGCGGACCTGGAAAAACGCCTCACCGACCTGCACAGCCACCGGGGCATCGTGGGCAAAAGCAAGGTCATGCAGGACATTTACGCCGTTCTGGACCAGCTCTCCGACGTGGAGTCCACGGTGCTCATCACCGGCGAATCCGGCACGGGCAAAGAGCTGGTGGCGGAGGCCCTGCACTACGGCGGCGCGCGCAGCAAAGGCCCGCTGGTGAAGGTGAACTGCTCCGCCCTTTCCGAGAACCTGCTGGAAAGCGAGCTCTTCGGCCACATGCGCGGGGCCTTCACCGGCGCCATCCGCGACAAGATCGGCCGGTTCCAGGCCGCGGAGGACGGCACCATTTTCCTCGACGAAATCGGCGACATCTCGCCGCGCATTCAGCTGAACCTTTTGCGCGTGCTGGAGCGCAAGGAGTTCGAGCGCGTGGGCGACTCGCGCACGCGCAAGGCCAACGTGCGCGTGCTGGCCGCCACCAACGTGGACCTGCTGGAGAAGATCCGCCAGGGGCTCTTCCGGGAGGACCTCTACTACCGCCTCAAGGTCATGGTCATCCAACTGCCGCCCCTGCGCGAGCGCACAGAAGACATCCCTCTTCTGATGGCCCATTTCATCGCCCACTTTCAGGCCAGCTTCGGCAAGCACCTCACCAAGTGCTCCGATGAGGTCATGCGGGTGTTCATGACCTACCCCTGGCCGGGCAATGTGCGCGAGCTCAAATACTCGCTGGAGCACGCGTGCATTCTGTGCCCCGGCGGCGAAATCACCTCCGCCCACCTGCCGGCCGATCTGCTGCGCTTCAGCAAGGGCCAAGGCCCGGCTTGGATAGCGCCTGTTCAAGCATCCGCTCCACAGCCCCGCGGGCATGCCGCAGGCCTTGGCCGGGAGAATATCCTCGCCGTGCTGGCCCAAACCGGCGGCAACAAGGCCAAGGCCGCACGCCTGCTTGGCGTGGACCGCAGGACGCTCTATCGCAACATGGCGAAGCATCAGCTTTCTTGACGTCCCCCGCCTCTCTCCGCCATATGTGGCGCCACACAAACGTGGCGCCACATATGTAGCATTTGCCACACATCCCATCTCTGTTCCGGCATCGAAAATTGTGTCGAAATACTTCTTTACTTTCTTGAAATGAAACGTGTTCCGCTGTAATCAGGATCTAAGGACAAAGCTCGCTAGGGCTGGCACGGCGATTGCTCAAGCGAGCTATCAGCACACCCAACCAGCATGGTCCCCCCGATCCCGCCGAGGACACTGCAGGCTGCGCGCGCACGGAGGCCTTAACAGGCCATAACGTCGCGAGGGGCTCCAAACCCCGCGCAAAACCAGGAACCGCCGCAAGCAGTTCAAGGAGCAGTCGCATGGCAGTCGCAACCGTGAAAAAGCCCCTCTACAAATCGCTTTATTTCCAGGTTATATCCGGCATTCTCATCGGCATCGCCCTTGGCATGCTGTTCCCCGGAAAAGAAAACCTCGCCGCGCAGATGAAGCCTTTCGGCGACGCGTTCATCAAGATGATCAAGATGATCATCGCCCCCATCATCTTCTGCACAGTTGTGGTGGGCATCGCCAAAATGGGCGACATGGGCAAGGTCG
>Ga0209467_1003371_pt1 | contig 10435 bp, 9 predicted proteins | sample Higcelwee11metaG_FD_187175 | JGI IMG/M metagenome (GOLD analysis project Ga0209467, IMG submission 187175) | Freshwater pond sediment microbial communities from the University of Edinburgh, under environmental carbon perturbations - High... | ecosystem: Environmental > Aquatic > Freshwater > Pond...
TGGCGCGCGTCGCCTTTCCGGCCATCAGCTGCGGGGCCTACGGCTATCCGCTGGAACTGGCCGCGCCAATCGCCCTTGACGAATTGCGCCAGGGACTTATCCAAGGTCTCGTGGCCGAGGCCGCGCTCTGGCTGCGCGGCGACGCCGCCTTCAAGTTCTGGCGCGTCCAGGCGGAAACGCTGTTCGGCCCGCCCAACGATTTCTGAGTTCCCCCCCCAACGAAGGAGCGCAAATGGACATCCACGGCACCACCATACTCGCGGTGCGCGGGCCCGATGGGACCGCCATGGCCGGCGACGGCCAAGTGACTCTCGGCCAGAGCGTGGCCATGAAGCACACCGCGCGCAAGGTGCGCACCATCTACAAGGACCGCGTGATGGTCGGCTTCGCCGGGGCCACCGCCGACGCCTTCACGCTTTTCGAGCGCTTCGAGAAGAAGCTGGAGTCGCACTCCGGCAACCTCACCCGCGCGGCCGTGGAGCTGGCCAAGGACTGGCGCACGGACAAGTACCTGCGCCGGCTGGAGGCCATGATCCTGGCCGCCGACGCCGAGACCATCCTGCTCATCACCGGCACGGGCGACGTCATCGAGCCCGACGACGGCATGGCCGCCATCGGCTCGGGCGGCGCCTACGCGCTCGCCGCCGCGCGCGCGCTGGCGCGCCACACCCAGATGCCCGCCGCGGACATCGCGCTCGCCGCCATGAAGATCGCCGCCGAGCTGTGCGTGTTCACCAACGACCACATCCACCTGGAAACCAAGACCAGGGAGGACGCCAAGCCATGAGCTCCCTCACCCCCCGCGAGATCGTCTCCGAACTGGACAGGTACGTCATCGGCCAGGCCGAGGCCAAGCGCATGGTGGCCATCGCCATGCGCAACCGCTGGCGCAGGCAGAAGCTCGACCCGGAACTGCGCGAGGAGATCGCGCCCAAGAACATCATCATGATGGGCCCCACCGGCGTGGGCAAGACCGAGATCGCGCGCCGGCTGGCCCGGTTGGCCAAAAGCCCCTTCCACAAGGTCGAGGCCACCAAGTTCACCGAGGTGGGGTATGTCGGCCGCGACGTGGAGTCCATGATCCGCGACCTCATGGAGATCGGCATCGCCATGGTCCGCGCCGAGGAGCGCGAGAAGGTCCGCGTGCGCGCGGAGAAGCACGCCGAGGAACGCCTGCTGGACCTGCTCCTGCCCGGCGGCCCGGCCAGGCCGGCCGGCTACTCGTTCACGCCCATCCCCGACCCGGCATCTCCGCCGCAGCCGCTCTCGGCCAGCGAGTCCACGCGCGAGAAGTTCAGGCAACTCTGGCGCGAGGGCAAGCTCGACGAGCGCATGGTGGAGCTGGAGGTCTCGGCCCAGGATCCTGCCGGCATGTCCCTCATGGCCCTCCCGGGCATGGAGGACATGGGCGGCCAGATGCAGGACATGCTCGGCCGCTTCTTCCCGCAGAAGAAGAAACTGCGCAAGATGAAGGTCAGGGACGCCTTCGACGCCCTGGTGCAGGAGGAGTCGGACAAGCTCATCGACATGGACAAGGTGCAGGACATCGCGCGCGAGCGCGTGGAGCAGTCCGGCATCATCTTCCTGGACGAGCTGGACAAGATCGCCACCCGCGAGGGTCACGGCGGCCCGGACGTGTCCCGCGAAGGCGTGCAGCGCGACCTGCTGCCCGTGGTCGAGGGCTGCGTGGTGAACACCAAGTACGGCATGGTGCGCACGGACCACATCCTGTTCATCGCCGCCGGGGCCTTCCACTACGCCAAGCCCAGCGACCTCATCCCGGAGCTGCAGGGGCGCTTCCCGCTGCGGGTTGAACTGTCCGCCCTGGGCGCGGACGAGTTCTACCGCATCCTCACCGAGCCTCAAAATGCGCTCACGGTGCAGTACTCCGCCCTGCTCGGCACGGAAGGCCTGGCGCTCACCTTCACCGACGACGCCCTGCGCGAGATCGCGGCCACGGCCCAGAAGATCAACGAGGAGACCGAGAACATCGGCGCGCGCCGGCTGTACACCATCATGGAGAAGCTCTTGGCCGAGCTGTCCTTCGAGGCGTCCGACAAGGGCGGCCAGCAGGTGACCGTGGACCGCGAATATGTGCGCGCGCAGCTCTCCGGCATCGTCGAGAACCGCGACCTGTCGCGCTACATCCTGTAGGGGGCGGCCATGGACTTCGCGACGCTGGCCGAGCTGGTGGAAAACGCCCTGCCCTTCAACGCGCACCTCGGCATCAAGGCCGTGGAGTTCGGCGAGGGCACGGCCACGCTCATGATTCCCTTCAAGCCGGAACTCATCGGCGACCCGCGCCGGCCGGCCCTGCACGGCGGGGTCATCTCCACCCTGGTGGACGTGTGCGGCGGCTTCGCGGTGTGGACGCGTTGCGGCCTGGACGACCGCATCGCCACCATCGACATGAGCGTGGACTACCTGCGGCCCGCGCCGGCCGCCGATCTCTACGCCGGGGCCACGGTGCGCCTCCTCGGCAACCGCGTGGGCAACGCGCACGTGGTGGTCTGGAGCGCGGGCGCGCCGGACGAGCACATCGCCGAGGGCCGCGCGGTGTACAACATCCGGCGCGGCAAATAACGCACGCGCGCGGCGTGAACGAAACAGGCCGGGGCGACCCGGCCTGTTCTGTTTTGCGGGCGTGGAGGCCTAGCGCTTGTGGCAGCCGGAGCACTCCACCGGGCCCTTCTTCTGAACCGTGTGGCAGTTCTGGCAGCGCTTGTGGAAGGCCATCATCAGCGCGGGCGCGAAGTCGTTGGGGTTGGGGCGCACGCTGTGGCAGTCCGAGCACTTCTTGTCCACCGAGGCGGCCCCGGCCACGAGCTGGCCGTCCTTGCCGTACACGTGGTGGCAGCCGGCGCAGTCCTTGAGCCCGGCCTTGGCGTTGTGCGCGTTGTGGCTGAAGGTCACGGGGATGCGCTGCGGGTCGTCAAAGGCGGGATCCAGGATTCGGGTCAGGCCGTCCTGCGCGAGGGCCGGAGCCAACCAGAGCGCGGCGAGCAGTACAGCGAGGACGAGGGGCAGCGGTTTTCGCGGGCTCATGGGGTGATGCATTCCTTCTCCTCTCTACAGGCCCACGCGCTGGCGCAGGGTCTTGAAGTCCAGGGCCGCCGCCACGAGCTGCACGCCGTGGTTGACCTTGATCATGTCGCGCAGCTTGTGCCGCGAGAGGATGTTTTCCATCTTCTTGGCCACGCTGAAGGTGTCCTCGCGCACCAGGATGATGGGCGTCTGGAGCACTTCCGATCGGGTCAGGATGATGTCGTTGGGATACAGGTTGCCGGTGAGGATGAGGCAGGGGCAGCTGCCTTCCAGCGCCACGAGCTGCACGTCGGAACGGTCGCCGCCGACGATGATGGCCGAGTTCTTGTGGCGCATGAAGTGCGCCAGGAAGTTCTCCACCTGCATGGTGCCGATGAGGAAGTTCTCCACCACGCGGTCGGCCTTGTGGTGCGCGCTGATGATCTTGCCGCCCAGGCGCTCGGCCAGGTCCGAGACCTTGATGGCGCTCATGATCGGGTCCGAGGCGATGACCCCGAGCACGTCCACGCCCTTGCGCCGGAAGAACGGCGCCAGCAGGTCGTCCACCTCGGGCCGGTAGTGCTCCGGAATGTCGTTGAGGATCACGCCGGCCAGGTCGTCGCCCAGGGCCTCCTTGCAGCGCAGCACGTAGTCGTACTTCAGCTCGTTCAGGTAGCGGTCGATGACCACGGTCCTGGCGCCCAGGGCCCGGGACACGCTGACCCCGTCCAGGCCGCAGTAGGTGCCGGAGCCCAGGAAGTTTCCCGAGCCCGCGATGATCATCACGTCCTTGCCTTCCGAGAGCGTTTCGTAGGCCGAGACGATGCGCGGCATGAGGTCGCCCATGTCCTCGGAGAAGGCGCGCACGGTGAACTCGCGGGTGACCACCACCGGCGTCACCAGCTCGGGATCCTGGCGCAGGCCGAGAACCTCCTGCAAAAAGAAGGCGTCCTCGTCGCCGGGCTGGCCGTCCTCCTTGCGCGGCACCGCGCCCACGGGCTTCATGTAGCCCACGCGCAGGCCCTCTTTCTTGAAGCGCAGCCCAAGCGACATGGCGATGAGGTTCTTGCCCGCATAGCCCGCGGTTGAGCCGATGTATACGCCGACCATCATGTCCTCCTTGCCGCTGCGCCGTCCGGCCGAGCCTCACGCCCGCAGGGTCAACCGCACGCCGGCCACCAGGGCCCGGTCGCAGTTCGCCAGCACAGGGTTGAATTCCGCTTCGTACACCTGCGGGAAGTCCTGGGCAAGCGCCGCGAGCGCCAGCAGAACGTCCTCCAGGGCGCGGAAGTTGACGCCCCGCTCGCCGCGCACACCCTTGAGATGCAGGTACGAGCGGACGCTGCGGATCATGCCAAAAGCCTCGTCGCGGCTCAAGGGGGTCAGGTGAAAGGCCACGTCCTGCAGGATATCCACGTGGATGCCGCCCAGGCCGAACATCAGGAGCGGGCCGAACTGCTCGTCACGCTTGAACCCCGCCACGATCTCCAGACTTCCGGCCGGGGCCATCTGCTGCACCAGGCAGCCGGCCACGTAGGCCTCGGGCCGCAGGCGCTGCGTTCGGCCGGTGATCGACAAGAACTCCCGGCGCACCGCGGCCTCGTCCATCAGGCCCAGGCGCACGCCGTCCACGTCGGTCCCGTGCGCCAGCTCCGGCGAGGCCACCTTGAGCGCCACGGGATAGCCCAGGCGCCCGGCCGCGGCCACGGCCTCGGCGCTGCAGCGGGCGAGCACGGCCTCGGGCGCGGCCAGGCCGTAGGCCGCGAGCAGCCCGCGCGCCTCCTGGCCGGACAGCTCGGCCTGGCCGCGCGCCAGGGCGGCGTCGATGACCCGCGCGGCGGCGGTCAGGTCGCGGGCTGGCGGCTCGTACACCGGCACGGGCTTCTGCCGCCACTGGGCATAGGCGTACATGGCCTCGATGCTGCGCATGGCCGGCTCGGGAAAGGCGAAGCAGGGCAGCCCGTTTTCGCGCAGGATGCGCCGGCCCTGGGCCACCAGGGCCTTGCCCATGAGGCAGGCCACCACGGGCTTGTCCGAGCGCCGGGCCAGGCGGGCCACCGAGGCCGCGGTCGATTCCAGCTCCACCAGGGCCGTGGGCGAGAGCAGCAGCAGCACCGCGTGGACCAGCGGATCGTCGAGCACGGCGTCCAGCGCCTTGCCGAAGCGCTCGGCCCCGGCGTCGCCGATGATGTCCACGGGGTTGTACACCGAGGCGTAGGCCGGCAGGAAGGCCTGCAGGCGCTGGATGGTGGCGGGCGAGAGCCGGGCCATGTGCAGGCTGGTGTTCTCGCAGGCGTCGGCGGCCAGGATGCCCGGCCCGCCGGCGTTGGAGACCACGGCCACGTTGGGGCCCTTGGGCAGGGGCAGGTTGGCGAAGGCCTCGGCCAGGTGGAACAGGGTCTCCACATCCGGCGCGCGCACCACGCCGCACTGCCTAAAGGCCGCTCCGTAGGCGTTCTCCGACCCGGCGATGGCCCCGGTGTGGGAGCTGGCGGCCTTGGCCCCGGCATGGGTGGAGCCGGCCTTGAGCAGGATCACCGGCTTCCTGCGGCAGACCTCGCGGGCTGCGCGCATGAAGGCCTCGCCGCTCTCCACGTTCTCCAGATAGCCGAGGATGACCTTGGAGGACGCGTCCGCGCCCAGGTGCTCCAGGAGGTCGGCCTCGGAGAGCACGGCCTTGTTGCCCAGGCTCACGAACTTGGAAAAGCCGATGCCCTCGGCCTTGGCCCAGTCCAGGATGGACACGCACAGCGCGCCGGACTGCGACAGGAAGGCCAGGTCGCCGCTCGCGGGGGCTGTTCCGGCGAAGGAGGCGTTGACGCCGTGCGCGGTGTTCAGCAGGCCCAGGCTGTTGGGCCCGAGCAGCGCCACGCCGTGGGCGCGGGCCAGCTCGGCCATGCGCCGCTCCAGCTCAAAGCCCTCGCGCCCGGCCTCGCGGAAGCCGGCGGTGATGACTATGGCCGACTTGAGGCCGCGGCCGGCCAGCTCCTCCAGCGCGGGCAGGAGCGCGTCGCGCTTCACGGCGAACACGGCCAGATCCAGGCCGCCGGGCAGCTCGGCCAGGCTGCGCGTCACGGGCAGCCCCTCGATCTCGCCGCCCTTGGGGTTCACCGGGAAGAGCCGCCCCCGGTAGCCCGCGGCCAGCATGTTGGCCACCACCAGGTTGCCCACCTTGCCCGGCGTGGCCGAGGCGCCGACGACGGCCACGGTGCGCGGGGCGAAAAGGGCGTTGAGCGCGCGCTGATCCACAAGGGCTCCTCAAGGCTGGGAAATGCTGTGCGGCCAATCTCCGGATACACTGTCCAGGTTCCGGCCTCAAGGGGGCGCGCCCCGGGTCCGCACTTTTGACCGAGAATTGCCCGCGCGGGTGTTGCCGAGCGGCGCATCTCGACCTATAGTTCTGAAATGCACAAAGCCGTCACGCCCTTTCCGCGCACCGACTGCTCCGCGGCCATCCTCGCCGGCGGCGCGGCCACGCGCATGGGCGGAGCGGTGAAGCCCCTGCTGGAAGTCGCTGGCGCAACCATCCTCGAACGGCTGCTCGACAGCCTGGACGGCCGCTTCGCCGAGATTCTCGTGGTGGCCAAGGAGCCCGGCCCCTTTGCGGCGGCCAAGCAGCTTTCGCGGCGCTCCTGGCGGCTGGCCCTGGACAGGCGTCCGGCGCGCAGCTCCCTCACCGGCATCCACGCGGCGCTCAGCGCCTCGGCCAGCGCTCACGTGTTCATCACGGCCGGCGACACGCCGCTGCTCGCCCCCGCGCTGCTGGAGGCGCTCTTGGCGCACCTCAGGCCCGAGGACGACGTGGTCCTGCCGCTGAAGCCGGACGGCTATTTCGAGCCGCTCTGCGCCATCTACTCCCGCCGCTGCCTGCCGTTCATCGAGGCCCAGCTCGCGGCGGGCGACTACAAGATCATCCGCTTCTTCGACCAGGTGCGCGTGAACCCGCTCCCCGTGGCGCAGCTGCTCGCCGCGGACCCGGACCTGGTCTCCTTCCAGAACGCCAACACCCCGGATGAACTGCGCACCTTGCGCGAAACAGCAGCCCGCCTGCGCGCTTCACAGGAGGTTCCGTGACCCTGCAACGCATCTCCCGCGACCTGGCCCTGGAACGCATCCGCGGCCATGTGCGCGAAAACGCTCCGGCCGTGGCCACCCTGCCCCTTGACCAATGCTACGGCCTCATCTGCGCCCAGGATCTCTTCGCCCTGCACGCCACTCCGGGCGAGCCGCGCTCCACCGTGGACGGCTACGCCCTGCGCGGCGCGGATGCGCGCGCGGCCTCGGCCGAGGCGCCGGCCCGGCTGCGCATCGCCGGGGAGATCCGGCCGAGCACGGCGGCTCCCGAACCGCTGGAGCGCGGCAGCGCCGCACACATCCTCACCGGCGGCCAGTTGCCGCAAAACGCGGACAGCGTGCTGCCCGACGAGGAGGCCCTGCCCCAAAACGGGCTCGTGGAGATCCATCGCGAACTGAAACCCCTGGAGCATGTGCGCGCGGTCGGCTGCGACCTCAAGGCCGGCTCGCGCATCGTGCGCCGCGGCGAGGACTTGAGCCCGCAGGTGCTGGCGGCCCTGTCCGTGTCCGGCGTGTCCCGGGCCCCGGCCTACCTGCCGCCCCGGATGCACGTCCTGGCCATCGGCAACGAGCTGGCCCCGCTGGACGCCGCGCCGCAGCACGGGCGCATTCCGGCGGACAACCTGCTGCACGTGGCCGGGCTGTTGCGCACCCGCGGCGTGCCCGAGGTGGCGGCCCACGTGGTGCGGAACGACATGGACGCCATCGTCGAGCGCCTGAACGCGGCCGAGGGCTGCCAGTGCATGGTGACCACCGGCGGCACGGGCCCGGGCGACCGCGACTTCATCCTGGCGGCCTGCGAGCGGGCCGGCTTCGAGCTGCTCTTCCGCGGGCTCACGCTCACGCCGGGCAAGAGCGTGTTCGCGGCGGTGCGCGGACAGACCCTGCTCTTCGCCCTGCCGGGAACCCCCTGGGCGGTGTTCGCGCTGATGCACGCGCTCGTGCTGCCGGCGGTGTGCTGGCTGCGCGGCCGCACCCTGCCGGTGCCCGGACCCATCCTGGCCCGGCCGATGGTCATGCCGCCCGCGCCGCATCAGGACTGGGAGCGGCTCGTGCCCTGCACCATCGCCGGACACGGCGCGGAACTGCACGTGCAGCCGCAGCTCGACCGCAATACGGAGACGCGGCTGGACATGCTGGCGGCCCAGGGCCTGCTCATCATCTCGGCCCAGGCCGAGGGCGACGAACTCGTGCCCATGATCCCGGTCTGGGAGAACCGTCGCGGACAGCGGCTGGTGTAGCACAAATTCCTTGACCGGGCGCGCGCGCCTCGGCTAACAAGAGTGCCCCGAAGGCCAGCGTAGCTCAGCCGGCAGAGCAGCTGATTCGTAATCAGCAGGTCCGGAGTTCGATTCTCCGCGCTGGCTCCAGAAGATCAAGCCCCTGCGACAGCGGTCGCAGGGGCTTTTCCTTGCCCACGGTCCGGCGGGCGCGGCTAGTGCAGGGTCGGCAGGGAGCGGAACAGCGCGTCCGTGATCCAGAAGGCCTCGCGGTAGCAGCGGGAGAGATCGCCCAGCGAGAGCCCGATGCTCTTGCCCAAAGCCTCGATGCGCTCCCGCTGCGCCATCTCCATGGCGGTCATGAGCTTGAGCCAGGGAGAGAAGGGATTCTTCTCGCCGAGCAGCGCCGCCCTGATGGGTTCGGCCACGGGCACGTCGGCCAGGGCCTGGGCCATGGGTATCTCCAGGATGGGCTCCAGCAGCGAGAACAGGCCGAGAAGCGAAAGCGAGGGCACGAACTGGTTCAGCCCGGCGGCCAGGCCCACGCGGCTGAGGAAGTTCGCGCGCTGCGCCGCATAATAGCAGAACTCCTCGTGCCGCGCCGAGTTGGACAGGTCGGTCAGAAGCACGATCTTGAGCCAGTTGCGCAGCGGCTTCCAGCCCAGCAGCACGATGGCCTGCTGCACGGAGTCCACCTTGTGCGGAATGCTCAGGCTGGCGGAGTTGAGATAGGTCAGCAGCCGGTAGGACAGGGGCGCGTCCGCGGCCACGATGGCGGTCAGCGCGTTGAAGTCGGCGTCGGGCTTGTCGATGCCCTCCAGGAGGCGCAGGCGGGTGATCTGGCGCGGCGTGACGCTCACGTTGCGGGGGAACGCTTCAAGCTTGTTGAAGAAAAAGCCCTGGAACAGGTCGGCGCCGGCGGCCCTGGCCGCGAGCATCTGGCTCCAGGCATGCAGATACCGGATCTGCGCCTTTGCCCCGTATGCCTTGGCGGCGCCGATGCGCGCCGCCAGCAGCCCGGGGTCGTCCGCCATGTCGAGGATGAGCACGTCGGCCAGGCTGTCCAGCTCACGGCTTCCCTTGCGGTCCTGGAAGTCCGTCACGGCGATGCCGAAGCCCGCGTTCCTGAGCCCGAGCACTGCCTCGCACAGGCCCGGGGTCTCGGCCGCGGTCTCGGCAATGGACAGGAACACTCCGGCCGGCTCGATGCCCACGGTGTGCCCCTCCAGCAGCACCGCGTCGGACACGCCGACCTGCGTCTGGAAGTCGCCCCGCCTGCGCTGCGGCAGGTAGCTGTCGAACATCAGGCTGGTGGTGAACTCGTCCGGGAACAACGGGCCGGCTTCCGCGGGCTGGATGAAATCAAGGGCCGCGCCCCAGGTCGAAAGCTTCTGGTCGAACACCGGCTGGCGGGTGATCATGAAGTCAAGGTGCGTCTCGATGCGATGCGCTTCCATGCGCTCACCTCGTTTGCTCAGTCCATGCGCCGGCACAGTCGAGACAGGGGCGGCGGCCGAACTCAAAAAGCACTGACGTACAGGGTACCAAGTATCTGAAGGATACCACCGGATGGGACATTAAGGCAAGACATTTTCGAAATTTCAGCAGGTTGCGAGCTGTCGGACGCCCGCACGCGGGAAAAGACGCTGTTCGCGGGCTGGAGCTGCGAACAGCCCCGCCCGTCGGGAGCATTCCCAAGCCATGCCGCAGGGCAACGCGCGGCGCGCAAGCGGCTAGGCCGTGAGGAACAGGCACCCCGACTCGGCGCTGCAGCCGAAGCCCTGCACGGCGCTGGAACGGCGCAGATCCTCGGGCAGAGGTCCCGCCGCGTCCAGGCGCTTGCCGCGGGCCTGGTAGGCGTGGCGCGCACAGCAGACCAGCTGGTAGAAGAACACGTCGCAGCCGCGCACGCCTGTCCAGTCCAGGGACACGCTGTCGCAGCGCTCAAGGCCGGCCAGCAGCGCCTGCTTGAGCCCGGCCAGCGCGGCCTCGCCGATGTCGGCCGGCATGGTCACCACCCCTGCCGCGCCGTCGATGCCGAGGGTTACGGGGCCGAACTCCCGGCGGGACCGCGCCGGTTCCTCCACGCGCACCACGTCCCTGGCCTCGTCGATGTG
>Ga0209467_1003372_pt1 | contig 10432 bp, 11 predicted proteins | sample Higcelwee11metaG_FD_187175 | JGI IMG/M metagenome (GOLD analysis project Ga0209467, IMG submission 187175) | Freshwater pond sediment microbial communities from the University of Edinburgh, under environmental carbon perturbations - High... | ecosystem: Environmental > Aquatic > Freshwater >...
ATTTTGTATAAAATTGATATATTAGCCGTGGAGCGACGCAATGGATTCTTCGTAGGAACAAAGATAGGCAGCAAGGACTGGAGGTAAAGTCGCCCTGCCAAAATTTCAGGAAATAAATATTTTAGCGGCATGTGCCGCTGGCAGGGAGTTTCGTGCAAAATTCAGGTATAAAATTATTTTATTCTCTGCGAATTACACATGTCCGGCAGAAAAGCAGTGTCTCTGGAAGCAATAGAGGCGGCAGGAAGAAACCGGATGAAAGATACAGCTTATTGAAGTTTTTGGAATAAATGTAATGCCGCCATATATCCGTACGGGAAAAAAAATACCTTTTGAACCATACCTCTGGCATGAGAACCGCCGTAAAAAACTGGAAGCCGATGAAACGCTTCGGTTATCGGTGCTTGGCAAGCTCAAGGATGCGTTGACGGATCTTGGCCGGAATTATCAATGGGATGCGGTTTATGTTTTTGGTTCGGTTATCAAGCCGGGAAAATTTCAGCAGCGTTCCGATGTGGATGTTGCGGTCAAGGGATTGGATAAACTGCGGTTGTATTCGTTTATCGCGGATATTTCGGCCATTTTGGAACGTGACGTGGACGTGATCGTTCTTGAAGAATGCCATTTTTCAGAATCCATTATAAAAAAAGGCTTAAAATGGAATCCAGAGAAGAAATCGTTATCTTTCTGAGTGAATTTGACTATCAGGTTCAATTGCTTGAACAATTATATGAAAATATTCAGAAAAGAAAAGAAATGCTGGATCAGGTGGGCACCGGGCCTGAGCTGGTGGAAAGCGCGGGTTACTGGCTGCATAATTTATATTGTGGATTTGAAGACCTCTTTAAGCTGGTCGTCGGTTACTGGGAAAATCATGTAACCGCCAATGGCGGTTATCATATCCAATTATTAAAACGAATGGTTCTTTCCATCGAAGGCATTCGTCCATCTGTGCTGAGCGAAAAAAGTTTTCATGAACTCAATGAGATCAGAGGATTCCGCCATGTGTTTCGCCATGCTTACAGCTATGGGCTGGATGATGAAAGAGTCAGGCATTTGCTTCATCGAACCATTCTCGCAAAAAAACAGATTTTTGATGATATCCGAAAATTCAGAAATACCGTATCGGCAATGCAGGATAAATAAATATCTGTGTGGTCAAAGTGAGAGAAGAAGGGCTGAAATGAAGATTATCAATGTCGTGGGCGCGCGGCCGAATTTTATGAAAATCGCGCCCATTGTCGAAGCCATGAATGCATACCCGAATAAAATTCAGCACATGCTGGTCCATACCGGCCAGCATTATGACAATGGTATGAGCCAGACGTTTTTTGATGATCTGGGCATATCCGAGCCGGACGTGAATTTAAATATTGGATCCGGTTCTCATGCAGAACAGACAGCCCAGGTCATGGTGGCGTTTGAGAAGGTCTGCCTCAAAGAAAAACCGGATCTGGTGGTTGTGGTGGGGGATGTAAATTCCACAATGGCATGCGCCATCACGGCAAAAAAAATGGGCATTGCCGTGGCCCATGTGGAGGCGGGTTTACGGTCCAAGGACATGTCCATGCCCGAAGAGATCAACCGGCTATGTACGGATGCCATAAGCGATTATCTGTTTGTTACGGATCACTTTGCTGTTGAAAACTTGATTCGGGAGGGCGTGGCCAAAGAGAAGATTTTTTTTGTGGGCAATGTGATGATCGACACCCTTTTAAAATTTCAATCCAAAGCAGCAAAACTGAATATGCCTCAAAAACTGGGGGTAAATCCAGGTAAATATGCAACGGTTACGCTTCACCGGCCCTCCAATGTGGATGATCCGGTGGTTCTGAAAAAAATTCTGGATGTATTCTCACAGATCGACCGGGAATTGTCCCTTGTTTTTTCCATGCACCCCAGAACCCGAAAGAATATAGAAGCGTTTGGTTTAACGCATTACTTTCGCGATACGCTTGCTAATGGCGCTATCTATGCCCTGCCGCCATTGGGATACCTGGAGTTTCTGGGTTTAAACAGGCAGGCCAAAATGGTTTTTACCGACAGCGGCGGAATCCAGGAGGAAACAACGATTTTGGGGATTCCCTGTATTACCATCCGGCCGAACACTGAAAGGCCCATTACCTGTGAAGTCGGCACCAACCATGTGGTGGGCAATGATCCGCAACTGATTCTTGAAGCTGCAAGAAAGATTATGGACGGCGAGCATGTGAAGGGAAGAATTCCAGAAAAATGGGACGGCAGAGCGGCGGAACGGATCGTCGCGCATCTGCTTGCGGTAAAAAAATGGGGGATTCATAACGGATGAGGGTATTGTTTGACATTGTCCACCCGGCTCATGTGCATTTTTTTAAACATATCATCCGGGGGCTTGAAACCAGGGGTCATGAAACCGTCATTATCGCCAGGGACAAAGATGTGACGCTGCGATTGCTGGATTTGTATGGATTTGATTATCAGACCGTCGGGTTTTCCGGGGCTAAAAATCGTTTCCAGCAATTTCAGGAACTGGTGATGCGGGACCTGACGATTCTTCGTTTGGCGAACAAATTTAAGCCGAATGTGATACTGACCCGAAACCCTGCGGGTGTCCAGGTTGCAAGGGCCATCGGTGCCATCGGCATTTTTGATACAGATGATGGGCGTGCCGCCGGGATTCATTTCAAGGCGGCGGCCCCGTTTGCCCATGTGATCACCAGCCCGGATTCTTTGCTGGAGAATTATGGCAAAAAGCATGTCAAGTATCCGGGGTATAAACAAACCGCCTACCTGCATCCGGATCATTTTACCCCGGACCCTGAAGTTTTACATATGCTGGGGGTAGGGCAGGGCGAGGCGTTTTTTATCGTGCGGTTTGTGGATATGGTGGCCACCCACGATGTCAATGAGTCTGGGCTCTCTTTTGAAGCCCGATCAAAAATTATTGACAAGCTGCAAACCCGCGGCAAGGTTTTTATTTCAAGCGAAGGCAAAATTCCCGAAAAATGGGAGACGCTGAAGTTTTCTATTCCGCCGCATTTGATTCATGATGCCATGGCATATGCCACTTTGATTGTCGGTGACAGCCAGACCATGGCCGCTGAAGCGTCTGTATTGGGCACCCCGAGCCTGCGGGTGTCGACTTTTTCCGGACGGCTGGATATTCTGAATGAGCTTGAGAACCTTTATGGTATTACTATTTCTTATCATCCCAGGGATATTGAATTATTATTTCAGAAGCTGGATGAGTTGTTGTCTCATCCAGAAAAATTAAATGACATGAAGGCGTCTCATACGCGCATCCTCCAGGATAAATGCAATGTCGCTCGGTGGTTTATTGCCTTTCTTGAAAAACTTTCCCCCCTTTAACCCTTTCAATTTGATGAGAAATTTATGTGCGGTATTGTCGGCATAATACGCCCCGGCAGAGACGATCTCCAGGTGGAACTGAAAAATGCATTGGATAAAATTCATCATCGCGGGCCGGATGATTCTGGCATATTCCAGCAGACAGCGGGAACGGATAGGTTTCCGTTTTCTGTGGGGTTGGGGCATGCCAGGCTTTCGATTATCGATTTAAGCGATCGCGGTCATCAGCCGATGAAAGGCAGAGATGGGCTGGTCATTATTTTAAACGGCGAAATATACAATTATATTGAATTAAAGCAGGAGTTAAAAGATGCCGGATATGACTTCAAAACCAATACAGATACGGAAGTCGCACTGAATGCATACCATTTCTGGGGAGAAAAATGTGTCGACCGGTTTCTTGGCATGTGGGCTTTTGCTATTTGGGATGGCGGGCGACTGTTTTTAACACGGGACCGGATGGGCAAAAAGCCGTTATATTTTTATCATGACGCCCAAAAAGGGCTGCTGGCATTTGCATCTGAAATAAAAGCATTGAAAAATATAGAAGGGGTGACCTGGCAACCGGATGAACAGACGGTATTTCGATATCTTGCATTTGCTGAAACGGAGCGAAGCGGCGATACGTTTTATGCAGGGATAAAGGAGCTGCCCCCTGGTTGCTCCATGATTCATGTGCCGGGGCAAAAACAGAACGCCCCTTTTCAGTATTGGTCTTTAAGCGAAGATGAAGTTGATATTGATGAAAAAGAAGCTGTTTTAAAGACTTCCGAACTGCTTTATGATAGTGTTCGGCTTCGGCTGCGCTCTGACGCTCCCCTGGGCTTAAGTTTAAGCGGAGGCCTGGACAGCACGTTGATACTGGCCATTATGAATGAACTTGGGATTACGTCAGTCCCCGTGTTTTCCGCCGGGTACGTTGAACCTGGATACAATGAAACGAAATATATTAAAGCTGCTAATACTTATTTCAACTGCAAGCCGCATTTCACGAATACGGATGTCAACCATTTCATCCATGATTTTGAGGCGCTTGTTTACCACCTGGATCAACCCAGTAAATTGTCTGGACCTTACTCCCAGTGGCGTGTGGCGGAATTGGCAAGCCGTCATGTCAAAGTACTCATTGACGGGCAGGGCGCGGATGAGCTGGCAGGTGGGTATATGTATTTTTTGCCGGTGATGTGGCGGCAGGCCTCTTTCGTGGAAAAAATCATAAAAACCCCGGATTTGTTTTTAACCGCCTTTGCCAATCTATATATGTTTCGACAATATCCCTTGACGATGATTTGGGAACGATTTAAAGGAAAAATAAATATAAACGGAAATATTCCGCTTAAAAAACATTGGCTTGCAGACTATTCCGGGCAAAAGCCGGAGTGGGAAAAATTTGATGATTTAAATGCCATGTTGCGGCATTCGCTGACCCAATCCTCACTCCCGGCGTTGTTAAGGTATGGCGACCGCGATAATATGGCTTTTGGTGTCGAGAATCGTTGCCCCTTTTTAGATCATCGATTGGTGGAATATGTGGCTTCCCTGCCGGCTGATTTAAAAATTCGAAACGGAACCACCAAATGGATATTTCGGGAAATAGCAAAAGGGAAGGTGCCGAATACGATATACAAACGCCGTATGAAAATGGGGTTTCCAACGCCAGTGGGAGAATGGTTTCGCAAAGAGTTGCATGATACGGTAAAGCAATGGTTGAATGCTTATGATGAATTTGCCTTTTTCCGGAAGTGGATCGACCTGGATGAGGTTTTAGATATGCTGGCCGCGCATGCATCCTGTCGCGCTGATCATCATGCCGTATTGTGGCGTATATTATCCATTGGTTGCTGGCTGAAAACAGCGGGTTTGGACAAATGAAACTATTCTCAGTCGTGGGCGCACGCCCGCAATTTATAAAAGCGGCAACGGTGAGTCGGGCCATTGCCGATTATAATCAACAAAATCCATTGTCGGTGATCCATGAAAGTATCATCCATACCGGTCAGCATTTTGACTATGGCATGAGTGAGGTTTTTTTTGAAAAGCTGAAAATGCCGAGGCCGGTTATCAACCTGGGAATCAATTCATGTGCCCATGGCGAAATGACGGGCCGGATGCTTATGGAAATGGAAGATGTTTTTATCCGGCAAGCCCCAGAATGGGTAATCGTATATGGCGATACGAACTCCACCCTGGCGGCTGCGCTTGCGGCGGCAAAACTCCATATCCCGATCGCCCATGTTGAGGCAGGGCTGAGAAGTTTTAACAAAAAAATGCCGGAAGAAGTCAACCGCGTTTTGTCAGATCATGTATCGGACCTGTTGCTGTGCCCGACCCGGACGGCGATTAAAAATCTGAAAGCCGAGGGGATTATTGGCAATGTTCATATGGTGGGCGATGTCATGTATGATTCATTATTGTATTTTGCCCAACTGGCGGAAAAGGAATCCCATGTGCTTGATGACTTGTCCCTGACCTCGGGCGAATATTGTCTTGCCACGGTTCATCGTGCGGAGAATATCAATGATCTGGAAAAATTGCAGTCAATCTTCAAGGCGCTTGATGAAATATTGAAAAATGGTCCTTTGGTTATCCTGCCATTGCATCCGGCTACCAGGAACAAAATAAAATTGCTGGGAATTTCCATTAAAAATATTCGAATGGTCGATCCGGTGGATTATCTGGATATGCTGGTGCTTGAAAAAAATGCCGTCGTTATTCTTACGGATTCGGGCGGGGTGCAGAAAGAGGCTTATTGGTTCGGGGTGCCGTGTGTGACATTGCGTGAAGAAACAGAGTGGGTTGAAACAGTGGAAATGGGATGGAACATTCTAACCGGTGCGGATAGCGAACGTATTGTTGAAGCTTTTCGTAAATCCCTGTTTTTAGTATCCGCAAAAGGTACCGAGGTCATAGAAGGAAATGGCGCTTACGGTGATGGCGCAGCTGCAGGTAAAATTTTGGATTTGATTGGAAAATTGCAATGAACCCTATCGACTATTTTATTCATGAATCCAGTTATGTCGATGATGGCGTGATGATTGGTTCCGAAACGCGGATTTGGCATTTCTGCCATATCCTTTCAGGGAGCAGGATCGGCAGGGGATGCAATATTGGTCAGAATGTGAGCATTGGGCCGGAAGTGATGATTGGCAATCGCTGTAAAATTCAAAATAATGTGTCCATATATAAAGGGGTGACTTTAGAGGATGATGTCTTTTGCGGACCATCCATGGTTTTTACCAATGTGTTCAATCCTCGCGCACACATACGGCGCATGGATGAAGCCAAGTCAACTCTTGTGAAACGAGGTGCGACCCTGGGAGCCAATTGTACCATTGTTTGTGGGCATACAATCGGCGCCTATGCGTTTGTGGGCGCAGGCGCTGTTGTGACCAAAGATGTGCCGGATTATGCGCTGATTGCGGGAAACCCGGCGCGCCAGATAGGATGGGTTTGTCAATGCGGAGAAAAGCTAACATCGCAGCTAAATTGTTTGCATTGTAATTGTCAGTACCAGACTGACGGGAAAATAGGTCTGAAGCCTCTTGAGACTCTATAAAATTGAATACAATGAGGAGAAAAATAAAATGTATGATTTCGTGTTACTGGGCGCAGCGGGTTTTGTCGCGCCAAAGCATATGAAGGCGATTAAGGATTTAGGGAATCAATTGGTAGCTGCCTTGGACCCGAAAGACAGTGTCGGGATTATTGACAGTTATTTTCCGGAGTCTGATTTTTTTGTTGAATTCGAGCGTTTTGACAGACATGTGGATAAACTCCGTCGCCGGAACAAGAAGATCGATTATGTATCCATCTGCTCCCCCAACTACCTTCACGATGCGCATATCCGTTTTGCGTTGAGGAATCAGGCCCATGCGATTTGTGAAAAGCCACTGGTGCTGAATTCATGGAATATCGACGGTATTGAAGAACTGGAAAAGGAAACCGGCAAAAATGTTTATAATATTTTACAGCTTCGGCTTCATCCGTCGATCATTGAATTGAAAAAAAAAGTTTCCAAAGGGCCAAAGGACAAGAAATTTGATGTGGATTTGGCCTATATTACGTCGCGCGGCCGGTGGTATTTTATTTCATGGAAAGGGGATGTGCATAAATCCGGCGGGATCGCCACCAATATCGGCATCCATTTTTTTGACATGCTGATCTGGATATTCGGACCAGTGCAAAACAATGTGGTCCATGTGATGACGGCCGATACAGCAGCGGGTTTTCTGGAATTGGAAAATGCGCGGGTTCGCTGGTTTTTAAGCGTGGATGCGGCCACTTTGCCGAAGGAACAGGTGGAAAAAAATCAGCGCACATACCGCTCGATTACGGTAAATGGAGAAGAGATTGAATTCAGCGGCGGGTTTACTGATTTGCATACCGCCAGTTACGAGGATATTTTAAATGGAGGGGGGTTCAGAGCATCTCATGCCCGGCAAAGCATTGAGACCGTTTACACTATCCGACATGCTGCGCCAGTTGGTTTAAAAGGGGATTGTCATCCGTTTATAAAATAAGGAGGGGCACCCATTAAGAATCCTGGATCGTGGATGAATATGTGCCCAATGAGGATGTGGGCCGGTATTTCAATGCGGCGGACCTGGTGGTGCAACCTTATGTTTCGGCCACCGGCTCCGGTGTTGTGCAGATGGCCTTTGGGTTTAACAAGCCGGTGGTGGCCACGGCCGTGGGGAGCCTGCCGGAAATTGTAGAACATGGAGAAACTGGATTTCTGGTGCCGCCGGGGGATCCCTCCGCCATAGCAAAGGCGGTGATCCGATTTTTTAAAGATGATAAGAATGCGTTGATTTTTAAAGAAAATATTCGAAACCGCCAATACCGGTTTTCCTGGGATCACCTTGTGGATGCCATAACAGAGGCTGGGGATTTTGATGAAAGGGAAAATCACCATTTCAACAGTGATACGGAATTTTTTTAAAAAGAAAAAGAGATTGAAATCCGAAGCGGCGAAGGATATCTCAGCTCGTTGTTGATTTAAACCTGTCCATGGTTTATTTTTAAAAATATGAACTTGAGAAGTCTAAATTTAAAGATTTTATCCGGAATAAGGGAAACACGAAGGAGAAACGATGGGAAAGACAGTTGCTGAGAAAATTTTTGACGCGCATTTTGTGGACAATCCCTTTGGGGATATTCATGTCATCCGGCTGGATGCGGTGTTCTGCCACGAGATCACCACGCCGGTGGCCATCAATGATCTGGTGAGCCGGGGCAAGGACCGGGTGTTCGATCCGAATAAGATTAAGGTGGTGATTGATCATGTGACACCGGCCAAGGATTCCAAGACCGCGCTTCAGGGTAAAATCCTGCGTGACTGGTCGCGCAGAAACCATATTCAGGATTTTTTTGACATCGGCAGAAACGGGGTGTGCCATGCCATTTTTCCGGAAAAAGGCTTTGTGCGGCCTGGATATACTATCATCATGGGCGACTCCCACACCTGCACCCACGGCGCGTTCGGCGCGTTCGCGGCCGGCGTTGGCACCACGGACCTGGAAGTGGGCATCTTAAAAGGCGTGTGCGCGTTTCAGTACCCCAAAACCATCCGCATTGATATCACCGGCAAGCTGCGGCCCGGTGTTTACGCCAAAGATGTGATTCTTTCCATCATCGGGCGTCTGGGTGTGAACGGCGCCACCAACAAGGTCATTGAATTCGCAGGCCCGGTGGTGGCGAACATGAGCATGGAAGCCCGCATGACCCTTTGCAATATGGCCATCGAGGCGGGCGGCACCTGCGGCATCTGTTATCCGGACCGGCATACCGTGGATTATCTTTGGCCGTTCGTGAAAGACGAATATGCATCAAAAAAAGATGCGCTGGCGGATTTCCAGAAATTCACGCCGGAGGCAGACGCGGTCTATGACACGACGATTTCCATTGATGTTTCTGATCTCACACCCCAGGTCACCTACGGGTTCAAGCCGGACACGGTCAAACCAGTGGCCGAGATGACCGGGACCCCCGTGGATCAGATATATATCGGCTCCTGCACCAACGGCCGAATTGAAGACCTTCGCGTGGCGTCTGAGGTGCTGAAAGGCCGGAAAATCAGCGATGCCGTTCGTGGCATTGTGTCCCCGGCCACCCCGGCTATATTCCAGCAGGCGCTGGACGAAGGCATCATCAAGATTTTCATGGATGCTGGATTCTGTGTCACCAACCCCACCTGCGGCGCATGTCTGGGCATGAGCAACGGCGTGCTGGCCGAAGGCGAGGTGTGCGCGTCCACCACCAACCGGAATTTTTTCGGGCGCATGGGCAAGGGCGGCATGGTGCATCTCATGAGCCCCGCGACAGCCGCAGCGACAGCAGTGGCAGGCCATATCGTAAATTCATCATTATTTAACGGATAGAAGATAGAAAAGGGTAAACGGATACATGAAGAATTTTAATGGACAGATCCTGTTTTTGGACCGAGCGGATATCAATACCGATGAAATCATACCGGCCCGGTATCTCACGGAAATCACCAAGGAAGCATTAAAACCCTATCTTTTGGAAGATTTGAAATTTGAGGGGTTTGACCCGCAACGGGATATTTCGGGAAAGCAGGTGATCGTGACCCGGTCGAATTTTGGGTGCGGCTCGTCCCGGGAGCACGCGCCCTGGGCACTGGAAGTCAACGGCATCAACCTGGTGATCGGCGAGGGTTTCGCGCGGATTTTTCGGCAGAATATGTTTAATTGCGGCATGATGGCGGTGGAACTGCCGGCTGCGGACATCGAACGGCTGTTTGCGGAATTTTCCGGAAAACCGGCCACAATTGAAACGGATCTTGCGAACAACCGGTTTATTATTAAGGCCGAGGGCAGGGAATCAACGTTTGATTTTTCCATTTCCGGTTACGATAGGGCATTGGTTGAGGCCGGGGGATGGGTGGATTTCGCGGACGCCAAGTATTAGGGGATTTATGTGAAAACATACGGATTTGAAATCGTTGATGCTGAATTTATAAGAAAATATATCAGCGGTCATTTGGAAAAAGACTATGTGTTCATCGATGTGCGCCAGCCCCAGGAATACCTTCAGGAGCACATTCCCGGCGCGATGCTGATCC
>Ga0209467_1003376_pt1 | contig 10420 bp, 10 predicted proteins | sample Higcelwee11metaG_FD_187175 | JGI IMG/M metagenome (GOLD analysis project Ga0209467, IMG submission 187175) | Freshwater pond sediment microbial communities from the University of Edinburgh, under environmental carbon perturbations - High... | ecosystem: Environmental > Aquatic > Freshwater >...
AACGCGCGCCCTTGGCTCGTGTTACTGTCTCCAATAACAATGATTGGGGCTTTGGGAGAAGGATGGAATGGAATTCCTTGTTCGGTAACCACTTTAGTTTCATGGACTTGGTAAGAGGGGAATTTCTCATTTTGCAAATAGAAAAGATTGCCGGACCCCGGAACTAGGGTATCTCGAATAACATAGTGGTGTTCGGCAGAAATGGAGGGACGTGCTTTGTGAAGCGAATCGGCCACGGCTTTTGCTAACAGAAGTCTCGACGCTGCGGTAGAATGGCTTTCATAAGGTTCAAACATAGGAATGGAGTCATCGATTGCACGGAATTGTTCCAATGCATCAATCACAGGAACTCCCGCCTTTTGAAGCTTTTGCATCCAGTGGGAATAGCTCGAAGGAATCAGCTTTTCATCAAAAAACCACAAGTAATGAGAGGATTCGACTTGTAGTTTGTCTGGAACGGGAACCACAATTAAAGTGATGCCTCTCGCTTGCAAGGAATCACGGAATGCAATGATGGAACTCGTGTTGTCGGTCCAGGGAACTACCGCATTAATAAGACTTTCTTGCAAGAAAAGCCACCCGCGAGAACCTTCAACTACACATTTTTTCTCTTTAGTTTTTGAACCACATTTTTCAAGGTCTTGATTGATTTCAAGCAAGGCAAATCGAGAATAGGATTCGTTTTTTTTTGTTCCCCAAAAGCCAATTCCAATAAGGGGAATGATAAAAATGATTGCAAATAAAATAATCCATTTTATCGCCGCCAATTTTTTCGAATCTGGTTTTTTAGACATGCTCATAAAAATATTATCTCAGTAAGCTTTCGCCGCTTTCCACGCTATTACGGATAAGTGTGCTAATGGTCATCGGACCGACTCCTCCTGGAACTGGGGTATAAGCAGAAGCAATCGTCTCCAGTCCCTCTTTTTCGATATCGCCCACTCCTCCAGGATGGTAACCTGCATCGATGACGACCGCGCCTTTTTTGATCCATGCGGTTTTAATCAACTCAGGGCGCCCGACGGCTCCCACGAGAATATCGGCTTGGCCCACAAAATCAGATAAGTTGGGTGTTTTGCTGTGGCAAATGGTAACGGTACAATCGGCCGCAAGCAACATCATCGCCATAGGCTTCCCGAGAATAGCGCTTCTCCCCACAACGACGGCGTGCTTTCCCGCGAGGGAAATTTTATAGTGCGAAAGAAGCGTCATAATTCCTGCTGGCGTGGCACACCCATAGGCTTTTTCTCCCATTGCCATTCGTCCAAAACCAAGACAGGTGACACCATCTACATCCTTACGGGCATCAATCGCTTCAAAGGCCGCTCGCTCATCGATATGACGGGGAACCGGATGTTGTAAAAGAATGCCGTGAATATTTGGATTGTCATTCAGCTCTTGAATTTTATCCAATAATTCCCGTGTGGATGTTTGTTTGTCCATACAAACGCGGAGACTTTCCATCCCAATACGTTCACAGGCATTACCCTTCATTTTTACATAGGTGGCACTCGCGGGATCATCGCCTACTAAAATGGTGGCGAGAATAGGGGCTTTGCCCGTGCGCAAACGCAATGCATCCACGCGGATTTTTAGCGCAACTTCAGTTTCCTTGGCGAGAGCTTTTCCGTCGAGAATTAAGGCAGACATAATGACTCCGAATTAAGTACCCCAAAAATAGAAAAGAGACGCAGAACGTCTCCTTAACAAACACTTATTTATCGCGATATTATAACGCAAGCAAATTTAACATATGGGGGACACCGAGAAGAATAAGCACCCAAGGGTAAGAAAGCGGACCCGGGAGCCATCTTGTTTTATCTTCAAAGAAAGGATCTATATCGGTTTTTTCAATGTCTTCCTTCTCATGCATGGCGACGTAAAGATTCTTCCTCGCGGAAGCTTGGCGCGTCTCGAATTGAGAAGGTGTTAATACCACATCGGAATCCTCTCTTTCAATTGTCAAACCAATTACGTTTCTTTGCATAGGTTTCTCCTGTCTTTTTCACCAACAACCCCATCACCCCTCTCAACCCGCCTAAATTCTAGTAAAGACAAAGGCGAATGGGAAGGGAATGGTTTGTTTTCTTTTACAGAATGGCGAAAAAACAGAGAAAACTGTGTTTTTAAAGAATTTTCGTGCTGAAACGCACATAAAATTGGATTCTTGTTGATGATTTAACCCTAAATTTTCTGCATAGTTGGTATTCGGATGTGCAGGGTTAATGAAAGAACCCCTGCTTGAATCCAATTCTGTGTTGCCTTGTCTTTGGGCTTGTAATCGTTGATGCTAAGCGGTATTTGGAACAGATGTCCATAGGATAAACTCAAAAGAAAAGAATCAGTAAACGCATAGGTTGCAGAAAGAGTCAGCATGATTCCTAGCCCTAAAAGATGTTCTGTGTCTTCATTGTCATTGGAGTTGACATAAAGGTAACTAATGGTTGGTGCTACTTTTCCTTCAAGGATAAAGGATTTTGAGGTGATAAAGTCGGGACCAATACTCAATAGAGACCAAATAGCTCCATAGACGGCATCATCGGATCCAAGGACACCGGGACTCACGATGACATACGTTGGAATAAGAATCATCCAAGCGGGAGCCACATGAATTTCTCGCATGGAGTTGAGGTGTTTTCTGTACTGGGGGGGTATTTTATCTTTATTATTTTCAAATGTGCTAGGGGTGATTACCCCATAAGGGGCAAGGTTAAAGCCTAAATGAGCTTCTCTACTCGCCACCCCTGGAATCCAGAAAAGACAAGGGCCCATGCCGACATTTAATGGGATTTCTACCTCTGTTTGGGGTCTTCCGGCAAAAGAAAGGGTCCAAAAAGCAAGCAAAATAGTAGTACACAATATTTTTTTCATAGCGATTGTTCCTAAATTAGGGAAAACGAATACAAGGACAAAATATGAAATTTTCAATGTACTTTCTTACAGCTGCGGTAGCGTTAGGTTCCCTCGTCGCTTGTAGCAGTTCTCCAAAACCGGAAGCAAATGTTTCTCCGGCTCCTGTAGTGACAAAAGTGTCACCGGATTCTCTGACTACGCCAAAGGCTCGTTATAGCTATGCCCTTGGTATGGACATGGGGCGTGCATTAAAAAATGTGGATGCTGACATCGATAAGGAAATACTTTTGCGTTCTGTTCGTGATCAGATGGAAGGCAATAAGGTTCTTATGACAGAGGCAGACGCAGAAAAGGCGCTTCAAGAGCTTCTAGTTGAAATGCAAGCACAGAAAGAGAAAAAAGCTGCTGCCGCTTCTCAAAAAGCCATTGCAGACCAGAATGCTTTCCTTGCAAAAAATAAGACTGAAGCTGGGGTGGTCACTACCGCTAGCGGACTTCAGTATAAAATACTTACACCGGGTACAGGCATTTCTCCGAAGGGTTCCGACAAAGTGAGCGTACACTACACGGGGTCTCTTATGGATGGAACTGAATTTGATAGCAGTATCAAACGTGGTGAACCTCTGGAATTTCCAGTAGATGCCGTGATTCAAGGATGGCAAGAAATGCTCTCTTTGATGAAAGAGGGGATGAAGGTCAAGGCTTGGATTCCGAGTTCTTTGGGATATGGGACCGATGGTGCCTCTCCTGTGATTCCACCGAACGCTCTTCTTATTTTCGAAGTAGAACTTTTGAAAGTCATGCCTGAACCGGGTATCGTGGATACCACCGCGAAGACGACCACTCTAAAGCCTGCTACTACAGTAGCAAAGTCCGACACGACAAAGAAAGTGGCTCCTGCAACAAAGACTGTAGCTCCGGCTGCTAAGGTTGATACCGCAAAGACCGCCGCTGTGAAGCCTGCTGCTGCAAAGACTGACACGACAAAGAAAGTGGCTCCTGCAACAAAGACTGTAGCACCGGCCGCTAAGGTTGATACCGCAAAGACCGCGGCTGTGAAGCCTGCTGCTGCAAAGACTGACACCACGAAGAAAGTGGTTCCTGCAACAAAGACTGTAGCACCGGCTGCTAAGGTTGATACCGCGAAGACCGCGGCTGTGAAGCCTGCTGCTGCAAAGTCCGACACGACAAAGAAAGTGGCTCCTGCAACAAAGACTGTAGCACCGGCTGCTAAGGTTGATACCGCAAAGACCGCGGCTGTGAAGCCTGCTGCTGCAAAGTCCGACACAACAAAGAAAGTGGCTCCTGCAACAAAGACTGTAGCTCCGGCTGCTAAGGTTGATACCGCAAAGACCGCCGCCGTGAAGCCTGCGGCAACTACAGCAAAAGCAGACACGACGAAAGTGGCTCCGGTTAAGAAATAATTTCGCAAATCCTTCGAATATTAAAGAAAAGCAGAGTGATCCCTCTGCTTTTCTTATATTTAAAGCATGGAAACTATTACGGATTTTAATGATCAGAAACTGGAAGTCGCCAGTTTTATTCGGGAAGTGTTCAGTTACATTAACCGGTTTAAAGGTCAGTTGTTTGTCCTTAAAATAGAAGACAGCCTGATGGATCACCCGTTGTTTCCTGTTTTGATGCGGGATATTACGCTTCTGCATAAGGCGGGCGTCAAGTTTTTAATCGTACCGGGCACTCGGAAAAGTATTGACAAACAATTGGTTGCCTGGGAAATTCATTCTCAGTTTCAGGATGGTATTCGGTTGACCAGCGAAGAAGCGCTGCCCCTCATAGAACAGGCTTCTTTGGGCGTTGCGCAACGGATTATGAGTCACTTGACGGCGAGTGGTTGCCATGGTATCCAAGGCAACTGGGTTATGGCGCGGAGTATTGGGATCATCGAGGGTGTTGATTATATGCGGACGGGGAAAATCGAACGCATTCAGAAAGATATTTTGGAACATTTGCTTGCAGAAGATTTTATTCCGATTCTTCCGCCGATTGGCTGGAACAAGTTAGGTCACGCTTACAATATTTCGAGTACGGAACTTGCTACAGAACTTTGCAAGTATCTCTCTGTCGGAAAGTTATTCTTTATTGGAAGTGAAAATGGAATTCAGGCGCATGGTTTAAACACGGGATGCAATACTAAATATCTCGAATCTACTGACAGTGGCGTGATTTCCGCTTTGGATATAGATCAGGCTCAAGAAATATTGGATCTCAATCCCAAAACTCTAAACTATGCTCAAATTGATTATTTGATTAATGCTATTCGGGCTTGTAAAGCAGGGGCTAATCGGGTTCATCTGGTTAGCGGTGAAATTCAGGGAAGTGTGCTTCAGGAGGTATTCTCCAGTCAGGGCGATGGCACCATGGTGTACGCTAATCAGTATTCCAGTATCCGGCCCGCAGCGATTGATGACATTCCTGATATTTTGCGGATTATGCAGGATTATATCGCCAAGGGATTTTTGATTCCTAGGACTCAGGAATCCATTTCGGAGAAGTTGTCGGATTATGTGGTGTACTCGATTGATAATGCCATTCATGGCTGTGGTGCCCTGCATGCCTTTGAAGAGAATATGGCGGAACTCGCTGCAATAGCGGTGGCTGTGAATTATCGGAAGTCCGGTGTGGGTGAAGCCATTGTCCGGCACTTGATTGCGACGGCACGGATGCGTGGGTACAAACAAATTTTCCTTTTGACAACACAAGCGCTGGATTGGTTCTATCCCTTTGGATTTCGTGATGGGACGGTGGAGGATCTGCCTCCGTCTAAAAAGGCGGCATACAATACCAAAAGAAATTCACGGATTTTGTTGCTTTCGCTGGAGTAAAAATGATGGATTTGGCAAAGATGGAAGATGGCTTTCGGTTGATTCTTGAAGGCATGGGTGAGGATATTCATCGTGAAGGCTTGATTGATACTCCGCGCCGCGTGGCGAAAATGTATCAGGAGTTGCTGGCAGGGTTAACCGACGGCGTTAATGAAGACGATCTTTTGAGCACTCAATTTACGGAAGCTTACGATGAGATGATCCTTCTGAAGGATATCCCTTTTGTGAGTATGTGCGAACATCATTTTCTGCCTTTTATCGGAAAAGCCCATGTGGCTTATATCCCCAATGATCGCATTGTGGGCCTTTCGAAATTGGCGCGTACGGTCGATTATTATGCGAAGCGCCCTCAGGTGCAGGAACGTATGACTAGGCAGATTGCGGAGCTCATCCAGAAACAATTGAACCCGAAAGGCGTGGCGGTTGTCGTGGAAGCAACTCATAGCTGCATGACGGTTCGCGGGGTCAAGAAGCAGGGTTCCGTGATGTTTACGAGTCAGCTTCTGGGACTTTTTAAACGCAGCGAAAAAACGCGTGCGGAATTCATGGCGCTGATTCACGGATAATTATTAATTTGCCTTCATCTGAGGCTTTTATATATCTTTCTTAAGAGTTTCTTTTGTGAGGATTTATATGAGCTTATTGGATAAAATTAAGGGTGAATTTATTGATATCGTCGAACACTTAGAAGATGGCGGCGATACTTTGGTTTGGCGCTTTCCCCGCTACCAGAATGAAATTAAAAATGGAGCCCGGTTGGTTGTCCGTGAAGGACAAATCGCAGTTCTTGTGAATGAAGGACAGTTGGCCGATACTTTTCACCCGGGAACTTATTCCCTGACCACTCAAAACCTACCGATTCTCTCCACACTCAAGGGCTGGAAATTTGGTTTTGACAGTCCATTTAAGGCTGAAGTTTATTTTGTAAGTAGTCGCCGTTTTACCGACCAGAAATGGGGCACCCGCAATCCGGTGATGACGCGCGATGCTCAATTGGGGATGGTGCGTCTCCGCGCCTACGGATCTTATGTGCTTCAGGTGACTGATGTGCATAAATTGATGTCCCAGATTGTGGGCACCCAGGCGCAGTTTGATGTGGATGATATTACTGAACAGGTGCGCAATCTTGTGGTTTCCCGTTTTGCGGATATGATCGGGGATGCAAAAATCCCCGTTCTGGATCTTGCGCCTCATTACGATGAGCTGGGACAATTACTGGAAAAGAAAATTCAAACGGAAATTGCGGAATACGGTTTGAAGTGTTTTCAATTGCTGGTGGAAAATATTTCTGTCCCTGAAGAAGTGGAACGGAGCATGGATAAGCGCGCCAGCATGACCGCTGTGGGCGAATCGGATTACTCGCGTTATCAGATGGCGACGGCCGCGGAAGTGGCCGCAGGGAATCCGGGAGGAATGGCTGCGGGCGGTATGGGCCTCGGTATGGGTTTTGGAATGGCGCAACAAATGGGGAACGGTGTAGCGCCCCCGCCTCCGCTTCCGGGTAACGGGAGTGATGCGATTTGGTGGATTGCTCTGGAGGGTGTGAAGAACGGTCCTCACACGTTGGTAGCACTTTCTCTGCTCCATGCTTCCGGGAAGTTGAAGCCGGAAACGCTGGTGTGGAAAGCAGGGATGGCTCATTGGAGTCCTGCGCGCGAAGTGATGGAATTGCGACCGGTGTTCCCCGCGGAACCGCCTCCACTGCCGAAGGGATAACTATGCCTATTTGCGTTCATTGTGGGGCTCCCTTGCGCGAAGGACGTCCTGTTTGCGACTATTGTAAAGCGACAAACGATGTGGATTTGTCGGGTCGTCATTACTTTACGACTCACCTTCCCGAGAAGGTGCGCCTGTGTCCGCAATGCCGTTCTGAAATGGAACTGGTGGATGTGGGAGTGCCTGGAAAACCATTCTATTTGGACCGTTGTCCAAAGTGTCTGGGAATTTTCTTTGATACGGGCGAGTTAGATGTTCTGGTGCACGAAACCATTCAGGGCGTGGCCCATATCAATAATGTACGGCTCTCGACTTTGCGCGCCGCGGCACCGGAATCGTCCGAGGCGGTTCGGTATCGTCCGTGTCCCGAGTGTGGCAAGCTGATGAACAGACAAAATTACGGAACCTATTCGGGAATCATTCTGGATCGGTGTCGCGATCATGGTGTGTTTCTGGATGCCGGGGAGCTGTATCGGATTTTTCTCTGGGTTCGTGCCGGGGGAGATTTATTGAAACCCCCGCCGGAACCAGAACGCTCCAAACATCAGTTGTCAGAGGCGGAAATAGAACTGGAAGATGCGAGTCCCGTTTCTTTGACAGATTTGGTGATGGGAGTTTTCAAATTTCTGGGGCGTTGAAGTCGTTCTATTCTGTGGGGATGCCGAACCGCTTCAAATGACAGTAGGCGATTTCGCCGGTTTTTTCGTCGCGGAGATGCAGGCTCCCGCCTTCGCAGTAGCGCCAGTATTTGCAGGTAGCACAATCCCCTTTTTTGGTCCAGGAACGATCCCGCATCACTTGAAAACGATTGCGCCAGACATCCATAAAATTGTCGCGGTAAATGTTTCCCTGAATGTAATCTCCGCGCAAAGAGGGACAGGCCGAGATGGAACCATCGGCGAGTACGGAACCGACATTGATTCCGGCGCGGCAGAAAAAGGGGTTGCTGCGCACTTGATTTTCATAATTTCCAAGGAATCCTTCGCAGCCGTAGTCGGCCCGGATTTTCCCCTGCAGGCGCGTTTCGCGAATAAAGTCGAAGACGCGTTTGAATTCCGCATCGTCCAATTTGAAAATGGGGTTTTCTTTGGCGCGGCCCTTCGGAAATACGGTAGCGATGCGCCAGCGTTTGAGTTTCAAGTCAATGAGCATGTCGCGGATTTCGGGAAGCTCCGGCAGGTTTTCTTTGTTGACGCAGGTGACCACATCAAAGAGGAGCCCGGGCGTATGAGAGGCCCAGCGGATAGTATCGACCGCTTTTTCGAAGGAATGTTCGCGCCCGCGGAAATGATCGTGGGAACGGTTCAGACCATCGAGGCTCACGGTCATGGAACGGAGTCCTGCGGAAAGTAAATTTTTAAAACGCGGCAATGTCATGACAAAACCGTTGGTGACAAAGCCCCACGGGAAGCCCCGTTCCATAAAGGCTTTGCCCGCTTCCTCCAGATCTTTGCGCATGAGAGGTTCCCCGCCTGTAACGACAATGAGAGTTCGCGAAGGATTGACATGGGGGCGAACGCTGTCGAGCACCTTCAGAAAATCAGCGAGGGGCATATCGGGGTCCGCTTCGCAGCGGCAATCGCTGCCGCAGTGTAGACAGTTCAGATTGCAGCGGAGTGTGCATTCCCAGAAAAAATACGAGAGTGTATGGCTTTTTGCAAGAGAATGACGGTAAAGGCGATGGAGTTCAAGCGCGGCTTGCTTCTTGAAAGGAAGAACGTTCTGACTCATTATTTTTCTTCAGAGGTCTCGGATGAGGAAGACTCTGTGGCTTCCGGGCAACGGTAACAACCGTCTCCTTCAACATAGATCAGAGGGCTTGTAGATTCGTTAGGATTGACCGGATATGAAATTCCATAAACGGGTGCGAATTCAGTCAGCACACAATTTGTTTTGTTTGAAATGGAGCCTTCGTTCAGCGCGGAATCTAATTGGGTTTCCGTAATTTCCAATGAGCAATCTTCGTAGGTGGTTCGGCTCGAAGAGGATTTTGGAATACTGGAAGATGAACTGGAAGGAACGCTGGAGGAGGATTGCGCTACCGATGATGAGGATTCGTCCCCCGGGCAACGGTAACATCCCAAGCCTTCCTTGTAGATGAGTGTTGAACCGGAGTTCACACTGGATGCATCGGAAGAATAGGGAACGCCATAGTCTGTGGCGACTTCCGCCAAGGTGCACAGCGCTTTGTCATAAATGGAACCTTCTCTCAGGGCTTCATCTAAGGTTGCTTCCGGAATTTCAAGAGTACAACCCTCCAGAGAGGTGCTGCTCGAAGATGAACTCGGAGTAACGCTGGAAGAAGAGGGTGTCGAAGAGGAAGACGATTCGTCTTTGGGGCAACGGTAACAGCCCACCCCTTCGTCATAAATAAGCGTTGTGGAGGCATTCACTTTGGCGATGGAATCAAACATGGCGGGTGAACCATAAAGCGCAATGATGCTCCCTAAATCACAGGCCGCTTTGTTCGTGATAGAACCATTCTCCAGGGCAGTCTGCAACTGGGCTTCCGTATATTCCAGAGAGCAGAGATCAAAACTACTGACGACGGCGCTGGAGGAACTCGCGACAGCGGAGGATGATGTGTTTGTAGCGGCGCTAGAGGTCGCGTCTGTAGAAGAAGAGGAATCCCCGCAAACATCGGAAGGGCACCCGTACAAGGTTCCGCTATTGCTGGTAGACTCATCGCACCCTGCCCAAAAGAATGCGCAAAGAGCCAATAAAATTTTTTCCCACTTGGAACGAGATTTATTTAGAATGCGTTTCATGATAGGAAATATAAATCAGGAAATAACGGTATGATTCAAGGTTTAATGACTTTCAGTATGAAAAGCAAAGGTACAGACAAATTATCACGCGTTTTTGCTGCTTTTGGCTAAGAATCCAAGAATAATAAAAGAGAGCGTAATTGCCAGAATCAAGTGTAGATCTTGTAAATCCATTAAAAAATGGCGCAAATAACGAACCAACTGGGAGGAAAGCAACCCGTAACCCGCGCTGCATAAGAC
>Ga0209467_1003377_pt1 | contig 10418 bp, 14 predicted proteins | sample Higcelwee11metaG_FD_187175 | JGI IMG/M metagenome (GOLD analysis project Ga0209467, IMG submission 187175) | Freshwater pond sediment microbial communities from the University of Edinburgh, under environmental carbon perturbations - High... | ecosystem: Environmental > Aquatic > Freshwater >...
TATTGCATTCAGGATTTGCATTGCATTCTGTGGATTCAATCCTGAATTTTGAGACATGAACCACAAGCCAGTCAAGGCTGAAGGCAATTCGCAACTCGGCTAGATATAAGTTCACAAGGCTTTGGTACAACACATTGATTCGGTAACGCTCTTATTTCCTGGATGCATGGCCCGCGCCACGGATGGCGCGCGCGTCTGCTCTGGTGTAGCCGTGCGCGCGGAGCGCGACCGTAGAACATATGCTTAACCTGGGAAGCGTGAATTGGCGCGTATTTTGCCGAACGGAGCGTACTCGCGCAGTGACAGCAAAATGCGTGACAAACGCGCTGACTCAGGTTAAAGCAATTGTTAGAGCTTATTTTTTTCTAACAACAATCTCGTCTGCACTGCCTAAGCCGTAAACTGTTTTATCGTTTATTCTTCTTATTTTTTCTTCTTCGAACGTCTTACAACATTCTATTCTGCACAGCGCGAAGCGTAAACAATATTGCCTCAAGAATATTGTTTCGCTTCGCGTAAAAAAATAGTTCTAACATATGCTTAACCTGCGAAGCGGATTTGGCGCGGTTCGTGCGCAAACGAGCGTAGCGAGCAAGCACGAACCGTGACAAACCGCTGAGACAGGTTGAAGCAATTGTTATAACATTTATTTTCTTCGGCTGAATGGCCGATATGCATCTTCTTCTGAGCTTGCATTCGTTCTTTTCTTTGTACTCGCAAGTTCATATTAGTACTGCATTTTATTCGGCCGCAAGGCCTCTCATTCACAGCATGACTTCTGGGCTGAAAAGCCGCAATTTTTCTTCTTGCACCTTTCTCCTCCGGCCAAAAAGGCCGGACAGAATCTGTTCGATTCTTTTGTATTGCACTTGTTTTCATATTCGATCTTGCACTGGCTCGGACGAACGGGCCGATCATACCAGGCTTGAAATTCTATGTCTGCAAGGCAGCCTTGATCTTTCTTCGATTTCATTCGGCCGAAAAGCCGATCATACCAAGCTTGAATCTATATGTCTGCAAGGCGACTTTGACTTACATTCCATTTGATTCGGCCGAATGGCCGATCTTCAACATGCTTGCGCCGAAGGCGACATTATAACATATGCTTAACCTGCGAAGCGGAATTGGCGCGGTTTGTGCGCAAACGAGCGAAGCGAGCAAGCACGAACCGTGACAAACCGCTGAGACAGGTTGAAGCAATTGTTAGAGTCTTCTTCTATCTATAATAATTCATGAATTTTCTGACAAGTAGCTCTTCAAGATTTCGTCTTCCATCTAAAATGGAATGAATGATTACAGTTTTAGAATCTATCGAATATATAATTCTATAATATTCTTCAATTAATTCTCTATAGTTCATAATATTTTGCTTTTCTAATTCCGGAACTACTCTACCCCGTTCCGGAAATTCTTTTAAATCTTCAACTCTTTTTTCAATTCTATCTAATATTTTTTTGGTATATGTTGGATTCATATCTTGGTAATAATCCAGTATTTCAATCAAATCAAGTTCTGCATATCTTGAAAATATTGTTTTAAACTTATTCATTTAACTTGTATTTATTCTTCAATTCGCTGAATACTTGGTCGGATTCTTTGAATAATCCTGAACGTACATCCTTTTCTGAAAGTTGCACTACTTTCAAAAGATTGAATGCATCCTGCATATTCTGATATGAATCAATATCGACTAAAACAGCTTTTGCCTCTCCATTTTGTGTTATTACAATGGGATTCCGGTAGTCATTTACATATCTCATCATATCAGCTGCATTTGTCTTTATGTACGAAATGGGTTTTATATCCTGTTTCAAATTTACTGACATATCTTCCTCCAGTGTTTATATAATACAGTTAAAAGACTTGTATGTCAATTTCATTTTCTTTTTGACTTTCAGCATTCAAATATCCTTATAAATTACTCAATTCTCTTACCGTTTATACATATTTAGCGCGCTGAAAGCGCGTCCATCGAACATTTGCTTAACCTGCAATTCCGGCCCGAAGGGCTTGGCGTGGTTTATGCCGAGCGTAGCGACAGCATAAACCATGACAACAGGAATTGTCAGGTTGAAGCTGTTGTTCGATGTCTTCAATTAATCTACTTTTCACGATGTGCTGACATGACCTGCAGGGATATTCGCATTTCTTATGAAGAATATAAGAACAATGGCCGCAGCCAATGACATTCCTGAACCAAACAGAAATGGCGCAGAGGCTCCAAAGCCATCCCACAACAGCCCGGCAATGACGCTGGCGGGCAACAGGGCGATCCCCACAACAGTAGAGTGCATCCCGAGCATCGTACCCTTCAGTGCTACCGGCGATATTTCCGCAATGAACGCCCGCTCTGCACCGGTAATCATGGCGGTGTACAGCCCGTACAGCACAAAGACGACAACAATAGCTGCCCGACTGGATCCGAAGGCAAAACCGAAATAAACGGCTGAAAAAACCAGATAGCCTGTGACAAGCAATTTCTTGCGCCCGATCCTATCCGATAGCCTTCCCAACGGCATGGAGAAAATGGAGGCCGTCAGATTAAAAACGAAATACAGTAAAATGACGTCTGTGTCTCTGAACCCAACGTTTTTTGCACGCAACAGCAGAAAAGTATTTGAAGAATTACCAAGCGTGAACACAAAAGCCACCGCAAGGTACATCTTGAGTTGACCGTCCAGTTTTTTCATATTTCGCCAGAATGGCTCCCGCTTTTGAATCGTACGGTCTTTCTTTTTTTCTTTGATGAAATAGAACATGAATAGCCCAATAAACGCAGGGATGACCGAAACTGCAAATATATTTCTGTACGCAAAGTGATAGGTTGTACTATTCAGCAGCAGATAGCTGATAAGAATGCCAATGGCCGAGCCCGCCATGTCAAGCGCTTTATGGATGCCAAAGGCTTTCCCCAGTTGACTTTTATTAGCGCTTTCACAGACCAACACGTCCCTTGGAGCCGTCCTGATGCCTTTCCCGATGCGGTCAATGACGCGCGCTGCCAAAACACCAACCCATGAACCGGCTAAAATGAGGATCGCTTTGTAAACCACACCTGCGGCGTAGCCAACAAAAGCAACCTGCTTCTTTTTTCCCCTCTTATCCGTGACAGAACCGCTGAATACCTTTAAAAGACTCGCAAGACTTTCGGCAATCCCCTCGATAACGCCGATGAGTGCCGGTGTCGCACCAAACATTGAGGTCAAGTAGAGTGGGATAAGCGGATAAACCATTTCCGCACTGATATCAGAAAAGAAGCTGACAAGCCCAAGCATGATAATATTCCGCATAAGTGACGTAATCCTTCCTTTGCTTGCTCCGCAACTCAATCCATGACGGCTCGTGCAATCAAAAAAACGATCAAAAGCCAAATCACCGCGATGGGCAGCGCGTAATACCACTTTTTCGGCTTTCCGTTTTCCCATAGTCCTTCTGACTCGATCTGTGCCTTCTTGAAAATAGCGGGAGGGATCAGTTTGACCGTCAAAGCAATCATCGCGGGCAAAATGATCAAATCATCAAGATAGCCCAGCACCGGAACGAAGTCCGGGATCAGGTCAATAGGGGACAAGGCATAAAGGATTGTGGCACCCGCGCATATCTTGGCCGGCCATGGGGTTTCCCGTTTCTTCATGGCGATGAAGACCGCAGGGATATCTGTTTTTAACTTTTTGGCCCTTTCTTTCAGGTTCATGCTTCCGACCTCCGTCATTGATACTATTGGTTGTTTTGTCGATAGACCTCTGTGCTGAACGCCTCTAATCGCGTCCGGCATTGCTCCAACTTTTCATCGGCGCGGGAACGCAGGGAGGCACCATGAAAGTCCCGTTCCACGATTTTTTGATGCCAGGTACTCAGCTTTTGAAACTCATCCTCATTTTCCTCAAGCTCAGCGAAGGTGAATTTTCCTTTCTCCGATTCTTTATCCAGTTCACTGAGCAGGTCGTCACATTGCTCCAAAAGCTCCCCGTATTCTTCGTCCCTTGCTTGATTAATGGCCGAAATAATACGTTCCGAAGTATTTTTGTCCTGGGGAATCATCCGCATAATATAGGATTCCCCCTTGTTCTGAACGATTTCATCGGAGATTCTCTGCAAGAAGACTTCACTATTTTCGTTTATTGGTAAAAACCAGACTGATTGTCCTAAGATGACCGCGCCGCTCTTTTTCAACTTTCTCCACACGCTTACCCGAACACGCGAAGGTTCTTTGGGCAGGGAGTAATTGATAGTCAGCCATTCTTGACGGTCCATTTGGCACCTTACGATAATGGAATGTAATACTGGTTACAGCATAACTTTTGAATATTCCATTGTCAAGAGGTACAGTATGAGCCACTTCACTTATCACTTATTTTTCACAAAATGCTAAAAGGCTTAATCGACAGGTCATCAGTCTCAATTAATACTATCTTAAAAATCAAGCGCGAAGCGTCCATCGAACATACGCTTAACCGGTAGCGCGTCAATTGGCGTGGTTTGTGCGGTCAGGCGAGCTTCAAGCGAGCAGCACAAACCATGACAATAGCGCTATCCGGTTGAAGCGATTGTTGGACAGTCCTGCATTCTACATTCTAAATATCATCATATTTATAGTAGATCACTTCAGTTTCAATTAGATTTGATTGCATAAATCTTTCATTCCTATTCTTTAATCTTAAAATATCATCATCATTCATATCAACAACAAATATTAGTAATAATTTTATACTTTTCTTATTGCTAAATAAGTCTTCTTTTTCAATATCTTGTTTTACTGTTGCTGCTTTATATATTATTGATTCAACTATACTAGGATTAATAAATGACGACCGAATGTATTTTACTTCAATTAAGGTAACTGAATTATTTTCCTCTATAACACCATCAAATGTTCTTTTCTTATTATTTCCACCAAAATATATTCCTTCTTTAATAATCTTATTTGTATTTTCTCTCAATTTATTCAAAGCTTTTTGCTCAGCATTTTCTAATTTCTTTCTAAAATCAGCCATATATTCTGGCCCACTTCTTTGTCCAACTTGAGGTTCTGTTCTTATTGGTACTTCAGTAACTTCGTGTAATTCAGCATCTAGTTTTATTTTTCTTTCTTCAGGAGTTGAATAATCGAAAAAGTGATTTTCATCTCTATAATCCATTGGAGCATATAATTTTCTATGATGGTCTTTAACAAGTTTGAAAAATGTATATAATACAATAATTGGAAATATCACAATGAACATAGTAAATGCCCATTTTTGCCCATTAGATATTTTATCCCCAGACAATCCAAATAGTAATGTTGCAAATCCGTATATTAAAACAATGAATAAGGCAATTATACCAAGTGGATTTCTGGAAAGCTTCTTGGCACTATCAGAAATATTCATATGAACTCCTTTAAAGTATATTTTTTCGAGAAATAGACTAATAACTAATCATACGATCTTGATCTGTCCAACATACGCTTAACCGGTAATTCGAGACTGGCGCGGTTTGTGCCAGGAGCGAAGCGACTGAAGCACAAACCGTGACAGGCCGAATTATCCGGTTGAAGCGATTGTTAGCTGAATAGTATTACTTGCAGCCTGTATATTTTTATTGCTAGTCATACGCTCTTTATTGCCTTGTTTAGAAAAGATGCAAAGTCATTTGGTTTGCGCCCAAGGATCATGGAAATTATTTTAGGATTACCTATAAATCCATGTTCATTGTAATGGTGAAACATTTTTAGCAATGTGCTAATCCTATATTCATCAGAACCACTTTTTTTCATATTCTGAGCCATCAACTCATCCGATGGTGTTTCAACTATAATTTTTCGTTGAAGTTGCTTTTCAAATATGCTGATCATATCCGATAAGGATAAATTCTCTGGTCCGCAAATTTCGTATGTTGCTCCAATATAGCTTTTATCCATTAGCAGGATAGAAACGGCTTCTGCCAAATCTTCTAAATCAAGCAGGCACATCCTGGTATTAGAATTCGCAAAAAACTTCTGTCGGAAAACGCCCTTTTCATAAAGCACATTCCAAGATTCAAATATGTTTTGCATAAAAACAGATGGCTGGATAATCGAATAAGGTAAACCAGAGTCTATAACTAATTCTTCAACTTTCAATTTCTTCTGATGGTGTGGCATTTCTTGAAGAACTGAATGAAGTACCGAGTGATATGAAAAGTAATCGATTTTTGAGGACATTGCAGCCTCAATCATTACCTTTCCTATATCTACTTCATTCGGATTTAATGCTGAACATATATGATATGCTACAGAAATTCCACTAAAAGCAGATTTTACTTCTGTTTTATTCATCATATCGCCAACGACTACTTCAATTTCACCCAAACTCTGTATTCCATGGATTTGATCAGCCTTATGAACAAGGGCTCTTACCTTTTGCTTCTTCTTTATAAGAGCTTTAATTATCGCGCGTCCAGTCTGACCATTCGCACCAGTAATCAATATCATATAAACTCCTTGCTTAAACTTGCTACTCAGTGCGCCGAAGGCGTCCAGCTAACATACGCTTAACCTGGGAAGCGGAATTGGCGCACCTTTTGTCGAGCTGCGCGTACTCGCGAAGCGACAAGCAAAAGGTGTGACAAACCGCTGACTCAGGTTGAAGCGATTGTTAGATTTCTTTTTCCTAGCTAATTATTCATCCTTATTTTCTGGCAATATATCATAAAACGACCATCCATATACTTCCCCTGTAATAATTTTACATCCTCTCATATCATTTATCTCTATTCCATCTTTGATAACTTTTAGACCGAAAATTGGATCAGTTTCTTCATTAGTTTTTTCTTCACTTATTGACCATACATAGTATATATCATAGTCAATTCCTTTATACTTGAAAATAATGTTATTATAATCCATTGCTGCATTTTTAAATCCGCCACCTCTATGATATCCATTTACAGTAAATATAATATTGTTATCTCTCAAGTTATCTTTAACTTCCATCAGGATTCTATTTTTTATTAACAAACGAAAAATGAATATATCATTTTCTTTATTACTTATTAGCTGGACAATTTTATGATTATTAGTTGCAAATGAATATATAATATTATATTCTTGAGCTATTAATGGATATGTGAATAAAATAAATATAAGAGTTATGTTTATCTTTTTCATCTTAATACTGTTTATAGCAGAATAAATACAAATGGCATCAAATTAAAAATAAGTTATAGTTATTCGGTACTTTCAACTTTTTAATAACATTTATTACTAGGATAATAGATAAAACACTTTTTAATTCTTATGCCCGAAGGGTCAATCTAACATACGCTTAACCTGGGAAGCGGAATTGGCGCAGATTTTGCCGAGCGAAGCGTACTCGCGAAGCGACAAGCAAAAGCTGTGACAAACCGCTGACTCAGGTTGAAGCGATTGTTGGAACTCTTATATTAATAAATAATATTATCCTACACTTGACTTGCTACTTAGAATTGGTCGTTCAAACTCGAGCTCTTCTACTTTTCCTTGTATATGAATTAGCAGTGTTTTTCTATTTGCCGATCTTTCAATAACGTTTTTAAGATTAGGCCATATTTTTATGAACTTCCAACAAATATCCCAAAATTCCATGTTAAACCAGGAATCTTGCAAAAATACGATCGTCAAGTTTGATTCTTTCCATGCTAATAATTCTGATTTATTTTTTTTAATTTTATTATCTTTTGTAATTACAAAACAGTTTCCTTCATTACCAAATTTTCGAATCCAGTCTTCATCTGCTGTCGAAGCTGTTACAATTTCTGTCATATGCCTAACAACATATCCATTATTACCTTCAAGATAATCAAGAGTTTTAGCTAACTTAAAAGGTAAATTTTCATCAAATATACATTTCATGCTATTGCTCGTCTGTTAAATTCCAATGCGGCATTAATTGAAATTTCATCTATATCATACCAATTCGATATTTCGTTTATGCTCTTGTTTCGATTATACAAATCTACAATTGTTGCAACACGAATATTTAAATTATCAATAATTGGTTTTCCAAAATTTCTTGATGGATCTACAACAACTCTATTATTTTTTCCAAGAGGCCACCACTTTTCTGCTAAGTCAAGTTGATTAAAATCTAAACTAGCAATTAATGAAGGCGCAATAATTGAATCCATTTGATACTGTTTTCTTAACAAATCTATTAGTTCTGGATCATTATTTTCCTTTGCTATTTCTGCAAGAATAGTTTTACCATCAGTATAAAATATTTTCTTAGCAAATGGATGGCTTGTATTAATTAGTCTAGATGCACTATCAGCTGCTTTTCTAATACTCTGCAAGCTTAATCCATGTTTTTCAAATGAATCAATAAAAAGTATTTCAATAAGGTCTAAAAAACTCAGATATGCTTTATTCTCAGTATCCAGGTACTCACTTTTATATATTGGATTGCTTTGATAGATACTATTATTTTTTTTATATGTATATCCATTTGTCCATCGAGTAATTTTCTTGGATGAGATACCAGTTAAGTATTGAACTTCTGGAATTGTATAAGTTCCTTTTCCAATATACTTCATGTTAACCTCCAAGAGTATACAGACATAATATCTTCTCGCGCGAAGCGTCGTTCCAACATACGCTTAACCTGGGAAGCGGAATTGGCGCGTAACTTGCCGAGCGAAGCGACAGCAAGTTACGTGACAAACCGCTGACTCAGGTTGAAGCGATTGTTCGGTTTCTTATTTTCTAGCTTTAATATACTCTTCTGGTGTTTGAATTATAATATCTTTTTCTTTATAATCTTTAGTATTCCTAGTAAGTAATATATCTATCCCATTTTCTCTAGAAGAAAAATATTGCAATCCATCTTCAAAATCTGAAAATTTTGAATTCAAGGCTAAATCAATTATTTTCTCATCAACATAAATTACTCCAACCATTATTCTTAGTTTTCTTAAATTCTCTTTTGCTTTTTCAATACCTAATATCTTTCTTAAGATATAAAATACATTTGCAAATACCACAGGAGTTGTTACTAACTCAATCTTTTTATAATCTCCAAGTGTAAATACTTCAGCTGCATATTCATAATATGGATTCCTTTTGCACAATAAGTCTAAAATAATATCTGAATCAATAAATATTATTTTACTCATATTTTGACTCTAAATAGTCTGTATAATTTATTCCATTCAAATCTTTTTCAGATATTATTCCGCTCAATTCTTGTACTAAAGGTGATATTTGAGCTCTTTTATTATCACTTTCTAATATTAAATTTCTAAAATAGTCTTCTACTAATTTTGAAAGACTTCGATTATTCTTTTCTGCATATACTTTTACTGATTTTATTACGCTTTGATCAAGCTTTAAGGTCAGTTTGGTTTCCATAAAATCCTCCATACGTATAGTATATGGTATTTTTGCACGTATAGCAAGCTTGATTAATTATGCCAGCTTTTCTTTAGCGCCGAAGGCGTCAACCGAACATACGCTTAAGCGGTAGCGCGTCATTGGCGTGGTTTGTGCGCGCGCTTTAAAGCGCGTATTCAGCACAAACCATGACAATAGCGCTATCCGCTTGAAGCGATTGTTCGATGCTATTCTTTTAAATACATTTGAAGCAGTTTCTTCACTAATACTTCTTCAAAGTTTCTTCTTGCATCAATAATTGAATGAACTGTTACTTCTTTATTTTGGATTGAATATATTATTCTATAATTTTCTTCAATTAATTCTCTATAATCAACAATGCTTTGCTTTTCTAACTCAGGTACAATTCTTCCACGTTCTGGATAAATATTTAGCCCTTTAATCTTTGATTCAATATTTTTTAATACAGTTTGTGCATATTGAATATTAATATTATAAAAGTAATCAATAATTTCTAGTAAATCATTCTCGGCATATCGAGAAAATATGACTCTATATTTATCACTCATCGAAAGTAAACCGTTTCCTAATATCAGAAAATATATCTTTTGATTCTTTGAAGTTTCCAGCTCTTACATCTTTTTCTGAAAGTTGTACTATTTTTAATAGAGTAAAAGCATCTTGCATTTTTTGATATGACTCTATATCTACAAGTACAGCTTTTGCTTCTCCATTTTGCGTAATAACTATTGGGTTCTTATTATCGTTCACATATCTCATCATATCAGCAGCATTTGTCTTGATATATGATATTGGCTTTATATCCTGGCTAAGGTTAATTGACACAAGCGTCCTCCAGTTCTTTTATAATACATCAAAAGGACTATAGAGTCAATATTTTACTGCGCCGAAGGCGTACATCGAACATATGCTTAACCTGCGAAGCGGAATTGGCGCGGTTCGTGCGCGAACGAGCGAAGCGAGCAAGCACGAACCGTGACAAACCGCTGAGACAGGTTGAAGCAATTGTTAGAACTCTTTCGCTCACTCTCAAGCCGTGGCCTACGGCCCTGAATGGCCGCCTCTGGCGGGC
>Ga0209467_1003378_pt1 | contig 10417 bp, 10 predicted proteins | sample Higcelwee11metaG_FD_187175 | JGI IMG/M metagenome (GOLD analysis project Ga0209467, IMG submission 187175) | Freshwater pond sediment microbial communities from the University of Edinburgh, under environmental carbon perturbations - High... | ecosystem: Environmental > Aquatic > Freshwater >...
TTGACAAATCGCAATGCCTTCTTTTTTAGCGAGTTTATTATTTTCGTATATCTTTTCTAAGATTGATTTCCCTAGTTGTGATTTCTCTTGATGAATCGAATCTTCAATTGTTTTAAATACTGAATTCCCAATGTCAAAATTCGCCTGTATGAACAAATCTTTAACTGCTTGGGTTATTACCTTCGTCGATAATTCTCGCATATTTTCTCCTTGTTTCATGATTCTCTAATTCTACTCTATAAGAATTGTACCTTTTGTATAGAATCTAAACAAGCATTCCTAAACATAAGCATATTTCTATGCTAATTATGGACATTCATCTAATATAGTTTTATAGAAGTTTTATTTACATGAAGGAGAAATTCATGAAGACTGTTCTTGAAGTACTAGATCATTATAAAGATTCTGTGAATAAACAAGATATAAATGAGTTTATGAAATTGTATGATACAAATGTTCATGTTTTTGATAGCTGGAATACATGGGAAGTTAATGGAATAAATAATTGGGAAACTATCATACAGAATTGGTTCTCAATTCTTAGACGCGATAATTCAACAATTGTCGTGAGTTATCAAGATTTAGTCATAGAAGAAAGCGAAAGAATCGCCTATATTCATGCCTCAATTCGTTATTCTGAATTAAACTCTCATCAAATTGTGTTCAGGCATCTTACCAATCGATTTACGATTGTACTTAGAAAAATTGAATCAGAATGGAAAATAATTCACGAACATTCTTCTTTACCAATCCATTCTGAATCTGGTAAAGGTTTATTTGATTTAAAATAAAGTAAGATAAAATGATTGCCTATTTAATTCATACAATTGTAAAATCAATTATAAAATTTTTCTCTTTTATTTCGAGAAAAATACATTAAGCATAAACTTGCACGGTTACTATTTCTTATGCTTAAGCATATTGTTTGATATTAGTTCGAATTCGAAATAATATACTTCTATACTTTAGGAGAAAAACAGTATGAAACAACTACACGGTATACATCATGTGACCGCTATAACAAGCAGTGCAGAAAAGAACTATGCTTTCTTTACAAATATTCTAGGAATGCGTTTAGTTAAAAAAACAGTTAATCAAGATGATATTAATACGTATCACTTATTTTTTGCGGATGATCGAGGAAGTGCTGGGACAGATGTTACATTCTTTGACTTTCAAGGAATTAATCAAGCAAGAAAAGGAACGAATGAAATATCTCGAATTGGACTTAGAGTTAAAGATGATGCGTCATTAGATTATTGGTTAAAGCGATTTAAGCATTATCAAGTTAAACATGAAGCTATTATTGAACTCTTTAATAAGAAAGTACTATTTTTTAGTGATTTTGATGACCAAGATTATGCATTATTCTCTGATGAGAATAATAAAGGAATAGAATCTGGGACTCCATGGTTAAATGGACCTGTACCAGTAGAATTTGGGATAACAGGATTAGGCCCGATATTCTTTAGAGTAAAAAATATAGATATGATGAGAAATGTACTCGAGAATATAATGGAAATGCGATATTCATCCAAAGAGAATCAATTTACATTGTTTGAAATGGGACTCGGAGGAAATGGAGCTAGTGTAATTTTAGATTATCAACCTCTTCTATCTGATGCATATCAGGGTTATGGTGGTGTACATCATGTTGCATTTAGAGTAGATGATAAAGAAGCAATTGATTTATGGATTAAACATTTAAATACATTTAAAGCTGGCCATTCAGGTTTAGTCGATCGATTCTATTTCAAATCACTCTATACTCGATTATATCCAGGAATCTTATTTGAATTTGCGACTGAAGGACCAGGTTTTATTGATGATGAAGAACCCTATGAAATCTTAGGTGAAACGCTCGCATTACCACCAAGATTTAGAAATCAAAGAGCTCATATTGAATCAATCGTTAGACCTATAGATACTGTTAGAAGTACTAAAACATATACAAAGGAGTACTTTAATGATTAATGATCTAAAAACAATCACAACTCTTTTTCGCGCAACAAACTCTATCGAAAAGATTATCCTTGCGGATGTAGCACACTATGGATTAAATCCATCAGAATTTGGAGCACTTGAAGTTCTATTTCACAAAGGTCCACTTCCTGTTCAAACAATATCAGATAAAGTTCTTATCGCATCATCCAGCATGAGCTATGTCATAGAGAATTTAATAAAGAAAAACTATATAGTGAAAGTAAAGAATGAAGAGGATAAACGTATACATATTGTGCATTTAACCGAAACCGGTAAATTGTTGATGAATACCATATATCCAAAACATGTAGAAAATTTAAGAAAAAAAATTAATATATTAAGCAATGAAGAAGAACAACTTTTACAAAATCTACTTAAGAAATTAGGTAAACAAGGAGTATAACAATGATTCACATTTTCCGTAGAGAAAATCTTAGTAATCCTACTTTTGTACTATTGCATGGAACAGGTGGAGATGAAAAAGATCTACTCCCATTAGCACATATGATAAATCCAGAATATAACGTTTTAAGTGTACGAGGAGAAGTTAATGAGAATGGATTGAATCGATTCTTCAAGCGTTTGAGTGAAGGTGTATTCGATGAAGTTGATCTAGTCTATAGAACTAAACAACTTAAAGAATTTATATCTTTTGCGGCAGTAGAGTATGGATTTGACCCAAGTAAGGTTGTGGCTCTAGGTTATTCAAATGGTGCTAATATCGCCGCAAGTGTTTTATTTCATTATTCTGATGTCTTTAGTAAAGCACTCTTATTTCATCCTATGGTCCCAATTCGGATACTTCCACCTAATCTAGAGAATACTTCGGTATTTATAAGTGCAGGAAAAAATGATTCTATATGCCCTCCAGAGGAAAGTATAGAATTAGAAAAAAGACTTCGAAATGCGAATGCTAAGGTAACATTACATTGGGAGTCTAATGGTCATCGTTTAGTGGATAGCGAAGTCAATGCCGCAAAATTATGGTTACAAGAGAATGCTTAAGCATTCTTTTTATTACTGTTTAACCCAAACACCATTCGTGTAAATATAGGTCCCTGCACCACCTAGTGTATATGCATCCACAAATCCTGCATGATTAGTTCCAAACGCAGTTGTTCCAATTGTATTAAGTTGGCTTCCGACTGTAATTTTGGTGATATTGTTGTTGGCAAATGCATTCTGTTCCACTGTTGTGACACTTTGAGGCAATGTAATTTCTGTTAAATTATTATCTCTAAAAGCCCAAAGATCAATTCTCTTTAGTGTTTCTGGAAAAACAATGGTACTTAATTCATTATTGTAGAATGCTCTTGCATGGATACGTGTGACTGAGCTTGGCGTTTGAAATACGAAAGATGTTAATCCTTTATTCTTAAAAATATCTTGTTGTAACTCTTTTATTAATTTCCCGTTCATTTCTGATAATAGTAAGACATCTTTCTCGGTACCTGTATAAGAGCCTTGAAGCCATCCTAGAGCAGCATTTAGCACAGATAATCCATCTGTATCGAGTATTGTATAAAAAACATCTCCTTCAATATAATACCAAGCCATTCCATCAAAACTCCATAAATAACTCGTATTCTCTGTCTGAGTTAATACAGCGCTTGATAATAAACCGTTATCTATCAAAACATCCATTAACTCTGAACTACTATTTGAATCGTTTGTAAATGGATCTGATTCCTCAAGCGATATACGATAATAAAGTGTAACATTATTTAAAGTTCTTAGATTAATCATATCAGTTGAGTATTGTGCATCTCTAATATATGAATTTAAACTAAAAAGGAGTACTAAAGATAAAACCGACACAATTGCGATTGTGATAATTAGCTCAATAAGTGTAAATCCAGATTTCTTTTTGCTAATCCTTTTGCTTAACATAACTTTCCTTTATCTAAATTATAGACTTTTTTGTATCTTTAATAAGATTCTTATTTTCATACATTTTCTGATCAACATGATGATAGAACTTACTAAATTGTTCCCACTGTTCATAAGTATATGCATCAGAACCTATGGCAATATCGAGAGGATGGACAAATTTTCGATTAATCTCTTCTAATTCTATATTAAATTGGTCTAAACATTTTTGATTTAATTCAGAATCTGTATTATCAAGTATTATCGCAAACTCATCTCCACCTATTCTATAAGTTTCTCCATATCCATTAAATGATGTTTCTAATGCATTATATATCAACTTAATAGCTTCATCACCTTTATTATGCCCAAAATTATCATTTATGTACTTTAAATAATTTAAATCAAGTAAATTAAGTCTAAATTCTTTTCTTTCTTCAATTTTTAACTCAAGCGCTTTTTCATAAGATGTTCGATTTAATCCACCTGTTAGGAAATCTTTGTATGCTAATTTTTCAAGCAACAATGTTTCATTTCTACGTTCTATGCTTTCTCCTACATAGAAAATAGTATCTATTATTAATAAGAGAAAGAAGATAAAACTTCCAATTCTTAAATAAGAAGATATTTGATTAAATGCACCTATAAAGAATGAACCAATTTCAAGTCCAAGACTAATAAGTAATACAATCATAAACTTAATAAGTCTTAGTGCAGTCTCGTTATTATAATACCGAATTTCTATAATCATTAAATATGCCCCGATAATTGCACCTAATGAAATTACACCTAAAGTATAATACATAGATTCAATATAAGCTAATACACCATTGATTTGAAACATAACATTAAGAAGAATAAGCATAATAAATACATATACGATAGATAGTATTATTTTCTTATGTTTCTCTTGGCTAAAGATCGCTTCTCTAATGTATAGGGCAAAAAAGATCGCCATTAATGGAACCATAAGATATGCAAGAGAACCTAGGATGAATCGATTACCTACTACGAATTGTAATAAGCGAGCTTCTGTTAATATCCATAAACTGGTAAATATTGCCATTAAACCTAAATAGAAAATTCTTAAGTCATTATTGATCTTTATAAAGAAAGATGACAAGGTCAAAATAATGCCAATAATAAATAATATACCAAATATTATTAGACCAAATAGTTGGCTTTTTATTAAATCATAAAGTAGTATTTCTCTGGAATCTAGTTTTACACTATTAATAACACCTGAAAAAGCGTTAATCGGTGTTGAAATTTTTATCATTAATTCTTTGCCTTCATAATTATCTGGCAATGTCACAAGTACCCATAGACTTGTAGGTGGTGTATTTATTATTAATGGTTCAAGTTCTTTATGTTCTTTTATTAAAATACCATCTAGATATACTTCATAGTCTTGCATAGAAGATCTTAATAAAAGCGTATTCTTTTTATTGCCAAGATTAGGTAATATCGTATGTATAATATATTCTGAATTAGGCTGAAGGTTTAAATCATATGGAAGGGAGATGTTATTTAAACTTTGGTTATTAAATTGCACCGTCCAGTTATCTTTTAACTCATAAGCTTTTTCTTGTATGAATCTAAAGTCCTCTCTTTGATCGATTCGACTTAAAACAAACACCAGTGCGATGAATAGTATTAATACGAGGCTTACAAAAATGCGTTTAAGTGAGACTTTATCCATTAAACTATCCCCCCTTATTCGTAAGTTTAACATGTTTTATCACTCTAATAAATAACATCAATTAATTAACTATATTAATACTTTTATGAAATGATAACTATCAATAAGGAAAAAATACTTATATTCTGCTTTTTATCAAAAAAAAATTCAGAGAATGAATTACAGTTATCTACCAAACAATCTACTTTTATCCAAAAGCTCAAAAAAAGACCATCGACTTTTGCCGATAGTCTGAAGGAAAGCTTGTTTCCATTTGATATAATCTCTATTTAATCAATTTGTGATTTTATGAAATAGCTATCTATAATTTATGGTGAAACCATCTACTTCTATTGCGTATTCTAAATCATAATACATATATCTTGAATCATCTTCGCCTCCAACGTACCATCCTTGTTCATAGAAAACGCCTTCTAAAACGAAACCATCTAAGATCATATTTGACCCATCAAAATTAAGGTATGTCTGACCACCTGTAATAACATTAATTCCAGTTTCGTTATCATTGAAGATTACATACCCATCGATATATAGATCCCCATAATCGTCAGAAACATTGTAAGTATTTCCATCAATTACAATGGAAACAGGGTATTCAGATGCTGATTTTGAAATAATTGTATAATCCTCATCTTCATCGACTAAGAATTCAGGATCATTGTCATATAGAATCAATGTATGAGTTTCGGTTGTTAATAGATCTTCGTTAATTGAGCAATTAATATATTCTTCGTTAATTGAGCAAATTCCATCATCGTCCTCTAATTCATATCTTGTGCTTATAACAGTAAACACACCATTAATATATGTTCCATAATATACTTCGAATTGTTCATCATCAACTGTGTTATCTCCCCAACCATCAAATGTATTAGGAACACTTAAATGTTCACCTACGCTAAAGCTTATTTTATTTGCTGTAAATTTATCGCCAGGCTCAACAGAAACACCTGCAGGATTGTCATCAAATACACCATCAACAGTCAATTCTGAATAACCCATAAATGCTCTGTCTTCGGTATATTCTACATCAGCATTTTCTCCAGCACTATACGTTAAAGTAGTCGTTCCAGGATTAGTACCTATACCATCAAATTCATCATTAAGTGTTGGCGCAACATATTTAGCTTTTACAATCTTAATACGATATGCTTCTAAAGCTAAACCAATATTCCCTGCTGTTCCACCATCATAAACCCAATCATACCAACCTGCACCTTTTACATATGGTTGTACTGCCACTGAATAGCCAGGAAGATTTTCTAGTTTTACTTCTAGTGCTTCAAGTTGTTTATTTGAACCACTTTGTCCGAGTGTTTCCCAATTCTTAGCCCAATTCGTCCAACCTGAATTCGAGAAATATGCACGATATACGATTCTTGCGTTTGTGATTGGATTCTCGAAATCAATACGAACTGTTTCAAGAACTCCAGCGCCTTGGTCTTCCGCATTATGTCTAACGAATAACCAATTATTGCTTATACTACTTTGATATTTTACGCCTACTTCAAATACTTTAACTCTAATACCTGTGATTGGATTACTAGTATTTAAATTACCAGCTGTTGATCCATTCTTAACCCAGGTACTCCAACCTAATCCTTTACGATAGACTTGATAATGTACATCCGCATTTACATAGTTTACTAATTTAATTTGTACGCCTAAGATATCCATTCCATTTCCATCTGCTATTCCAAAATCCCTTGCCCAATCTTTCCAACCAGATTGAGTATAGACTCTATACTCAATGGCTGCTTCGTATGGTGCATTAACTAAATGAACACTAAGACCTTGAGCTTTATCCAATCCTTCACTACCTGATAATGCACCACCAAATGAATAATCTGTCCAATTATCTAACACTTCAATTTGGTAGCCTACATTTGCAGTAGTGAATTCAGAGGCATGTACATCTAGCATAAAAAAACTACTTACTACAAGAATGAATGATAGTAAAAATTTACTTATTCTTTTAAGCATTATGTTTACCTTTTACACTAATAAGTGTAATTCCTACCTACATATTAGTTTTAATTTATACTTCTGTCAAACATATTCATATATATATATTATATAATTCCTATTATTCTTAGTGCAGAATACTAAGTGGATCTATTCTATCTATTTTAGATTGATAATGGTCTATCATTTCCTTACTTGCATTAACTATCCAAGCAGCTTCCGCATTGTATAAAGGATATGGATGAGTCTCCATAAAATTCTCTTGATAATAACTTAAGTATTCTTTTACTCTACTCTCATCTTCCATTAGTGCAGCAACATAGACAATTACAGTCCAATAGAAATCACCTGTTTCACGATAGATAAAATCTTCCCATTGGTAGTTCATGTTAAATGCATCATAAAGAGCATTAGCTCTAGTACTATCTGGTTCTATGACTTCAAATATAATAGGGAATAATTGTGCAACAGCATCTGGATAAAAATTGTCCCAACTCTTAAACTCAACAATTTGGTTATTCTCATTGAGTGCAACATTATATGTGCCTTTATCATTATTCCACAACAATTCTTCTATCGCTTTTGTATTATCATCTAACCAGCCAACTAATTTAGTTTTGATTAATTTTAATTCCAATGATTCATTTGAAACTTCAAGTAAACGATTAACTAATTTTATTCCATCTCTTAATCCGTAATTTACTTCTACATTGTCCATGATATATTGTGTTCTATTTCCAACACTAACAATTGAAAGTCCATTATCAAGCCGCGTACTAAGAAGTGCATTTAATACACGAATAATTTCACGTTCATATTTAATTAAAAACTCAATATTTTTTGTTTTTTCATTGGCCCTCATTATAAGTGAAATCATTAGCGCAGTATAAGAATCAACAGAATCATATTTATAGGGTATTACTTGATAGCTATTATCATTCATATAATTCACTTTAAAATTACTCATTGTTCCATCAATGTTAAAGTAGTCACTCGATGAATCATTAAGATTTTCAAGCATCCATTCGATATAATGCATAACTTGATTACTATAGTCAGTATCTATATCATGTAATAACGCCATTCCTGAAATCGCAGAGAAATACGGAATGATTGTCGCAGTTCCATTTGATAGCTCTCTAAATGGGAGTGCACCATTCTCTAATTGAATATCTTTAATCCATGCTTGTTCATGCGATGCGATAGTTTGATAGAATAGGATTTCATTCTGATATATTCTTACTTCCTCTTTCGCATAATCATAATAGACGAAAAAAGCACTGCTTAGTAGTGTCATTACAAGTAGAATAATTATCAAAACTCTAATATTATGTTTCATTATAAGTTTTAATCTCTCTTTATTATCTATCATTAATTAATACTAAAATCATATAAGACATCCATATTCTCATCTAAAAATTCCAACCTTAATTGAATTGTATTCTTTAACATATCGACAGCTTCTTCATATGAACCAGGATCTCTTACTTGACCTAGTGCATCTTTTGATAGTAAGTTTTGTTTAAAAGTATAACCCCAAACTTCAAAATTACGCGCAATAGCTGGGCCTAATAACTCAATTTCTTTGTCTATTCGATTCATGATAGAAACATCACTTAGCTCATTTTTTCTTAATGATTGATAACGAGCTATGATTAAATCGACAAAGTTTCTATCTTGTATAAGTCTCTCAAACCAATTAGAATCAAGATTAAAAAATTGATCATGGGGTTCATCAAACCATTGATAGTTATTAAATCCATTATTAAAATCCCACACAGTATATGTTAGCTTACCATTTAGATTTTTATATAAATAAGTTGATAACTCACTTGAATCTGTTATCATTGCGAATTCATTTAATAAAAAATAATCCACAAATGATGAGACATTGATATATTTAGCATAACCTGTATTCGGATCATCAAAATAATCAGAATAGAGCACTTCCTCAAATTTACTAACATCGCTTTCTATCCATGCATATTGTTTAGGTGTTAAAGAATTACTACCAGGGTATAAAACGCTTAATTCATTAGAAGTATATCCATAAAGTTCACCATAGGTATGTAATACATTTATGCTTGTTCCAATACGATCTCTTCTAATAATATATGGTGTCTCACCTGATAATAATCCGAATGGTTCAAGATTTATTCTTTCATCCCCATTTGATATTGGTTCAACTGCTAAGTATACTCCTTGATATTCATTATCGACATATAGCTCAAAATAACGTGAATCAGGTGCCCATTCTAAGAGCTCTTTTGATAAGCTATACATAAGTCGATTACGAATCAATGTTCTATCTAGAAATGGTCCATATAAAACCCAATCACTATCCGCATTCATACCAAATAACGAATAATTCTGAATCGTATCTTTCTTAACATTTTTAAAGAATTGAATACGATACTGCGACTTGTCAAATGTTGCAAAGGATGAATTACCTCTATATTTAATGGTCGCATCCGTTATAAGATTGGGATCCATAGTAATAGAGTTAAGACCTTCATAATCAATAATGCTTACTTGGATTGTGACTTTTATATCTTTATCAATGACCTCATTATTTGTATCAATCATCATAATTGGTAAATTAGTACAATTGTTTTCACATTGATCAGGTAAATTATCATTATTTGAATTCCCATTATTTGTCTTATTATCTATATTCGCAAGAAAAAAACTTCCCCATAATGAGACTCCAATAAAAATAAACATTAATAATAGTCCAAGAACTCGTTTTAACATTACTTTCCTTTTCTAGCTATCATCTTCCAATATCATCTGTTTGTTCAACTAAGTTAACATTTAATACGCCATCTATTTTAACTAAACTTTCCACAATACCTAGTTTCGTCTTACTCTTTATTTTCTTCAGTGTATTTTCAGAAA
>Ga0209467_1003385_pt1 | contig 10388 bp, 2 predicted proteins | sample Higcelwee11metaG_FD_187175 | JGI IMG/M metagenome (GOLD analysis project Ga0209467, IMG submission 187175) | Freshwater pond sediment microbial communities from the University of Edinburgh, under environmental carbon perturbations - High... | ecosystem: Environmental > Aquatic > Freshwater > Pond...
AAATATGATGATATACCACAGTATTATCTTGATAAGGTCAAGGAAATGTGGCTAACCGTGCCTGGAGAATCTCATAGTCAGGCTTATAGGACAGGTCTATTAGCTTTGGAAGCAATCAATCCAATTTATGCTGCCAGTGTAATTGAATCGGGAACGCCAGAGCCCTATACAACTTCTAATTTACGAGCCAGCAGGGCAACCTGGGGGTCTTATCGTGCAGGTCCTACAGGCTGGATTTATTGGTATGGTGAACAGGATTGGTTTACGTCAGCAGATGCTATCGCACAAACAAAATCTGGCATTACATATAGTAATACTCATGGATTAAATATTGGAGCCATTGGGTTCGGATGGTGTTATGACCCTGCTATCAATTACACCAATATAAATTCTTACCTGGTCGCTACTCAGGAATATATTGACTATTGTCGTATCAATGATTATTCAACGAAAGTCTTCTTCACTACAGGTCCCATTGATGGCACCTCATATACAAACAGCGGCATTGGAGGTGCTTATGGATATAATATCTGGCTCAGGTATAAAGCTATAAGAGACTATGTTGCTTTAGATGAAACGAGGATATTATTTGACTATTCGGATATTTTGTCACATGATGCAAGCGGGAGGCAATATACGTTACCCTGGAATGGTAATACTTATGAAGTAATAGCGCCGGAGAATATGGGTGGCGCAGAGACAGGACACATTGGTACGGTAGGAGCAATAAGGCTGGCAAAGGCGATGTGGTGGATGCTGGCAAGGATCGCAGGATGGGATGGCGGGGAAGGGATTCCATCGGGAACCTGGCTGGGCCTCACAACCGACTGGCACGATGATGTAAACTGGCCTGCGGAAATACCAACTGCAACAACTGATGTAATCATTTCTTCATCCGTTTCCAAACAGCCATTTGTTTTTGACACACCGGCAGCAATTTGTAATAATCTTACTATTGGAACAGGAGCATCACTTACTGTAAAGGCAGGTCAGGCACTTACTGTACGAGGTAATTTATCCAATTCAGGTACGGTTACACTGGAATCCGGATTTTCAACTGAAGAGCCCTTAGGATTAACTCTTAACGGATCAATGATCGTTGTTGGAACAAGTACCGGGAATGTAACATATAAACGGATGCTTCGACCTAAAGGTACAGGAGGGGACCGTCATTTCTTCTCTTCTCCGGTCGGTGGACAGATAGTTGCAGGATTTACGGCAGCAAACAGCATTGATATTTATAAGGTTGGGACAGTTTATCAGATTTGGGAATGGAAAGAATCAGACGCGACCTGGCCAATTGTTTCTGCAGGGAATTTTATTACCGGCAAAGGCTATAATCTGTCCCAGGCAGATGGAGGAGATGGATTATTAACTTTCACCGGCTCGGTGGTTAAATCCGCTACATTCACGGCTTCTTCGCCTTATTTAAGCGGGTACGTTGCCAGAGCTACCTCATTTGATTATGGGTTGAATAATACCAATCCTATCTGGACAACAGACAGAAGCTGGATAAACTATGGCGGCGGCGGATGGAATCTGATGGGGAATCCTTTTACGTCTGCTATGGACGCAGCAGTATTTATAAGTTCCAACGCCGGTAAATTTGATCCCTACTATGAGGCATTGTATGTATATGACGGCATAAATGAAAAATACGAGTTTGCAGCAGCGTCAATCCCGGGATATACTGCATCCGCATCATTTGGGAGAGTTGTACAGGCAGGACAGGGATTTTTTGTGCTTGCGCTGTACGACAATATAGTATTCAACTTTAATTCAACAATGCAGGTGCATAATACAGCTGTCACCCTTTTGAAATCGGCGGCAGTTGAAGAACCATGGCCGGGATTGCAGTTGAAGGTCAAATTTGGCAGCAATGAAAGCATGACTACAGTTGTATATAACAATGAAATGACTGCCGGCCTTGATCCCGGATACGACGTAGGACAATTCAGTGCCGGCCCTGACGTTGAAATTTACACAGCCTTATTATCAAAAGAAAATGACGTGCATTTCGTCCGTCAGGCGCTGCCTCTAATCGATTCCGACAAGAATGTTGTATCAGTGGGGATTGATTCCGAGAAGGGTGGAGAGGTGACATTCTCAGCATATTCTGTACCGCTTGCAAACTATAATTTTTGGTTGGAGGATCGCAAGACTGGAATTTTCACGGATCTGAATAGCAATTCATATAAAGCAACCCTGCCGGCAAATACATTCGGTACAGGACGGTTCTTTATATATGCTTCAGCAAGCATCCCGACTGGAGACAAAACACCGACAGAAGTTACGGACATACGTGTCTGGACGTATAATGACAAGGTGATAATCAAAGGCAATGTAAGCGAAAGAGCCACCTGTGAGGTATATGACCTGCAGGGACAAAAAGTTTTGATAAGCCGACTTACCGACGGAGAGCTGAATATTGTTGAACTGACTTCAATCTTACGGGGTGTCTTTCTGGTGAGGGTGGTAGATGGAGCGAAGGTTTATAACAGGAAGATAGCGTTGCTGTAATATTTTAGATCTGGTACTGGAAGTTAGCACAGCACCTTGTTTGTAAACTGATTGCAAATGGCATTAAACTAGAAAAGGTTTGCGTTTGGGCAAACCTTTCTTTATTAAGTTGTGGGGCGTACTGGAATCGAACCAGTGACCTCTTGCCTGTCAAGCAAGCGCTCTAAACCAACTGAGCTAACGTCCCTTATTGCCTGTCATCCGCCAGCTGGCGGACTAAACCAACTGAGCTGACGTTAAGGGCGGGGACAAAGATAAACAAATTTTGAATTTTTAAAATTACTCGATCATAACCGGGGTGCTGAACGAGAATAAAAACGAGGAGCCCTTGCCCGGCACTGACTCTACCCAGATGCGCCCCTTCATCAGCTCGGTAAGTCGCTTGCATATCGCCAGCCCCAGCCCGGCACCCTGAACCTTCGGCACATCCTCATTCCAGTACTGCACAAAGGGCAGGAAAATATCTTCCAGCCGGCCAGGCTGAATACCCTGTCCCGTGTCACTGACAAAATATGTTATCGTGTACCTGTTCTCCGACTTCGAGACCTTATACCCGTATTTTATCTCTCCCTCATCTGTGAATTTAATCGCATTGCTAACAAGGTTACTGAATATCTGGCTCATCCGGAGCTCGTCAATATACTGATATACAGCTGTTTTAGAGTGGTCGATGACGGAGGTAATCTTAAGATGCTTCTTCCCGGCAGCCTCCAGGTCATATGAGAGCGATGACCCCATGGATGCTATGAAACCGTTGATCTCGACATTTGTATATTTGATCTCCATGCTGTTGCTCTCGATGCGCGACATGTCGATCATATCATTGATAAGTCGCAGGAGTCGTTGCGAGTTGATCTCTATCAGCTTCACCATCTCCGCCTTCTCTGATTCCGTGGTGTCCATTGAAGTCAGAATATTGAGAAAGCCCAGCATGGCATTGAGCGGGGTCCGGATCTCATGACTGAAATTGGCAAGGAACGTGGTCTTGAGCCTGTCGGACTCCTCTGCATGGCGCCGTGCAGAAATCAGGTCGTCCATGATTCTCTGGGTATCGGTGATATCCTGGCAGGTGCCGTAGCGGTAGAGCATCCTGCCGTTCTCATCATACCTGACGTTGGAGTTGACCGCAACGGCCTTCACATTTCCCTTGGGAGTGATTATCCTGTAGGTAATAGAAAAGGACTCCTTCTTCTTCTCCATTGCATCCTCGAGGGTGGAGATGAGATATGACCGGTCCTCCGGGTGGGTGTATGATATATTGTCCTGGTAGCTGAACGAGAGGCTTGACACCTCGTCGTTGAATATCCTCGCTATCTCTTCTGATCCGATGTACCTGTTTGTCTCAGGGCGAAACTCCCACCATCCGAACCGACCGATGCGCTGTGCTTCCCTGAGGCGTTCTTCGTTCAGTTCGAGCGCACGGCGAATACGGTACTCCTCGGTTACGTCGCTGATAAGGCTCACATGGAAGCGTTCGGAGTAGCGGACCTGGACTTTTACGGTTATGATCTTTCCGTCCTTGCGCCGGGATGGCCTTATAAAAGAATCTTCAGGCTTCTCTCCGATAATGCGCCTGGCCTCTTCCGGCTCGGTGGAAAGATCGAGGGGGGTCATCTTCTGCAGCTCCTCCGGAGTGTACCCGAAGAGTTCTGCAGCTGCCTTGTTCACCTTGATGAACCTGTTGGTGTCGTTGTCGACAAGCATAATGGCATAACCTGCCTTATCGAACACCTCCTTGTATCTGTTAAAGGAATAGCCTTCGACTAAGCGTTTAAAGAAACCTCCGGATAAGAGACTGATCACCTTTCCTTAATTTTGGATTGTTATGCGACGGCAAATTTATGTTTTTTTCCCGATTTGCCGGTCAGAATGTGCCTATGCAGTAAAACTTGCGGGAGACGGTCACTCCCTTATCATCCACGGCAGTGATTATATGTTCCCCCTCGCCGACCTGCAGCTCAGTCTGGTGGGAATATTTTGTCATACCGATATAACTGTTGTCGAGGTGCCAGTATATGACAGCATTTCTTCTGCGGTGTGCTATCTCGGGGAGCATGGACATAAGCTTTCCCTGTAGGTTTCTGGGGATGAAAATACGTGCATCGCGGGGAGGGTATATGAACTCCATCGACTGTACCTTCATGTCGTCTGCACACCCTGGCAGGAACGGTGGGAGGGTATGGTACGAAGGATTTCTCATGCGATAGTAGTATTCCATGGCAGGGGGCAGCACGAACCAGGGGCGACTGACCATTTCTCCGGGAGGGGCGCATGCGATGCTGACCCTGTATTTTTCAGTGGGGTCGAGGTTGATTGTTATATGGTATGGGCATGCGCCGCTGCGAAGGCCTGCCTCCGGCACCCACTCCTCGCGCCTGTCGGGACAGTCGGGTCCGGCCCTGAATCCGCTGGAGGAGCACACTTCTACGAGTGTCATGCCCTCTTCGGGGCGACTGAACCAGCTGCCGGAGGCAGGCTGTAGTAATCTTATTATATCGAACAGCAGCGGCGCTGCCGAGGTGATGCCCGAGAGGCCCGGCCTCCCTTCGCCGTCAGCGTTACCCGCCCACACCGCAACCACATAAGCTGGTGTGGTGCCTATGGCCCATGCATCGCGGAAACCGTAGCTGGTGCCGGTCTTCCATGCCACCTCAGGCGCTCCCCCGAAATACTGCCACCCCGTCTCTGTCTCGGGCCTGTTGACCCGGCGGAGGGCCTCGTAGGTAAGCCAGATAGAGGCCGGTGTAAGTGACGGATCAGTTGCCTGACTCACATTGTTTGGAAGGACTGAGGAGTTTCGATTTTCGATTTTCGATTGCCGATTGCCGATTGGAGACTGGAGATTGCTGTCCCGACGGCCTTCGTGGTCGGGATTATGTCTCCGCCGATGGCGGATCCACAAACTGCTGACTGAGGACTGAGGACTGAGGACTGCCGACTGAATAACCGGCATATGCCAGTCATCTGCAGCGGCGGTGCCGTCAAGGCTGTTGTTCAGGACCCGGGCCATAGAGGCATAGGCGCCTGCAAGCTCCCAGAGGCTTGCCTCGCCGCCGCCGAGGATCAGCGAGAGACCGTAGTAGGAGGCAGGCTTGTCAAATGTGGTGAATCCCATCCGTCGCAACTGACTCAGGAACCGCTCCTCCTCAAGCATACGTAGCATATGCACGGCGGGTATGTTGAGCGATCGCGCCAGGGCGTCGCCGGCAGGCACTGCGCCGCTGTAGGTGAAGTCGGAGTTCTCGGGACGGAATCCCTGGAATCGGGTGGGGATGTCAGCAATCAGTGCGTTTGGCAGCATCACTCCCGAGGATAGGAGTCCGGCGTAAAGGAAGGGCTTCATGATGCTTCCCGTACTGCGCGGCGCCGTGATCATATCCACATCACGTCCGTGCCTGCCGGTAGTGTCGGAGAGGGTACTGTTGCCCGCATATGCCAGGACATGACCGGACGCCACCTCTATGACGATGGCGGCGGCGTTGTGTATCTGGTTACCCTCGAGTGACAACTGGTGGCTGTTGACAAGTTCCGAGACGGCGTGCTGCAAAAGCGGGTCGACGGTAGTTCTTACTCTCTTTTCGGAACTGGTCATCCACAGCCTGCTGGTTAGATGCGGGGCCAGCGAAGGCATATGCATGGCGGCACCGGGGAGGGGCTCGCTCATCGCCAGGGAGCAGGTGAGGCTGTCCATCAGACCCCTTTCGGCAAGGGCCATCAGCAGCCGGTCTCTCTTCACCCGCAGTTGGTCAGAATTACGTCCGGGATAAATCAGTGATGGAGCGTTTGGCAACACCGACAGTGTGGCGGCTTCAGCCCATGTCATGTCGTCGGTGCCGCGACCGGTATATCGCCAGGCGGCTGCCTCGATACCCACCGTGTTTCCGCCGAAGGGTGCGTTGGCAGCATAGAGAGTGAGTATTGCCTTCTTTGAACGGAAGAGCTCCAGCTTAAGCGCGGAGAATATCTCAATGATTTTGCCTCCGTAAGTCCTGTCGGGATTACCCCGTGCCAGCCTCGCCACCTGCATTGTGATTGTGCTGCCGCCGCGGACAGTCTCTCCCGCCCTGATATTGTCGGTCAGGGCCTTGACCACTGCCACCGGGTTGACGCCGGGGTGCCAGCGGAAGAACCGGTCCTCGTAGTTTATAAGGCAAGTGACATATTTATCCGGCAGGCTGTCGGGGGGAGGGAAGCGCCACTGGCCGTCGGCGGCGACGCGGGCGCCGAGCAGCGTGCCGTCGGCGGCCTCCACCACCGTTGAGAGAGGTGTGCGGAATGTGGGCATCGGCGCCGCCAGGATACCAATTATAAGTACTGCCGTAACGCCAACAACTAATTTCAGGACTGATTTCACTACTGCCTTGAGGATTTTCGATTTTCGATTGTCGATTGTCGATTTGACTCTGGATCTCACTACTGCTTTCTGCCTGACCTTACTTTAACCTTTAACCTTTCTACTTTAACCTTCCTTCACTACTGTCAATTGCCTCACAGATTTGCGATTTGGGAATTTTGATTAAATCGACAATCGAAAATCTGAAATCAAAAATTCCTCTCACCTCCCCTGCAACCCGGCTGCTTCTCCGCCAGTTGGCGGATCGCCCCTCTATTTCCTCCGCTGCAAACTGGCTGCGTCGCTAAAATGACCCCCCGGGTCATTTCTTAACGCTCGCCCCTCAATTGCCTGATTCTTAATTCTTAATTCTTAACTCTTAATTCCTCACTTGCCTGCAGTGACAGTCACCTCACGTCCCGGCCGCCGTGCGGTGACCCCCTCGTCATACATGGCCTCGCAGACAATGGCAGGCATCGAGTATGTGCCACGGTAGGAGGCAGTCAGCAAGAGGTAGAACTTCTTGGTCTCACCGGACTTCAGGCTGAAATAGGTATTCACCCTGTCATCACGGAAGTCGCGGTAGTCATAGGCACCCTCCTTCAAAGCCATACCTGCCTCAAAGAGACGCGTGTTCTGTATCTCCCATCCAGAGGGCACCATCTTCGTCAGCGCCAGGTTGTTTACCTGGCGGAAGGTGGTGTTGGTGACTGTCACAGCCATCATGAACCCGGTGCCCTGGGCCAGAGAGGAGACATCGACGGGCTTCTGATCCATATCTGTGTACTCAACCTTCATCGTCAGGTTGTTCTCCGTCACGGTCATGTCGGCCGCCGCCGGCACCCCCTGCTCGGTGAATGTAACAAACAGCGGCTTGTCGCTCTCGTTCTCAATGATAAGCCTGTTTGACGAAAGCGGGGTCATAGATTGCATTATGGCACCCCCGTCTGAACTGAGCTTCTCCTTATTGCCGTTGAATTCGTATGAGACCTTCAGCGGCTTGCTGTTGTCGCCCTTCATCTTCCTGCTAAAGTTCATATAGGCGAACAATCCCCATGAGGTCGTCTGCGTGCTGTACCAGCGATCCTGGCTGAGCGATGCGGCCACCACCTTCAGCAGCTCCAGCGCCTCGGTTGTATTACCGATGGCTGTGAGCGTGTAGAGGATGATCGACTGGTCTCTCAGGGTGCTTCCGTAATAGTAATGACTGAACTCCTCCTCTGTCTTCAGATTCCTGACGTCGGTGAGGCTCAGTACCACCTCGGGTCTGCCGGTTGTGGCATAGGCTGCTGCGAGGAACCACCGTGCCAGCGATGGCAGATCCTGTGTCTCGCGCATGCGGTTCATGGCGCCCTTGTCGGCCACCCCGGCCAGAGCCATTGTGAAGAGCCTGTAAGCCTGATCGTTGGCGGTGTAGCGGTACTGCGGCTGGTATCTCCATGCCGAGGCCGTGGCGCGCTGGTAGGCGGTCCACTTGCTGAGGAACCCGGCCGGCAGAGTATAACCAGCCTTCTGAGCTTCTATGGCGAAGTGGCCGGCATACGATGTCACCCAGTCATCGGGGTACGGTCCGCCCGGCCACAAGGTCACGGCTCCTGAGGTGAGCTGACGCGAAGCGATGCTGCGCAGCGCCTCCTGCACGTTGTTGCGCACCATGGCCGGATCGGGAAGGTTCGTTCCGAGCAGGTCAGGAAGGTATATCTGCGGGAAGGCAGCCGAGGTGATCTGCTCAGTACACCCGTGTGGGAAGGAGGTCAGATACCCGAGACGCTTCGACAGGTTCACCGAGGGCAGGGAGAAGACCTCGACCGAAGCCGATGAGGTCCCTGCAATGCCAAACGGAGCAAAACTCTTATCAAATTTCTGTCCGGGACTGAGTGTCACCGTCTCCGCCCTGCGTTCAGGAGGATTGGGTGTACGCACCTGTACCTCGAGGTCATAGGCAGCGCTCTCGCCACCGCCGTCGGCCCTGACATTGATTACAGCCTTGCCAGGCTGCTGTGCGGTGTTGAAGAAGAGCTCCATATCCTTGTCGCCCGGCTCGGTGAACCGTACGGTACCGTCAGCCTGTGTGAATGTGATCATCTCATTGCCTGTGGCGGTTACATTCACCTCACCTATCTCCTTCTTCTGCGCAAAGACCGTCACCGGCAGCGCCACCTTGTCGCCGGGCGACAGCACGCGCGGTGCCGTTGCCAGTATCATCAGCGGGTCAGATACAATCACGCTCTTCTCAGCAGAGCCGAAGGTGTTCCCCTCGCCGGCGGCGGTGACCATCACCCTGACGGAGCCGGTGTACTGAGGCAGCCTGATCTTATGTGTTCCGGTCTTGCCCGGTGCAATTGTGAATGGACCGATGAACCGCACTACCGGTTCAAACCGCCGGGCCCTGTTCTTGCTCTGGTCCACGGCAGCATCGCTGCCGCCGATGGCAAACGCACGTCCCAGCTTTCCACCGAACGCACCAAAGACAATATCATACAGGTCCCATGTACGGACTCCCAGTGCATGCTTGACGAAGAACCACTTCCACGGATCCGGCGTACGGAATCCTGTCAGGTCAAGAAGACCCTCGTCCACCACGGCGAGGGTGTATGTCATCTCCTGGCGGTTCTGTTCTGTGATCTCGATAGCAACCTCCTGCTTCGACCGTATCTGGTCAGGCATTGTTATGACCGGAATTAGCTTCGAGGAAGGATCTTCCACCATCACCGGAATGACACCGTAAAGACGTATCGGTGCATCATTGACTGTCTGCGAGTGTGGCTGCAGCAGGGTGACATAGAGGTAGGCGTTGGGCGCCATGGCTTTCGTGGCGGTGACCTTCACCTCGGTGTTGCCGGCCTGTGTGGTTATCTCTTTTATGTCGAGCAGGCCCGTGCTGTTCTCTATCGTGATGATGGCGCGGCCATTCTCAGGAGCGGGGAAGGTGAGGTTTATCTCGTCGCCCACGCTGTATTTGTCCTTGTCGGTGTTCAGCTGCAGGAGGCTGGCGCCGTCGTTGCCGCCGGGCTTCATGCCGTAATCCCACGGCCAGTCTACAAGCACTATCATTCCGGTGGAGTGTCCCGAGGGCAATGTGGCTCGAACAAGATAGCGTCCCCACTGCTGCTTGTCAACGCTAAAGTCGATCTTTCCTTCACCACCGGCAGTGGTGAGGGTCCCGTTGAAGATATTGTTGTTGCGTCCGCGGTTGATATATGACCCGAGGTACTCGTCGTCCGACTCCCACCACCAGCGGTAGTCGAGCTTATAGACATTGATCTCCACCTCGCTCCTGACGGGCTTGCCGTTCTTGTCCAGAGTGACAATTCGGACCTCGTTGGGCCGGTCTGTGAAGAGCACGCGGCCGGTGGCTCCCAGGGCCGGTATGTTCATCCCCACAAAGGCAGGGTATGGCGCATAGGGAAGGACCGTCTGCGTGATGCTGGCGTCGCCGCCCTTCTCGAACACTCTGGTGGTGAAGACAGCGTTGAGCATGCCGGGGGCCTGCAGCTCATCGTCGGGACTGAATGTGACCACGGCCTCGCCCGAG
>Ga0209467_1003388_pt1 | contig 10379 bp, 7 predicted proteins | sample Higcelwee11metaG_FD_187175 | JGI IMG/M metagenome (GOLD analysis project Ga0209467, IMG submission 187175) | Freshwater pond sediment microbial communities from the University of Edinburgh, under environmental carbon perturbations - High... | ecosystem: Environmental > Aquatic > Freshwater > Pond...
GCAGGCATGACCGTGCAACAGATCGTTGATCTGGATCTGTCATACGCCCCACCCTTTTCCCCGGTCTGGGACCCGGTCCAGACAGCTGCGCGTCAGTTGGTTGGTTAGGAGCAAAGCGCTTTCTGGCAGACCAGCAAGCGGAACTTTGACTTGAGTCCGGTCTTGGGCTACAGTGCCAAAGTTTTAGCGCACTATTGATGCAAGGAATCCACTCACCTCCATGACCGATTATCAGAAAAAACAACTTGAGCAACAGCTCTGGAATGTGGCTAACCAGCTGCGCGGCAAGATGCACGCCGATGAATTCCGCGATTACTGCCTGGGCTTTATCTTCTTCAAATACCTCTCTGAATTGATGCACCTCCATGCCAACGAAATCCTGCACGAAGACGGCATAGATTATCTTGATATTGATGAAACCACGGCTGAGGGGCAAAAAATGCTGGCTGCCGTCCGTGAAGATGCCGTTGAGCAGTTAGGCTATTTTATCAGACCGAGCCAGCTTTTTGCTTCTTTGGCCAAACGGGGAGAAGACCCGGACGAATTTATTCTTGATGAACTCACATCGGTACTGAGAAGCATTGAGCGCTCCACCATGGGTACCGAAAGTGAAGACGATTTCGAGCATCTGTTTGAAGACCTGGACCTTGCCTCCACCAAACTGGGGCGCACTGAAGCAGCCAAGAACACCTTAATCGCCAAGATACTCACCCATTTGAACAAGATTGATTTTCAGCTTGATCAGGCCGACAGCGATGTACTCGGTGATGCCTACGAATACCTGATCGGCCAGTTTGCCAGCGGCGCAGGTAAAAAAGCCGGTGAGTTCTACACCCCGGCAGCGGTCTCCAGCATTCTGGCCAAGATTGTCACCACTGGCAAAGACCGGATCAAATCCGTGTATGATCCGACCTGCGGCTCCGGCTCGCTGTTGCTGCGTGTGGCACGGGAAGTGGAGTCGGTGGGTGATTACTATGGCCAGGAGATGAACCGTACCACCTTCAACCTCTGCCGGATGAACATGCTGTTACACCGGGTCCATTACCGCAACTTTGATATCAAGCAGGAAGACACCCTTGAACGCCCGCAGCACATGCACAAACGTTTTGATGCGGTGGTCGCCAACCCGCCCTTTTCTGCCAAGTGGAGCGCCAACCCGCTGCATTTAAGCGATGACCGTTTTAGCCAGTACGGCAAGCTGGCCCCCGGCTCAAAGGCTGATTTTGCTTTTGTCCAGCATATGCTCTACCACCTGGATGATGGCGGCACCATGGCAGTCATCCTCCCCCACGGCGTACTCTTTCGAGGAGCAGCTGAAGGACATATCCGTAAATACTTGATTCAGGAACATAACTGGCTTGATGCAGTGATCGGCCTGCCAGCTAATATCTTCTATGGCACCGGCATTCCCACCTGCATTCTGGTGTTCAAAAAATGCCGCGAATACCCCAACGACATCCTGTTTATTGATGCCAGCACCTGCTTTGAAAAAGGGAAGAACCAGAACATTTTACGTCCTTGGGATATTGACAAGATCGTTACCACCTGGCGTGACCGGATCGTGGAAGAAAAGTTCAGCTACCGGGCCACCTTGAAAGAGGTGGCCGAGAACGACTATAACCTTAACATCCCCCGCTATGTGGATACCTTTGAAGAAGACCAGCCGGTGGATCTGGCTGCGGTGGCAACGGAGTTGAAAAGCCTGGAAGCCGGGATGGGGAATCTGGATGACGCTATTCGTGGTTTCTGTGCTGAATTGGGGATTGAGGCGCCGGTCTAATGCCTGAAGCGACACCAAAGCAACGAAAATATCCTGATTCCGTGCAGCCGGGAATACCCCGACTGCGACCCTTGAAGGCAGGCTGGCAACGGAAAGAAATTGGCGAACTTCTCCTGCAAGTAAATCGTCCCGTCACCATGAACAATCAGGAAAGCTATAACCTTGTCACTGTGAAACGGTCACGTGGCGGAGTTGTAAAACGCGACACAAAAAAAGGCCGAGAAATCGCGGTAAAGTCCCAGTTTGTAGTTCAAGCAGGGGATTTTCTCATATCCAAGCGCCAAATTGTTCACGGCGCTTGCGGTATGGTACCTGACGGACTGGATGGCTCCATTGTTTCAAATGAATATTCTGTACTCAACTGTACAGACTTACTGGATAGCGGCTTTCTGAATTATCTGACATACACAACCTATTTTCAGCAAACCTGTTTTCACTCCAGCATTGGCGTACATATTGAAAAGATGATTTTCAAGCTGGAGGACTGGTTCAAATGGAAAATTGATATTCCCACGCTTCCCGAACAGCAGAAAATAGCTGCCTTTCTCGGTGCTGTTGACCAAAAGCTGGTAGCACTACGCCGCAAACGTGAGCTGTTGCAAAACTACAAGCGCGGCATGCTGCAGAAGATCTTTTCGCAGGAGCTGCGGTTTAAGGCGGATGATGGGACGGAGTTTCCTGAGTGGGAGAAAAAAACGTTTGGAGAAATGTTCAACTTTGTACGGACAAACAACCTCTCTCGTGATCAACTTACCAACGAACCGCAGCAGGTTCAGAACATTCACTACGGAGATATTCACAGTAAATACAAGGCTCAGTTTTATCAAAACAATGAGCTTGTACCTTTTGTGAAAAACCGCTTCAAGTGGGATGTATCTGAAGAAGAATATTGCCGTTCGGGGGATCTCATAATTGCCGACGCTTCTGAAGATTACACTGATATAGGCAAAACTATTGAAGTCATCAAAGTTGAAGAACGCACTTTAGTGGCGGGACTGCACACCTATATTGCACGCCCCCGAAGTAACGACTTTATTAGTGGTTTTGCTGGTTATATCATGCAAACACGAGGGATGCGCAGACAGGTAATGAAGATAGCTCAAGGCATTTCTGTCTTAGGAATTTCAAAATCCAATCTTTCCAAATTGACGCTTTGGAAACCTCATCATGATGAACAACAAAAAATCGCCGACTTCCTCTCTGCCATAGATGCAAAAATCGACGCAGTGACAGGTCAGATTGCAAAGATGGAGCAGTTTAAGAAAGGGCTGTTGCAGCAGATGTTCTGTTGAGGTTTAAATCAGTACTGGGGGAAAACGATGCAAACAAGCATCCCACTCGAACCGGGACATTTCTATCACATTTACAACCGGGGTAACAATCGGGAAAATATTTTCATTGAAGAGCGCAACTATATATATTTCATGCAGTTATATAAAAAACACATTCTTCCGGCATGTGATACATATGCCTATTGTCTGATGCGCAACCATTTTCATCTTTTAGTCCAGGTTAAGGAAAGCAGCGTTAAGACCTCCGAGGTTTTAAAAACCTCGGAGGTCTCCGTGAGGCAACGTTTTTCCAACTTTTTTAATAGCTATGCAAAGGCTGTCAACAACACCTATCATCGCACAGGCAGCTTGTTCGAGAATCGGTTCGGACGGATAGAGGTGAACTCAGACCGGTATTTTACCAAGCTCGTTCACTACATCCACTTCAATCCCCAGAAACACGGTTTTGTGGATGATTACAGGCTGTATCCGTACTCATCATATCAGGCCATTATCTTGGATAAATCTACAAACATTTGCAAAGACGCAGTATTGGAATGGTTTCAAGGAAAAGATAATTTTCAACAGATCCATACTTTGCTATGCGAAGAATCAATGATTCGTCACCTAGTGGCAGATGATTTTGATTAACTGCCAGACCTCCGAGGTTTAAAAACCTCGGAGGTCTGCAAATAGACGAGGATTTTCCATGACCGAAGATATCCGCTGGATACAACGCTTTGACAATTTTAAACGCTCGCTGCGTCAACTGGACAGCGCCATTGCTCTCATAAAAGAGCGTGAACTCTCTGAGCTTGAACAGCAGGGGGTTATCCAGGCCTTTGAATACAATTATGAACTGGCCTGGAACGTCTTGAAGGATTTTTACGAATATCAAGGAGAACAGGATATTCAGGGCAGCCGCGATGCCATCAAGGTAGCGTACCGACGCGGACTGATTGCCAATGGTGATGTCTGGCTGAAGATGATCAAAAGCCGCGGCCTAACTGTCCATACCTATAATGAAGAAATTACCCAGCAAATTCTTGAAGAGATATTTCATCAATACTATCCAGAGTTTGTTGCCCTGCGGGACAGGTTGACCCGTCATAAGGAAGACCATGAGTGAACAATTTGGCCTGAAAGCGGAGGTTATCCAGCGTATCCGCGCTGCACTGGCCAACTTTGACCAGATCAGGAGTGTTACGCTCTACGGCTCCCGCGCCAAAGGCACCTACAAACCAGGTTCGGATATAGACCTGACCCTGACTACTGAAGGCAAGCTATCCGGTTCATTGCTGAATCAGGTTGCCATAGACCTTGAAGAGCTTGACCTGCCCTACTCTTTTGATATCTCCCTGCTGCACGACATCAACAATCCTAACCTGATCGAACATATCAAACGTGTTGGTATTGAATTCTACAATGCCGAGGCCTATGCCAGTGAAAAACAGCGCAAGACCGATGCACGGCGCTATGCCGAGCAGTCTTACCAGTCTGAGGCCCAGCTGGAACAAAACCTTATTCAGCGTCTGACCGGCCTTGGCTATGAGCCGATTACTATCCGCAACGCTGATGATTTACGCACCAATCTGAAGCAACAGCTGGAAAAACATAATCAGGTAACGCTGACCAATGCAGAGTTCAACCGGGTACTGAACCACCTGGACAAGGGCAATGTCTTTGAACGGGCCAAGATTCTGCGTGACCGGATGCAGCTGACGCGGGACGATGGTTCATCCATCTACCTGCAATTCCTTAATACAGACCATTGGTGCCAGAACCAGTATCAGGTAACCAGCCAGATTACGGTGGCAGGCAGCTGTAAGAACCGCTACGACGTGACGCTGCTGATTAACGGGCTGCCGCTGGTGCAGATTGAACTGAAGCGCCGAGGCATGGAGCTAAAGGAAGCATTCAACCAGGTCAACCGTTATCAACGCCACTCCTTTTGGGCGGAAAGCGGCCTGTTCCAGTATCTGCAGCTTTTTGTGATATCTAACGGTATAAATACCAAATATTACGCCAACAATCGGGATCAGGATTACAAGCAGACCTTCTTCTGGGCTGATGCCGAAAACAATCTGATTCCCCAGCTGGATGCGTTTGCAGACAGCTTTCTTGAAAAATGCCATCTCTCCAAGATGATCTGCAAATACATTGTGCTGCACGAATCTGACAAGGTGCTGATGGTGCTGCGCCCCTATCAGTATTACGCAGTTGAGGCGATTGTTGAGCGGGTCAAGAACGGACGCAAGAACGGCTATATCTGGCACACCACCGGCTCAGGCAAGACCCTGACCAGCTTTAAGGCTGCCCAGGTTCTTATTTCTCTACCCAAGGTAGACAAGGTGGTGTTTGTGGTGGACCGGGCCGATCTGGACTACCAGACCACCAGGGAGTTCAACTTCTTCAGGAACGGAAGCGTTGACGGCACCAACAATACCCTGTCGTTGGTCAAGCAACTGGAAGGTGACCACCGGCTGATTGTTACCACTATCCAGAAACTGAATAACGCCATCTGCCACAAACGATTTTCAGCTCGCATCGAGTCGCTGCGTGACAAACGGGTGGTGCTTATCTTTGATGAATGCCACCGCACCCAGTTCGGCCAGATTCACAATAATATCATTGGCTTTTTCAGCAAGGCACAACTGTTTGGCTTTACCGGCACGCCAATCTTTGCCGAGAACGCCGTGGGTAACCAGCACGGTAGGCGTACCACCAAAGACCTGTTTAACGAATGCCTGCACCGGTATGTGATTACCAATGCCATCAGCGACGAGAATGTGCTGCGCTTTTCGGTTGAGTACTGGGGCAAGCTGAAACAGCATGACGGCACGTTGGTTGACGAGCAGGTCAACAGCATCAATGTGAGAGAGTTTTTTGAACATCCGCAACGGGTCGAAAAGGTGGTGGATTGGATCATTGCCAACCACAACCGCAAGACCCACAATAAGGCTTTTTCCTCTATTCTCTGCGTGAGCAGTGTTGAAAGCCTGATTACCTATTACGAGACGTTTAAGCGCAAAAAACTGGCAGGGGAACATGACCTGCGCGTGGTAACGGTGTTTACCTTTGCCACCAACGAGGACGATGCCGATGCTGATGGCTTGATCGGTGATCCCACCCTTGATATTGGCGAAGATACGCCGGTAAACAAACACAGCCGTGACAAGCTGGAAGAGTGTATTGCCGACTATAACGCCCTGTACCGCACCAGCTTTTCAGCCAGGGACAGCAAGAGTTTCTATAGTTATTATAACGACATTGCCAAGCGGATGAAGGAACGGGACAAGAAGAGTTTCCAGGACAAGGACCGGGCCGATATCCTGCTGGTGGTGAATATGTATCTAACCGGTTTTGACGTGAAGAAAATCAACACGCTTTACGTGGACAAAAACCTTAAATATCACGCACTGATCCAGGCCTATTCCCGCACCAACCGTATTCTGGGCGAGTTAAAGTCACAGGGGAACATTGTCTGCTTCCGTAACCTTAAGCAGAATACCGATGATGCCATTGCGCTGTTTTCCAATCCCGAGGCCAAAGAGATTATATTCATCGAACCCTATGAACGGCATGTAGAGCTGTTTAATGAAGGGGTTATCAAACTAATGCTGGTCGCCTCTACACCGGAAGCTGTCGCTGAGCTGATTAACGAAAAAGAACAATTGGCTTTTGTCCGATCCTTCCGCCAGCTGATGCGTTTGCTTAACATTCTGAAAACTTTTACTGAATTCAATTTTGCCGACCTTGACATGGATGCGCAGACCTTTGAGGATTACAAAAGCGCCTATCTGGATATCTATGACCGTACCCGCAGTCAGAAAGCAGAGGAAAGTGCTTCGATTGTTGAGGAGGTTGATTTTGAACTGGAGTTGATCCAGAGGGATGAAATTAATGTGGCCTATATCCTTGAGCTTCTGGCCAAATTGCAACAACAGGAGCAGAGCCCGGATGCCAAAGAACGTAAAAAAGGAAAACAACAGCGCGAGGCGATTTTGGGCCTGCTCAGCAAGGAAGGAACGTTACGCAGTAAACGTGAGTTGATTGAGAAATTCATTACTACCTACATGCCTCAACTATCTGCAGAACAAAATATCAAGCAGGTGTTCAGTGAATACTGGCAGGAAGAAAGAGACGAGGCAATCGAACAACTCTGTTCAACAGAAGGGATGAACCGTGAGGCTGTGTTACAGATGCTTGATGCCTATCAGTTTACCGGTAAAGAGCCGCTGAGAGAGACCGTCTTTGCCGCGCTTGACACCAAGCCGAAACTGCTTGAACGCAAAACTGTTTTTGAGCGGATTGTTGACAAACTACTTTCAGTTGTCAGAACGTTTGAAGATGATATGGGCGATGTCTAAATAGTTGGTGGGATAATACCTGATATAAAAGCAGGGCTGGCGTTGGTAGCCAGCCCTGCTTTGTTAAAGGTATTCAGCCATGACCGCATCCAGTGCTGCCCGTGGCGGTCGCAACGCCTCATCTGCCAGATGGACCAGTGGTTGATCAACCAGCTTTCCATGCTCAACAAGCGTTTGTCGTGCTTCATTGATATACAGCAGGCCGGTGGTAAACTCCTGGCCTGACCGCTCTTCCTCCAGCAACCTGATGGCAGCCATCCGATCCGCAGGATCATACTCCTGACCGGTTTTTTTCAGGCGAATGATTGATCCATCATGTAATGCCACATCCTGAATCGTTCCCGGCTCATAGTCAGCCTGAATCTGGTCATGCTCCAGAGGAATAAAACTGATTTCATGCAGCGGCAGCTCATGATCCCTGCCCCAGACATAGCTCTTGGTTGAGCCTTCACCATTGTTGAAGCTGACACAGGGGCTGATGATGTTCAACACGGCGGTGCCACGGTGGGAAAATGCCGCCTTGATCAAGGACTGCAACTGCTTGGGATCACCGGCAAATGACCGTGCAACAAAGCCGCAGCCGGCAATAATCGCTTCAAGACAGAGGTCAAGCGGCGGCAGCTCATTCAGCCCGCCGCCATGCCTCAGCTTCTGCCCCAGATCAGCGGTGGCAGAGAGCTGTCCCTTGGTTAGGCCATAGACACCATTGTTTTCAATCAGGTAGACCATATCTACATTGCGACGTAACAGATGCTTGAACTGGCCCAGACCGATGGAGCCGGTATCGCCGTCACCGCTGACACCCAGGGCGATCAGATCCTTGTTGACGGTGGTTGCGCCGGTGGCGATTGACGGCATCCGGCCATGCAGGCTGTTGATGCTGTGGGAACGACCGAGGAAATAGGCCGGGCTCTTGCTGGAGCAACCGATACCGCTGATTTTGGCAACCCGGGACGGATCGAGTCCCAGGCTGTAGACAGCATCAATGATGACGTTGGCAATGGCATAGTGACCGCAGCCGTTACAGAGTGTTGAGCTGGAACCGGTGTAATCCGCCCTGCTTAGGCCGATCCGGTTGACAGCCGGTGATGGCGTGGTGGCAGTAGTTGTCATGGCTGCTCCTTTGCTTCATGGGCCTTGATTGCGTCACAAATCCAGCCTGCTGTCAGGGGAAGTCCGTCACATTTGGCAATTGAGACGATCCGGTCAGCATCAGCAGGGGCATGCAGTTGAATCAGTGCGCGCATCTGACCATCCAGATTGTTTTCAACAACATAGAGGCGCTTATGCCCGCTGATGAATGCTGTTAGCTGACTCTCCAACGGCAGTGCACGCAGCCGCAGACAGGATGTCGGTATACCCGCAGCCTGCAGCAGGTCCCGTGCCTCCTGCACAGCAGCATCACTGGTGCCGTAGGCGATCAGCCCGACTTCAGCACCATCCTTCAGATCAACAACCGGCGCTGGAACCAGGGTGCGGGCATTATCATGTTTTTTAGCCAGACGGGCCAGGTTGGCTGACCAGTCTTCCGGGCGTTCACTGTAGGCTGCAGCCTGATTATGGCCGGTACCGCGGGTAAAATAGGCTGCTGCCGGATGATCAGTTCCGGGCAGAGTCCGGTAGCAGACACCATCTCCATCTACATCAGCATACCGTTTCCACTCACCTTGCAGGCGGACAAGATCTTCAGCTGAGAGCACCTTGCCGCGATCAAGCGGCTTTTCAGGATAGGTAAACGGCCTGGTGGGCCAGAGGTTCAGCCCCAGATCAAGGTCGCTCAGCACAATCACCAGGGTTTGCAGCCGTTCAGCCAGATCAAGGGCCATGTAGCCAAACTCGAAACATTCAGCCATTGATCCAGGGATCAGGCAGACATGCCTGCCATCACCATGACCAAGGGTATAGGCAGCCAGAATATCGTCCTGAGCCACACGGGTCGGCAGGCCGGTGGATGGCCCCATCCGCTGGACATCCCAGATCACCGCAGGTATCTCCGCAAAGTAGGCATATCCGGCAAATTCAGTCATCAGCGACAGGCCGGGCCCGGAAGTTGCCGTCATGGAACGGGCACCGGCCCACCCTGCCCCGACCACCATGCCGATCACCGCCAGCTCATCCTCTGCCTGCACGATTGCGTAGGTGGCTTTCCCCTCTGCATCCTGACGCAGCTTGGGTAGATACTCACTCAGATGATCCACAATGGATGTTGAGGGGGTAATCGGATACCAGGCCACAAACTGTACACCACCAAACACCGCCCCCAATGCAGCAGCACTGTTGCCGTCAATCAGAAAGGTTCCTTCTGTCCTGTTCATCCGTTCAACCCGAAACGGATCTGTTTTGGTGAGATGGAGCTCTGCCCAGTCATAGGCAGCTTTGGCAGTGGTAAAGTTCAGATCCATAGCCTTCTGCTTACCCTTAAAGTAATACGACAACGCTGCTTCAATCTCTTGCAGATCAATAGCCAGCAGACTGGCCAGTGTGCCGAGATAGACCATATTGGCAACATAGGGCTTAAGTCTGGCCTCTGCTCCGGACTGTTTAACCAGCTCATTGACCGGCATCGGGTAAAAGGTCACATCGTCACGCATAACCGGCAGTTGCAGGTCGTTCGGGTAGAGGCAGATGCCGCCTGATGCCAGGTTCTGGATATCTTCCTGAATCGATGCCTTGTTGATCGCCACCACAACTTCGGACTGTTCGCGTCGGGCAAGGTAGCCATCTTTGCTTACCCGAATGGTAAACCAGGTGGGAAGCCCCTGGATATTGGAAGGAAATATGTTTTTGCCACTGACCGGAACCCCCATCTTGTGGATGGCCCGCAAAAGCGTGTTATTTGCGGTCTGGCTGCCAGCTCCATTGACCGTGGCGATGGTGATGGAAAAATCATTGACGATCATGCCGGTACCTCACACAGGTTAAATGTTCAACGGCCATCCTGTTTTTAGGCACGACCAT
>Ga0209467_1003389_pt1 | contig 10377 bp, 10 predicted proteins | sample Higcelwee11metaG_FD_187175 | JGI IMG/M metagenome (GOLD analysis project Ga0209467, IMG submission 187175) | Freshwater pond sediment microbial communities from the University of Edinburgh, under environmental carbon perturbations - High... | ecosystem: Environmental > Aquatic > Freshwater >...
TCAGATCACGGAAATAGTAGGCAGATGCAAGTGTGCCATCTTCAGTGTTGTAATATATGGAGTGGCGTTTATCAATAGCAGCCTCATCCTGATCATCTGCTCTGGTGGTCAGTGCTCCACCACATACTCTGCATTTATCTCCATTGGGTTTTATTGCGTCAATAAAGATATTGTTTGGATGGTTATTGTCTTTTTCACACAGGCGGCGTCCCATGATTCTGTCTTTTGCAATCTTTCTGTCAAGAATCATCTCAATAACATAGTTGAGTTTTATCCCCTCTGCCTTGAGTGAGGCATCAAGCTTCTCAGCCTGAACCTTGTTTCTTGGAAATCCGTCAAGCAGCCACCCTTTTTTACAGTCATCCTGTTTAATGCGGTCAAGAATCATTGGGATGGTAATCTCATCAGGTACAAGGTCTCCTCTGTCAATGTACGCTTTTGCCTGTTTCCCAAGCTCTGTTCCACCTTTTATATTGTCACGGAATATGGCACCAGATTCAATATGGGCAATGCTGTACTTATCTTTAAGAATTGAACCCTGAGTACCTTTACCGCTTCCATTTGGACCAAAAAAAATGATGTTCATGCAAAACTCCTTTTTGTGTAGATGTTTTTTTAAAAGTGAATGTTATTTTATGTGAAACTTGCCCTCACATTGGGCATCTCTACCGCTTATTTACCTCTTTACGTATATAAGAGATGAGAGAATGTCAAGTCTTGCGCTATTTTAAAACATTTTTTATCTTAAACTGCATCAAAATTCAATAAGAGGAGAGATGATTTTTTTTGTGTTAAAAGTTCTCAACTTTTCTTGACATAATTAAAAAAGGTCTGTAAATAATAACCTAATTATTGTGTGTCCTTCCAGGAAAGTGTATAGTTAGTCATCTGCAAAAGACTTCCTTTTGAAATACCTAAGCAAAATCAATATTGATATGTCTATATTCTTCAGATAGAAATTCTTCAGACACTCAGATAGAAATTTATATCCCGCGCTCTCAACAGTAGATCTATAATATCAATATTCTTATAGTTTTTTTTAGAATGTGCTGCTGCAACACCATTTCAGGTAAAGCCCAATTCATTGAAGCTACACTCATTTAAAGCCCGAAATCTTTGAATATTAAAAAATCATTGTACAGCATTCCATTTTTTATCCATTTAATCTGGACAAATCAGAATGAGAGAGACGTTTTCTGATTTTCCTGCCAAAAGATGACTGCAAGTCACAGATAAGAATCTTAATGGAGTGCAAATCTTGTGTGATCCTTTCAAAATCTGTTTCAAATTAACTAACGGAGTATTTTCATGAACCTTGAAAAGCTGCAAAGAATGAAGATTAGCGAACTTACTGAGCTTGCTAAGAAATATAAAATCAAAGGTATAGGCGGAGTGAAGAAGCAGGAGTTGATTTTTGCCATACTCCAGGCAGCCATTGAGGAGAGCGGACAGATTTATGGTGAAGGCACCCTTGAAATTCTCCCAGATGGCTTTGGTTTTCTAAGAGCGCCTGATTACAACTACCTTCCTGGCCCTGATGATATCTATGTCTCTCCATCCCAGATACGAAGATTTAATCTGAAGACAGGTGATACTATTTCCGGCCTGGTAAGGCAGCCAAAGGACTCTGAACGCTACTTTGCGCTTCTGAAGGTAGAGGCAGTCAACTTTAACAATCCTGAACTTGCTGCTGAGACTATCCTGTTTGACAATCTGACCCCCCTCTATCCTGAGACCAAGATGAATCTTGAGTCAGCACACGACAACTATCCAATGCGTATAATTGATCTGATGTCCCCTATTGGATTTGGTCAGCGCGGATTGATTGTCTCTCCTCCAAGATCAGGTAAGACCATGCTGCTCAAAAATATTGCCAACAGCATGATTGCTGCTCACGACCATATTATCCCCATAATTCTGCTGATTGATGAGCGCCCGGAGGAGGTGACAGATATGTCCCGCTCTGTTAATGCTGAGGTGATCAGCTCAACCTTTGATGAACCTTCTGAGAGACATGTCCAGGTGGCAGAGATGGTTCTTGAGAAGGCAAAGAGGATTGTTGAGCAAGGAAATGATGTGGTTATCCTTCTTGACAGCATCACCCGTCTGGCAAGGGCCTATAACTCTGTCATGCCCCCTTCTGGTAAGATTCTATCTGGTGGTGTTGACTCAAATGCATTGGACAGACCCAAACGTTTCTTTGGTGCTGCAAGAAATATTGAAGATGGTGGAAGTCTCACCATTATTGCAACAGCACTTGTTGATACTGGAAGCCGTATGGATGAGGTTATCTTTGAGGAGTTCAAGGGAACAGGCAATATGGAGCTTGTTCTTGACAGGAAGCTTGCGGACAGAAGAATTTTTCCAGCCATTAATATTAACAAATCAGGTACCAGAAAAGAGGAGTTGCTCCTTGATGCTCAGACTTTGAACCGTGTCTGGATACTCAGAAAACTTCTTTCCAGTTTAAATTCTGTTGACAGTATGACATTTTTACTTGAAAAAATGCAGGGAACAGAGCATAATAAAGAATTTCTTGATTCAATGAATTCATAACTATTCTTCAATGAATTCAAAAAAATAGATTGGTATTTCTGGTGATTAAATTTAGAAAAACAAGGAGTTAGTGGTATGAAAAAAGATATACATCCTGAGTACAAAAGGACAATGTCTTCCTGCGCATGTGGTAACATGCTTGAGGTTGGTTCTACAAGAGAGAATATCAAGATTGAAATTTGTTCCAAATGTCATCCGTTTTTTACCGGAAAACAGAAACTTGTTGATACTGCAGGAAGAGTTGACCGTTTCAGAAAAAAATATGCTGGATTTGATGCTCTGGCTGAATCAAAAAAGTAGTAAAGTATTTGAAATCAAAGGGGGGGAATCAGGTGTATAACACCCGTTTCCCTTTTGAATTTCTGGCCACATGGAATATACTGTCGGTGTATTCGGAGTCGATCACAGCGCAAGAACTATATAGTAGAGGACAGAGGATATCTCAACCATGATAAGTAAATTACTGGGCATTGAAGAGCGTTTTATCAAACTGGAACATCTTTTGAGTGATCCTGCTGTTATTGCTGATCAGGCAAAATATCAGAAGTGCCTTAAAGAGCATGGTGAGTTGAGCAAGCTTGTGATGGCTTTCAGGGAACATAAGGGGATTCTGCTTGAAATCGCTGAGGCCAAGGAGCTTTTAAAAGACAGTGATTCTGATATCAGAGATATGGCAAAGGATGAACTTGAATCTCTTGAGCAGAAGAGAGCTGAACTTGAATCTGAGCTGAAACTGCTTCTTATGCCAAAAGATCCAAGAGATGAAAAAAATGTCATTCTTGAGATAAGGGCTGGAACAGGCGGTGAAGAGGCTGCTCTTTTTGCTGCCGATCTCTTCAGGATGTACTCAAGATATGCTGAGTCCAAGAGGTGGAATGTTGATGTGATTGAGAGCAACAGCTCCTCTTCCGGAGGTTTTAAAGAGGTGGTTGCCATGATCCGGGGAAGAGGTGCCTTTAACAGCTTTAAGTATGAAAGTGGCATACACAGAGTCCAGAGAGTCCCTGAGACAGAGGCTCAGGGCAGAGTTCACACCTCGGCAGTTACTGTGGCTGTACTTCCAGAGGTGGAAGATGTTGAGCTTGAGCTTAACCCTGCTGATATAAAGGTTGACGTATTCCGTTCATCTGGCCCTGGAGGTCAGTCTGTCAACACAACCGACTCAGCAGTCCGGGTGACCCATCTGCCAACAGGTATCATTGCTACCTGCCAGGATGAGAAATCTCAGATTAAAAACAAGGTGCAGGCCATGAAGGTTCTCAAAGCCCGTATTCTTGATGCCATGGTTCGTGAGCAGGAGGAGAAACGGGCAGCTCAGCGTAAAGATCAGGTAGGTTCTGGTGACAGGAGCGGCCGTATCAGGACATACAATTTTCCTCAGGGGAGAATGACAGACCACCGTATAGGGCTAACCCTCTACAGGCTTGAGAGCATCATGTCAGGCGAGATTCAGGAGATAGTTGATGAACTCAAGACCTATTATCAGGCTATCGCTTTAAAAGAAGCTCAGTAACCCATATGTCCTTTAATCACCGTTCCATACCTTCAGATCAGATACCTTCAGACTCTGTTCAATCTGTAGAGACTCCCTCAGCCACAACTGGAGCTGCTGCTCTCTGGACAATCCTAAAGCTGATATCATGGACAGAGGACTATTTCAAATCCTTTGACGTTGACAGCCCCAGACTTACTGCTGAGATCCTACTCTGTCACGCTCTCAATATCCGCAGGCTTGATCTTTACCTTCAGTTCGACCGACCACTTAACCAGAGTGAACTTGCCACATATAAAGCTCTGATCAGAAGAAGGGCCAGAAAAGAGCCGGTGGCTTACATTACCGGTGTAAAAGGGTTCTGGGACTCACAGTTTTTTGTCACACCTGATGTTCTGATTCCAAGGCCAGATACAGAGACACTTGTGGAGGTTGCTCTGGCTCTGATTGAACAAAGAAGAGGTGGTGGAGCTAAAACCATTAAGGTGCTTGAGCTTGGTACAGGATCTGGAGCCATTATAATATCTCTTGCCAGGCTGAACCCGGATCTTCTTTTTTATGCAACAGACATATCACCTGAGGCAGTTATGGTTGCAAGGAAAAATTATGCTCACGTTGCTGCCTCACAGAAGAGTCTGGATAATCTCTTTTTTCTTGCAGGATCATGGTTTTCACCCATCAGCCCAGCCATCAGGTTTGATCTTATTGTCTCAAATCCACCCTATATCCCAACAGGTGATATCCAGACCCTTCAGCAGGAGATCTGTGAGCATGAGCCTCTTCTGGCACTGGATGGGGGAGCTGAAGGGATCTCCTGTTTAAAAGAGATCATGCAATCTGCACCAGACTATCTTGAGCCGGACGGAGTTCTGCTTATGGAGATGGGATCTGACCAGAAGCAGAGGATGCAGGAGTTGGCTCTTATGATTTCACAGTATGAGCCACCTGAGTTCATAAAGGATTATGCTGGTCATGACCGTCTGGTCTGTTTGAGGAAGAAAATAAAAATCATTGAAAATAAAAACAAAATTTGATAAATGTCTTAAGATTTTTTGATTGTGGTGACACCACACCTGTTGCATGCATTGCAATCTGATTGCAGTTGTCATGATATCAATGTGGTGCCGATAATCTCTCACACCTCCTGATCTGGTGTCAGGTGCCTTCTCTTGAACAGAATTCTGATAAGGTGGATACCAGGGATGACGGAGGTGGTGGTCAAACCTTTAATTATTTTATGGAGAAAAAAATGGCATACGTATCAATGAGACAGCTCCTTGAAGCAGGCGTTCATTTCGGTCATCAGACCAGACGCTGGAATCCCAAGATGAAGAAGTACATTTTCGGTGCAAGAAACGGTATTTACATTGTTGATCTTCAGCAGACCGTAAAAATGTTCCGTGATGCATATGATTTTATTGTGGATGTGGCTTCTCAGGGCAAGAGTGTTCTCTTTGTGGGGACAAAGAAACAGGCCAGAGAGTCAATTTACGAAGAGGCCAACCGAGCAGAGACCTTCTATGTTCAAAACAGATGGCTTGGCGGAATGTTGACAAACTTTCAGACCATCAAGAAAAACATCAGCAGATTTGAGTACCTCAATACAATTGAAAATGACGGAACAATTGAAGATTACCCCAAAAAAGAGCGTGCACAGATGCTCAAGGAGAAGGTAAAGCTTGAGTCTGACATTGGCGGAATCAGCAAGATGAAGAGTCTGCCAGGAGCTATTTTCATCATTGATCCAAAAAATGAATCTATCGCTGTGAGTGAAGGAAAACGCCTTGGGATTCCAATAGTTGCTGTTGTGGATACCAACTGCGATCCAGATGATATTGATTATGTGATTCCAGGCAATGATGATGCTATCCGCTCTATCCGTCTCTTTACTTCAAAAATTGCAGAGGCCTATATTGAAGGTAGAGAGAGATATGAAGAGAGACGTCAGGCAGGCTCTGATAAGGGTGAGCTTGCAGACGAGGATGAAAAACCGGAATACAATGACGATGGTGCAGAGAGAATGCTGGTTTCCGATGGTTCAGATGGTCCTGTTGTTGAGAAAATAAGAAGAAAAACAGTCGCAAAATAGAGGCTGGTTTCAGAAATATATAAGGAGATAGTGAAAAATGGCTGAGATTACAGCAGCAATGGTTAAGGAACTGCGGGATCAGACCGGTTCTGGCATGATGGACTGCAAAAGAGCACTGGCAGAGACCAATGGCGATCTTGAGAAAGCATTGGATTTCCTTAGAAAAAAAGGTCTTGCCAAAGCTCAGAAGAGAGCTGGCAGAGCAACTTCAGAAGGAATTATCTACTCTTATATCCATGCTGGTTCAAAACTTGGTGTTATGGTTGAGATTAACTGTGAATCTGATTTCGTTGCAAAAACAGCAGATTTTCAGGAGTTTGCCAAAAATGTGGCAATGCACATTGCTGCGGCAAACCCGGCAGGGCTCAATCCTGAGGATATTCCTCAGTCCGTTATTGACAGAGAGAGGGAGATTTACAGAGCTCAGGCCCTTGAGCAGGGCAAACCTGCAAGTATTGTGGATAAGATTGTGGATGGTCAGGTGCAGAAATTTTATAAGGACTCCTGCCTTATGAGCCAGCAGTATATCAAGGATCCAAAAAAGAGTGTTGCTGAAATGACCACTGAAGCCATTGGTAAGATCGGTGAGAATATTATGGTAAAGAGATTTGTACGGTTCCAGGTAGGAGAGTAGGATCGTGGATATGAGACCTGAATTTGAAAGAGTGCTTATCAAGCTGAGTGGCGAAGCACTCATGGGAGATCAGAAATTTGGCATCAAGCCGGAGATGATCAATTATGTTGCAGAAGAGATTGCTCAGGTACATGCTCTTGGAGTGCAGGTCTCCATGGTTGTCGGAGGGGGAAATATCTTCAGAGGGGTGGTTGGAAGTTCTGCTGGAATGGACAGGGCTTCGGCTGACCATATGGGGATGCTGGCAACAGTTATCAATTCTCTTGCCCTTTCCGATGCTCTTGAAAAACATGATGTTCCAACAAGGGTTCAATCTGCCATCGGTATGAACAAGGTGGCAGAACCCTTTATCAGAAGGCGTGCAATCCGCCACCTTGAAAAGGGGAGAGTTGTGATTTTTGCCGCAGGTATAGGCAACCCCTTTTTCACTACAGATACTGCCGCAGTGCTGAGAGCCAAGGAGATGAATGCACAGATTCTGTTCAAGGCCACCAAGGTGGATGGCGTTTATGACAAAGATCCGGTCATTCACAGTGATGCTATCTTCATAAAGGAGATCTCATACATGAAAGTACTTGAACGGCAGCTCCATGTTATGGATATGACAGCAATCTCACTTGCAATGGATAATAACCTGCCGCTGCAGGTCTTTGATCTGCATCAGAAGGGCAATATCATGGGTGCAGTTTGTGGCAGAGATGTTGGAACCAGAATATACAACAGTTAGCCACTGTAGCCACCATGGCAGATTGGACTGCAACTACCAAGCATGAAATATAGGAGACCATTTTTATGATAAAGGAAGTTTTCCAGGAGACTAAGGATAAGATGGAGAAGTCTGTCAAGAATCTTGAAAAGGAGATGACCCGTGTCCGTACTGGCAGGGCCTCAGTTTCAATTCTTGACGGTGTAAAAGTAGATTATTATGGAACCCTCACACCTCTGAGTCAGATGGCATCCATTGCAGTGCCTGAGAGCCGACTTATCACTGTTCAACCCTGGGATGTCAGTGCCATTAAAGAGGTTGAGAAGGGTATTTTAAAGGCCAACCTTGGATTGACCCCGTCAAGTGATGGAAAGATTGTCAGAATATCCATCCCACCACTGACTGAAGAGCGGAGAAAAGAGATTGCAAAGAGCGCTCACCAGACATGTGAGGAGTCCAAGGTTGCAGTCAGAAACATCCGCAGAGATGCTAATGACACCCTGAAGTCTCTTCAGAAAGATGGAGATATTTCAGAAGATGAGAATTTCAAGGGGCAGAAACAGATTCAGGATATGACTGACGACTATATAACAAAAATTGACAAAATATATTCAGCCAAAGAGAAAGAGATCCTTGAAGTGTGACGCCTCTAATGAAGTTGGCGTTGAAAAGTCTCAACACAACTGCAACGAACAGTCTGCCATATATCAGCTCCATGGTATTGATCCCTCCAGGTTGCCAAGACATGTGGCTATTATTATGGATGGTAATGGGAGATGGGCAAAAAAACGGTTGATGAATCGGGTCGTTGGCCATGAAAAGGGCTCTGAAACAGTCCGCTCCATAGTGACAGCATGCAGGAAGCTGGAGATTGAAGTGCTCACACTCTATGCTTTTTCCACTGAAAACTGGGCAAGACCAAAGGCAGAGGTGGCAGCACTGATGCTGCTGCTCAAGAGATTCTTAATATCAGAGAGGGAGACTCTCCATAAACAGGGGATCTCTCTTCAGATGATAGGGCAGAAAGAGAAGCTGCCTGATGATGTGAAGCAGGTACTTGATGACACAATATTGTACACTGCACATAACAGAAAGATGCGTCTTAATCTTGCGTTGAGCTATGGCGGGAGGGAGGAGATTCTCCATGCTGTTCGCAAAATAGCTTCAAAAGTGAGAAAAGGAGTTCTCTCCCCTGGTAAAATAACTGAAGAGACCATTGCCAGCCACTTGTATACCAGAAATCTGCCTGACCCGGATATGGTTATAAGGACCAGTGGAGAGATGAGACTGAGTAATTTCCTCCTGTGGCAGGCAGGTTATGCTGAATTTTTTTTTACTGAAACTCTGTGGCCTGACTTTACTGAACAGGAGTTTGTCGGGATGGTTAAGAAGTACCAGGATCGGGACCGCAGATTTGGAAAGGTTGTATGCTCCTCAAACGATGGATCACAGCATTAGTTCTAATCCCTCTGCTATTTCTGATTTTACTTAAGGGCACCCCCCTTGCTTTTACGCTCCTTGTACTGCTTCTCTGCCTTGCAGGGATGGCTGAATATTTTAAGATCATCTCTCCTCTCTCAAAGGTTACCCTTCAGAAAAATCTTCACCATACCATCTCGTCAGAGGCACAACCATCTGATCATGACTCTACCAGAGCAGACGGATTGATCAGATTGGAAGATAGTGAAGCTCAAGCCTCAATTCCGCGGACAGTGCAGGGGATAGCCTATCTTTTCTGCACAGCCATTGTCGCTGCTGCCCACATCGGCTCCATCTCAATGGTGCTGCTCCTTCTTACATTGAATCTGATGATCATGTCACTGGTTGCAGTTTTTAAATTCAGATCCGGCTCCTCCATTCTCCGTTTTGTGGCAGCAGAAATACAGGGGGTCTTTTATATTCCTCTGTTTCTCTCATTTCTGGTTTTACTCAGAAATGGTGATAATGGCGCACACTGGGTTCTCTGCTTGTGGATTATTATCGGAGTGAGTGACACAGGAGCCTACTATGTGGGTTCTCACTTTGGAAGACATCCCCTTGCAAAGCATGTAAGCCCCAAAAAGACCGTTGAGGGTGCTCTTGGTGGTCTCGGGGCTGCAACTGTTATCGGGCTTATATACTCACTGATCTTTATTGATGGGATCTCATTTCCAGTGGCCATCCTCTTTTCCATTGTGGCTGCTGCTTCTGGTCAGCTTGGGGATCTCTTTGAATCTGCCCTGAAACGGGCTGGGGGTATCAAAGATTCTGGCACAATACTGCCAGGACATGGAGGGGTACTCGATAGAATTGATGGACTTATTTTTGCAGCGCCTGTGGCGTATCTGTTCAGGTTCTTCATTATATGAAAAGGTTATCCATACTCGGTTCTACAGGTTCGATTGGCAGAAATGCTCTTGAGATTGCAGCTATGCACCCTGACCGTTTTGATGTCACAGTGCTTGCTGCTGCAAACAATGTCAACCTTCTTGCCAGGCAGATAGCGATCTTCAGACCTCAGATTGCAGTTGTGCTCAATAGAGAACGGGCAGATCTGTTGAGAACTATTCTCTCTTCTCATGAGATAGATAGTAATAACCAGATCGGAGGACGCCCCCTGCATGATGTTGAGATCTGCTGGGGAGATAGCGGGTATGCCATGGCTGCTTCCCATGAAAATGTGGACACTGTACTGCTTGCCATGGTTGGAGCTGCCGGACTCATGCCAGCACTTGCTGCCATAGATGCTGGTAAACATATTGCCCTTGCCAATAAAGAGACTCTTGTGATGGCATGGGAGCTTGTCATGGCACGGGCAGCAGCAGCAGGGGTCACTATCTACCCTGTTGACAGTGAACACAGTGCCATTTTTCAATGTCTTGAGGGGAACTCTCCAAAGTATCTGAAAAAAATTTTTCTAA
>Ga0209467_1003391_pt1 | contig 10377 bp, 11 predicted proteins | sample Higcelwee11metaG_FD_187175 | JGI IMG/M metagenome (GOLD analysis project Ga0209467, IMG submission 187175) | Freshwater pond sediment microbial communities from the University of Edinburgh, under environmental carbon perturbations - High... | ecosystem: Environmental > Aquatic > Freshwater >...
CAATCTGTCATCCATTGGCTAGACTTCTACAACAGTGATAGAATACATTTATCACAAACAAAAAGCAGACATGTTTTTATTTAATGTCTACTTCTTGGGGTTCACTTCATTAAATGGAGGTTTTTTTAAGTTCAATGTATAATTATTATATGAAGCAACATTCTTTAGAAGAACTTAAGAAACTAAATAATATACTAGATTATTACCGTGATTCTTTCATGCCTCTAGACCAACAAACGTTAATGACATGTTTAAAAGAAATACAAGCTGAATTTGGATATGTACCCACAGAAAGTTATCCAGATGTTGTATCCGTTTTTAATACAAGTCCACAGATTATTAAATCCATCATTCATCGCATTCCATCATTGATAGAAGAAGGTGGACCACATTTATTACTTATGTGTACTGGAGAAAGATGCCAGGATAAAGGTTCGATGAAAATGGTACAAGAGGTTGAGAGTTATCTTGGATGTAGAGTAGGGGGTATAAGTAAAGATGGATTGTTTGAACTGAAGGTACAAAGTTGTTTAAGACGATGTGCATTCGGTAAAAACATCAATATAGATACAACACCTTATACAGAAATGAATTTTGATAAGATAAAAACCATAATCGATACAATGCGATTAAATCATAAAAAATAAAGGGTTAGATTGACCCTTTAATATTATTCTTTGATTCTTCATAAAAATCATTTAATGTTTGTTTATTAAGTATTTCAGTATGACCATGAATTGCATGGTCAATATCATACTCAAATATGGCCTTCCACATTTGATAAAATTTATCGTTTGTATAATGGGGTTCACCATGATGATAATCTTCTGAAATAATATCACCCAAGAATAAAGTTTTTTCTTCTTTGATGTAGATTACACAACTATCTAGCGCATGATCATTATCGATGAGTTTCATGATACAAGTGATATCACCACAATCAATTTCTATTTGATCATGAAATAGGATATCTGCTTTTCGAACTTTAATCTGCGTACAATCTTGATATTCAATTCGCATATTGATATCGCAAAACTCAATATCATCACCATCAATAAGCCTTTGTTTCATGGACACATCATCCCATTTCCAATGACTCATTTCTTCTAACTTAAGCTGTGTTAATGATGAACAAATCGCTGGAATCGTATTATCCGCAAGCCCGAAAACATGATCCCAATGCCAATGGGTTAATAAGATATAATCAGGTTTATTAAGTCCTAATGCAGTACATTCATCCATAAACTGTTTAAAATGTGAAGGTGAATTACCTGCATCAATCATAATATTAAATCGACTTCCTTTAATATAACCCAAACGAGGTCGATCATTACTTGAATCAAAGTCAGAGATATAAATTCTGTCTGTTAGTTTTTTTAACATAGAAAAATTATAACATAATTGATTAAATGCGAATTTATCAGAAATTTTAAAATGTTTTACAAAAGAAACTAATATATGGTTTATTGATTAACAACTAGTGAGTAAATATGTTATTGTAAAAGTATAAATGTATGAAAATTAAGAATATTACAATCATCGCAATCATCATATCTTTTTTTGTAATAGTCGTTGCAATATACGTCAATTTTGATTTGGTTGCGAATGTACGTTATTATGTCGATAAAAATTCGGAATTAGTTCAAGATTTAAAAGAAAACAAACTAAAATTGGACATCCCTGTTCAACAACTTACAGATATCCATGAATATGCTAGAACAACTGTCTCAATCGCCTTAATTAAAAATGATACGATGGATATTGTTATAAGTATGCAAGGACAATCGCTCGACTTAAAGAATAACTTAACTACTATGAATGAGGTTAGTATAAATCGCCATAAAGCAACTTCTCAAATCATATCCGCAAAACTCTTACAGTTACAAATTCATCTAGATAAGATGCAATTTGTTTTAAATCAGAATTTAAGTCTTGAAGAGACACTTAACGCAACAACTGAGAGTTTAGATGAAATAGAAATCCTCATAATTGGTATAGAGGATGATTATAAGAAACTAAATGCGGTTATATTGAATGATTTAAGTATTGTTTTAAATTCGATGTTAATCCTAATGCTAGTACTTATTAGTGTTCTATTCTTTGGATTGATACGATTTGTATATTTCCAAATACCTTATATGGTAAAAGGATTAACTATGTTAGGTGATATGCAATATGATGATCGAGATTTAAGAAAACCAAAACCATTCTTTATTGAAGAGAAAAATATACATAACTATATCGATAATCTATTTGAAGAAAATCGATTTATAGAAGAAGTTCGCGAAGTTTTATTAGAAAAATATATTGTGGATGATGTAGTCGATGAGCTGTTTGTTTTATTAAATGAACGTATTGGAGTTGACCGTGTTGGTTTAGCCTTTGTAGATTATACACGTGAGATGATAATTGCGGAGTATGGAATGATTATTGATCATAGTTTAAAACTTGGGCCTGGATTTGAGGTGCCATTTGTACGAACTTCTTTATATGATTTAATCGACTCTAAACGCCCATTAATCAATAATGATTTAGAAGCTGAGTTTATTAAACGACCAAAAAGCTCTTCTCTATATTTATTGAGTCAGGAAGGGATTAAATCGAATCTTATTTTACCAATGACTATGGGTAATGCGGTTTTTGGATTCTTGTTTCTAAGTTCTAAACAAAAGAACTTCTTTACTTCATATCATTTACACTTAGCTGAAAAGATTGTTTATGAAATTAAAGGACTATTAAATAGATCTTATTTTACTAAAGTAGTATTTAGTAAAATTACCAATGGTTTTTCAGAGCTTGTTGAAAAGAAAGATAATGAGACGGGTGAGCATATTCTTAGAATGGTCAAGTATTCAAGTCTGATTGCTCGTAAACTTCTAGCTAAAAATCATCCTGATTATCCAATGCAAGAAAGAATAGTCCTTGAAATAGAGAGAAATGCAGCTGTACACGATATTGGTAAAGTTGGAATCCCTGATTCAATATTAAAGAAACCAGGTAAACTTACGGATGAAGAGTGGGAGATAATGCGTACTCATCCTATTATAGGTGGAGATATCTTTAAGAGTATACGTGAAGGATTAAAAGCATTTGATCCTGATTTATATAAAGTTTCAGAAGATATAACTCGTTATCATCATGAAAAATGGAATGGTGAAGGGTATCCAATGGGTTTAAAAGGGAATGACATCCCGATTGTTGCACGTATTGTGTCAGTAGCTGATGTATTTGATGCGATATCGAGTAAACGAATCTATAAAGAGGCATTTGATATTAAAGAGTCATTTGAGTTGTTAAAGTCTATGAGTGGAACAAATCTTGATCCATATCTTGTAGATTTATTCATAGAAAATTACGAAGAAGTTATTGAAATATATAATAAGTACCAATAAGTAATAAATATCAATAGAAATGTTGATATTTTTATTGACATTCTTAAATAGGTAACATATTATCTTAATAGGTAATGTGTTACCTAAAGGAGTTCTATGCGAAATCTTGATCATATCCCAAATCCACAGTTTGTGTTTGGTAGCTTATTTGTATTAGCAAATCGTGTTGATACAGTGTTAGAAAGAGTTCTACAGAAATATAACATAAGTTCTAAACAATGGTTCTTATCGATATGTGTTGCGTCTTTGTTTGATAAGGATCCCTCTTTAAAGGAATTAGCAAAAGAGAGTGGTACTTCACATCAAAATGTTAAGCAAGTAGCATTAAAACTTCAAGATAAAAACTTATTTGAATTATATAAAGATCCTAAAGATGCTCGAACAACACGTGTTAAATTAACTAAGAGTAGTGTTGAATTCTGGAAGAGTACCGATGAGGATTCACAAGAATTTATGAGTAGTTTATTTAGAGACATCAGTGATGAAGAGTTTAAAGTAGTGAGGAATGTATTTAGTAAATTAAGTGATAATTTATTGGAAATGGAGAGTAAAGAATGAAGAAGGTTTATAAGATTTTGTTGGGATTTATAGGATTAATACTTTTATTAATTATTAGTTCATTATTTGTATTAATGAATGGAATGAAGGATGTTGAAACTTTAAATGTAAATAAGATAGATCTACTTAATATCAAAGATGGATTTTATAGTGGAAGCTTTGATGTAGCACGTTGGTCTAATACGGTAGAGGTTAAGATTGTGAATCATGAAATTATTGAAATAGTAATCCTTGATGATGTCATGATTGGTTTAGAAGGTTTGTCGACTCGATTGTTTGAAAATGTGATTAGAGAACAATCGCTAAATGTTGATATAGAAACTGGGGCAAGTATTACGAGTAAAGCATATTTGAAGGCTATTGAAAATGCACTAGGAGATAAATAATGAAAACATTAATTATATATGCAAGTACCTATGGGTATACACAACAAATGGTTAGTAAAATGGTTCAGGAATCTGATCAACATTTTGATTATATTAATATTGTAGAAAACAAGAATATCGACCTTTCGAACTATGATTCATTAATTTTAGGAAGTTCTATATACGTTGGACAAATCAATAAAGATTTGAAAAATTTCATTCTTGAGAATCAAGCAGTTATTATGACTAAGAAACTAGCGATATTTCTAGCATGTGGATTTGAAAATCAATTCAATACCCATATTAAAAACAACTACTCTGAAGAACTTATTAATCATGCAAGTACGATTGTTAATCTTGGTGGAGAGATAAAGAAAGAAAAACTTAACTTTACTCATAAAATATTAGTGAAAATGGTTGAGAAAACAGAAGAGGGTAAGAAACCAATTAATACGTATCCAAATCGAACATTAGAGATCGTTAATCAATTTTATAGAGCTTAAAGGCTCTATTTTATTGTTTCATTGAATTTTATAAACTATTACGTATCATTATGTGAAAAATCACATTGACTTTAAACTGTTTTTTATTTATACTCTAAAAGTATTCACAATTAACCAGCAATATAATGTCCCTAATATGGTGGGGCAGTCTCTACCGGGTCACCCTAAACGAACCGACTACTGTGGTTGAAGCGATCAATCTAATCTAAAAGGATTGAGTCGGTTTCTCCCGACTTTTTTTGTTGTTGTGTGATAGGAATACAGAAAGAAAGAGGAGAAATGATGGAAAAGTTTTTTAAATTAAAACAGTATGGAACTAATGTACGTACTGAAATCATTGCTGGTTTTACTACATTCTTTACTATGGCTTACATCCTTATTGTTAACCCTAGTATTTTAGGTAATACCGGTCTTGATAAAGGGGCTTTATTCTTAGCTACTGTATTTGCATCTGCAATTGGTACACTTGTGATGGGGTTATTCGCAAATGTTCCTTATGCATTAGCTCCAGGTATGGGATTAAATGCATTCTTTACATTCGTTGTTGTATTTGGTTTAGGGTTTACACCTTTTGAAGCTTTAGGTATGGTATTTATTTGTGGTGTTATTAATGTACTTATTACAGTTACACGTGTTCGTAAGCATATAGTGAAATCAATTCCTGTATCCCTTCAACATGCAATCGGTGGTGGTATTGGTTTATTCATCGCTTTCATTGGTTTAAATGATGCGAAAATGTTACTTTTATCCCCGTTCTCAGATTTTGGTACAGGTTATACAGAACTATTAGCGTTCAAACAACCTCATCAAGTTCTATTCATTATTGGTTTAGTCTTAGCGATCGTATTACTTGTTAAAAAAGTAAAAGGTGCTATGTTATTCTCAATCGTTCTAACTACTTTAATTGGTATTCCACTAGGTGTTGTTAATTTATCTGCAGCAAGCTTAGATATGAGTGCTATTGGGGCTGCATTTGCGGCTTTAGCTGATATTTTTGGTAAAGGTGTTACTGAAGGTATTCCTTCACTCTTCACTGATGCATCACGTTTACCTGTAGTCTTAACTACAATCTTCGCATTCAGTTTATCTGATACATTTGATACAATCGGTACATTCATTGGTACAGGTCGTCGTTCTGGTATTTTCTCTGAAGAAGATGAAAAAGCACTTAATGAAGGTAAAGGTTTCTCAAGCCGTATGGATAAGGCGTTATTTGCGGATGCAATCGCAACTTCTGTTGGTGCATTCTTAGGAACATCGAATACAACTACATATATTGAATCTGCTGCTGGTATTGAAGAAGGCGGACGTACTGGTTTAACAGCTGTTACGGTTGCGGTTCTATTCTTAGTATCAATTGTTGCTGCTCCATTTATTGGATTAGTTCCAGCTGCTGCAACAGGTCCTATTCTTGTTATCGTTGGTATTTTAATGGCTAGTTCATTTGCAGATATTAACTGGAGTGATTTCTCAGAAGCAGTTCCTGCATTCTTCGCAGCTGCATTTATGGCATTTACTTATAATATTTCAACTGGTATTGGATTCGCATTTATTGCTTATTCACTTATCAAAGTTGTTACTGGTAAAACCAAAGAAATTCATCCTATCTTAGGAATTGCTTCATTATTGTTCTTATTAAACTTTGTATTAGCTGCACTTTAAAAATTAAATCATTAGAGATTAAAGGACCTTCGGGTCCTTTTTTTATATGGTACGATATAAAGTAATAAGGAGATAGTATGAATCAAACAATAAATACAATGTTAAAGCATAGCTCGGTTAGGTCTTATTCTAAAGAAGTAATCAGTGAAGAGATAATAACAACCTTAATTAAATGTGCTCAATCTGCGTCTTCCTCACATTTTGTACAAGCCTATTCGATTATTCAAGTATCAGATATTACAGTACGTAATCAAATAGCAGAATTATTGGATAATCCTAAGCATATAATAGAAGCTCCAATCTATTTTGTGTTTGTGGCTGATCTATCACGTGTTCAACAAATCACTAAACTTCATGGTTTAGAAATGGGTTCTCTAGAAAGTGAGGCATTATTAATTGCGACAGTAGATACAGCGCTAGCAGCGCAGAATATGATGATAGCGGCTGAATCTTTAGGTTTAGGTGGTGTATATACAGGTGTATTAAGAAATACGCCTGAAGAAATATCAAGAATTTTAAATCTACCGGATAAATCATTCGCCTTGTTTGGATTATGTTTAGGTTATCCTAGTAAAATAAATGAAGTAAAACCAAGATTACCAATAGATGAAATATTACATCATAATCACTATGATTCAATTAAATCAATTAAGAACTTAACGAATTATGATAAAGAAATGGAAACATATTATCTAAATAGATCATCGAACAGTAAAAATGAATTGTGGACAGATCAAATGGCTCATTATTTTAGTAATACGTTAAGACCCCATATGAATTCATTCTTAAGTTCAAAAGGTTTTAAACTTAAATAGGTTTATAATAAAATAAGGAGGTATTCTATGAAACAATTAAATGAAGTGTTTACGCTTTATAATGGGATTAAGATTCCTAAAGTAGGGTATGGAACATGGCAAATACCTAACTCAGAAGCCTACCAAAATACATTAGATGCTTTAAAAATAGGGTATCGTCATGTGGATACGGCAAAAGCATATCATAATGAAAAAGCAGTAGGTAAAGCAATTAAAGATTCAGGACTTGCCCGTGAAGATGTCTTTGTAACTAGTAAGTTACCTGCTGAGATTAAAGGCTATGATGAGGCGCATAAAGCCTTTAGAGAAACACTTGATGATTTAGGTCTTGAGTATTTAGACCTTTACTTAATTCATGCGCCATGGCCTTGGGATAAGATGGGTAAGGATTGTACAAAAGAAAATATTGAATCATGGAAAGCTATGGAAGAATTATACAAAGATGGAAAGATACGCTCTATTGGGGTGTCTAATTTCTCTCCAAAAGACATACAAGCAATACTTGATAGTTGTGAAATCAAACCAATGGTTAATCAAATTCGATACTTCATTGGATTTACACAAAAAGAAACAGTAGAATTCTGTCAAAAACATAATATCTTAGTCGAAGCCTATTCTCCACTTGCGACAGGTAAAGTATTTAAAAATAATAAGATAAAAGAAGTTGCGGATCGTTTAGGTGTAAGTGTTGCACAATTATGTATAAGATACTGTATTGATAAAGGTACACTTCCTCTCCCTAAAACAACACATAAAGGAAGAATGGAAGAAAATGCTTTATTGGAATTCGAAATTCCTAAAGAAGATATGATTATTCTTGAATTACTATAAAAAAGGACTTAAATGTCCTTTTAGTTTGATCTTTTTGGTTTTTGACCTGGAGTAGATGTGGCAACTACATTACTATTTGTAATGATATCCGTTAATGTTAAAGTAATTAACTCAGTTCCTCCATTTAATGGTGTATTTATTATATAAGATTCAGTTGTATTAAGCGTGCCACCAGACTCAATACTGACATCACTATTAGTTAGTTCATTTGATGCGTATACGATGGTTTGATATATTTTAGGTGATTTAAAACTAATGAGTGTTTTATCATCTTGAACAATACTTACCCATGTATCTGCTTGAATCGTATTAGTACCAAGTAAGAATGCATAGATCTGTGATTCTGAAACATTCTGTGCCATTCCGTTACTACCAACTGCAAGTAATGTTCCTGCATTTAAAGTATAAGATGAATTATAATCGAGTGCACCATTTCCACTATTAGTAGGACCATAAACGATGACAATCCCACCATTTTGCACAATTGATCCATTCGAGTCCAAGCCATCCCCATTCGCATTAACAACCAAATTGCCACCATTGATGGTAAGCGAACTACCGTCGCTTGCGAACATATCTTCTCTTCCGTTTAGTGAAGTACTACCGCTACTATCATTACCACCAGCTGTATTAACCCCATCATCACTAGCGATAAGTTCAATATCACCGCCATTTATGATAATCGTATTACCTTCAAGTCCTTCATATGATGATAGGATGTTTATTGTGCCATCATCTATTTGTAATAAGCTATCTGAATGAATCGCATCATCATATGCGTTTAAGGTTAAATTTCCACCTTTCATAATAACTGTATTATTTGAGTGGATTGCATCATCACTTAATGAATTTAATGTAATATCGCCACCTAGAATCTCAACTTGCACTGTTGCTTTTAAACTTTTACCACTTTCTGAACTATCAGCTTCACTTCCTGATTCAATTGAAATAGTGCCATCTGATACAACAAGTTGTGTTTCAGCTTGAATTCCATCTAAACCTGCAATGATCATGATATTTCCACCATCAATCACAATATATCCTTTTGTAGTATCTTCAGTGTTATTGGATTGGAGTCCATCTCCATGCGCGTTAACGGTAATGTTCGCATCTTTTATTGCAATAAAATTCTTACCTTTTATACCATCATTAATTGCATTAACAGTTATATTACCAGACACAAGTTTCAAATCATCTTTTGTATAAATCCCATGATTATAGTTAGAATTAATGGTTAAAGAACCTAAACCATTAATTGTTAGATCATCTTTACTATATAGTGTCGCATTTGGTTCGTCTTCACCATTTTGAAGTGCATAACTCGACCCATCTGTTAATGAATTTGAACTTCCTTCTGCTAGGTTTATAATTACTTTATCAGCTTGTAATACAGATATTGCTGGTCCATTTTCATTGTGAATAGTCGCATTATCTAGCACAATAACTACATCTTCTTCTTGCCCAGCATTTACCACAATCATTCCATCATCTAGTGTTCCAATAACCTTGTAAGTACCAGCTTTTGTAATTGTAAGTGTAGTCTCATCAATTGTCGCATTTGAACCGGTATAACTGATTGAGCTTGATTCAAGGGTAATAACTTCAAAATCAGTATATTCCATTAATAAATCATCTTCTTTGTATTCAATTGTTATGCTTGATAATAATTCTACATCATTTGTGACTTCAATTATGTTCGTTTCATCTTGAATATCGTCAGTATCTGATGCACAAGCGGTAAATAAACTTAATAATATTAATCCTATCGTTAACTTGTTTTTCATGTTAAATCTCCTCATTTTCATAAAATTCGTTTGCGCTGATTAAAGTTGATTCACTTTCAATAGCGCTATGATGTTTTTGATTACTTGACTTAGTTTGTGTATCTTCTTGTGAACAACCTGTAATATGAGTAAGTAAGATAATACACACAATGACAAGTCTATTCATTAAAATCACCATTGTAGCTAACACATTGAACATTTGTAATACCAACAATAGCTGCTATTTCATTGATAAACGTATTATCTTGATTATTTAACTGTATTTCAAAGATTAATTCTGTTTCAATCTTATTTTTAGTCTTAGATTTCAATCGGATTTTATAAGCCCTACTAAATAGAACTGATTGGGCTTTTATTTCTGCTTTCTCTTCATTGGTATGTATAATCACTAAATAAGGTTGGTTTTTATCACTTACACTCGACTTAATCCATAGGATTAGGGCAATAAAGAATGACCCGACTAGAGC
>Ga0209467_1003392_pt1 | contig 10376 bp, 10 predicted proteins | sample Higcelwee11metaG_FD_187175 | JGI IMG/M metagenome (GOLD analysis project Ga0209467, IMG submission 187175) | Freshwater pond sediment microbial communities from the University of Edinburgh, under environmental carbon perturbations - High... | ecosystem: Environmental > Aquatic > Freshwater >...
GGCGTGGAAAGGCCTATCATCATGTTGAAGGTGACGACGAGGCCGAAGTGGACCATGTCGATGCCAAGCGCCCTTGCCACAGGGAAGAGAATGGGGACGAAAATGAGCTGGATCGTTGAGGTGTCGATGAACATGCCGAGCAGAAGGATCACGATATTGACGAGAAAGAGAAAGAAGTTCTTGTTGCTCGATATGCTCATTATCCATTTCGCGAGACCGGTGGAAATATCTTCTCTCGCCACGACATAGGAAATAATGGCTGCCGCGCCTATGATGATGCTGGTCGAGCCCACGTCCTGGATGGTGGTTTTCACCACGCCCCAGAATTCCTTCAGGCTCAGCGACTTGTAGGCGAAAATGGAGATCAGGATGGCGTAGGTGCCAGCCACGGCGCCCGCTTCCGTCGGCGTCATGATGCCGGTGTAGATTCCGGTGAGCAGAAGCACGGGCGTGAGCAGGGAGGGAATGGCTTGAATGGTCAGCGCTATGAAGGCTCTCAGCTTGAACTGCGGGCCGCGGGGATACTTCCTCACCTTGGAGATGATGGCGACGTAAATCATGAGGGCGATGGTCAGCAAGATGGCGGGGACCATGCCGCCCATGAAGAGGGCGCCTACCGAAGTGCCCGAAAGCATCGCGTAGATGACGAGAGGAATGCTCGGGGGGAAAATCGGGCCGAGCGTGGCCGACGCGGAGGTTATGGCGCAGGAGAAGGCGTCGTCGAAGCCGTTCGATTTCATCGCGGCGAGCTCAATCTTGCCCAAGCCCGCGGCGTCGGCGATGGCCGATCCCGTCATGCCGGAGAAAATCAGGGATCCGAGGATATTCACCTGCCCGAGCGCTCCGCGCATTCTGCCGCACAACGCGTTGGCGAAGTTGAAGATCATGTCGGTCACCTTGCCCGAGTTCATCACGTTCGCGGTGAACATGAACAGGGGAACGGCGATGATGACGTAATTCGTATAGTAGGTGTTGACGATCTGGTTGGCGACAAGTCCCAGGTCCTGGCCCTTGATGAGCAGATAGGCCACGGCCGAGGATATCATGCCCAGCGCTATGGGCATCCTGAGCAGGAAAATGAGGACGAATATTATCAAAGCCACAAGAAGTGCGATACTCATTTGGTCGGGTCCTCCTGGGCGTGATCCCTGCTATCCGCTAATTTGCCGCGCAGAATGTTGACGTCCTCGATTATCTCCGCGATCGTATAGCCGATGACGGTCAGCAGAAAATAGACGAAAGGGATGAAAAAGTAGGTATAGTTGACTCGCAGCACCGCCGTTTTCTGAAAGTACAGAAAAAACGCGTACTTCCATGAGGGCACGACAAGAACGGCGAAGGTGACGACGATGATGAGGTCGCCGACGAGTCTGGTCAGCGCCGCGGCGCGGGGCTTGAGCAGATCGTACAGCATCGTGAACTTGACGTGCCTGCCGGCCCGCATCGTGTAGCATGCGCCGAAAAGCACGGTCCATACGAATCCAATGACGATGATGTCCTGCGTCCATGTAAGAGGAAGATTCAATACGTAGCGGGAGAAGACCTGGACGACGAAAGAGAAGAACATCGCGAGAAAGGCGACGGCCGGTATATATATCTCGAAGATGTTTCTCGCGAGAAGCAGAAATTTTTTCACGTATTTCCTCCGGGAACCGGCGAAATGAAGTCTGGCGCTTGCGCAAGACTTCATTTCGCCTCAAAGTTCGCGAAAATCAGGATGTTATTTCGCGGCGTCCTGGATTCTCTTGAAGAGATCCATGTCCCATTTCTTGGCGTATGGGGAATTGAGATACTGGTCGAGTACATGCTTGCTGAATGCGTCGATGTCAGCCTTGTAGACCTTGAGACCGGCCTTCTCGAAGAAGGCGACGAGTTCGGCTTCCGCTTTCAGGTTGGTGTCGTCGCAGTACTTGATGCCTGCTTTTACGCCTTCCATGACCCAGCCCTTCTGCTGGTCGGTCAGGGATTGCCACTTGGCTTCGTTGATGGCCGGCCATACGGAGTCGACGATATGGTTGGTGATAGTGATGGACTTCGTCACTTCATAGAATTTCGCGTTTTTGGTGCTGGGCAGGGGATTGTCCTGTCCGTCGACGGTCTTGGTCTGCAGCGCCATGTAAAGTTCCGAGAAGGAAATGGGCGTGGGATTGGCGCCGAGGGCCTTTCCGAGGAAGATCCAGGAGTCGGAATTGGGCATTCTGAGCTTTACGCCCTTGAGATCGTCCGGGGTCTTGATCCATACGTCCTTGACCATGTTGAGCTGGCGGGTACCGAGATACTGGGCGCCGAGGGGGCGGATGCCCTGTTCCTTGGCCACGCGTTCGAATGCCTGCTTGCCAATCTCGCCGTTGAGCACTTTCGTCATGTGGTCATAGCTCTTGAACATGTAGCCGGCCGTGAACATCGAAAGCCAGGGCGAACCGTCGGTGAGCCAGGGAGCGGCGGTCGCGGTGATGTCAGCCTGTCCGGATTTGACGGCCGAGACTTCCTGTTCCTGCTTGAAGAGCGAGGCGGAATCGTAGGTCTTAACCTTGATGTTTCCGGCGGAAACTCTCTCGACTACTTCCTTGAAAACCTTCATCGCCCCGGCATGGGCGTCAGTGGGCACGGCGGTCATGGTATAGACGAGTTCCACCGGCTTGTTTTTGGCGGCCTGGGCAAAAACCGCATTGCCCGCCAACGCGAGGACCAAGAGCGCGATCATCAGCTTTTTCATCGTGACTCCTCCTGAAAACATATTGCTTGGGGCGGCGCCTTAGGCATCCGTCCTCTTGGAACCATAGTGAAGTGTAAACCATTCGACATTCTGGCGCGAGACTTCTAGATGATTTCGTATCGCAGCCTCGGCTACATCAGGGTCGCGGCTCTTGATGGCGTCCATGATCAGCGCGTGTCGCATCATGCCGTCGGGTTTCGCTCCTGGGGCATAGATGCTTTTGCGGATGAATTTTCGGATAAGCACCGTCATCGCTTCTATGAGAATACCGAGAAGCTTATTCTTGCTGGCTTTGGCCATGGCTATATGGAAGTCGGTGTCCATCCGTATCATTGCCTCGTTGTCGTCCCAATGCTCTTTCATGGCATCGAGGGTCGACTGCATCTGCACGATGTCCGCTTCGTCGGCATTTACGGCGGCGAGGCGGCAGGAAGCGATCTCGAGGATGCCTCTTACGGCTACTATTTCATCATCGCCGATGTTGTCCATGAGTATCATCCGGCTCATGACGCTCGATACCGCGTCGGGGCTCGGTTTGGTTATATAGGAACCTTCGCCCGTGCGTTGTTCGATGAGCCCCCGTTCCTTCACCAGTTTGAGCGCCTCGCGGATAACCGTTCGGCTGACGCCGAACTTGACCGCGAGCGCCTGTTCGGAGGGTAGTTTGTCTTCGCTGTGCGATTCCCCCTCCGCAAGCGCGCTGACACCGGTCTGAAGAATCGCGTTCTCCAGCGCGTCGGCGATCTGCTCGTAGAGGTTTGTGCGCTTGACTTCCCAATTTGGACTTTCCACGCTGGCCTTTCCTTTGATTGCTTCGGTTGCTTCTATTATTTCGACTGACGAGGGCAATCGCGGATGTAGTCCATCGTCTGCGCGGCGCCCATCGCCATGAAGCTGATGTCGTCGCCGCAGGATATGAAGTCCACGCCCCGCTCCATCCACTCCCTTATGAACTTTCTGTCGCCGGGGCCGATCGAGACGCCGCAGGGCTTTCCCTCCTGCTTGCAGACGCGGACGATCTTCTCATAGAGGGCGATGACTTCGGGATCTCTGAGATGACCCAGCTTGCCTATGGAAGCGGAGAGATCGTTGGGGCCTATGATGACGGCGTCGAGTCCATCGACGGCGAGAATTTCGCGCAGATTGTTCACCGCCTCGACATGCTCGATCTGGACGATCCTGAGAAAGGACTCGTCAGCTTTGGCCAGGTATTCGTCCATGGGAATCATGCCGTAGCGGATCGCCCTTCTGGGGCCGAATCCGCGGATGCCCCTGGGAGGGTAGAGGCAGGCTTCGACCGCTTTCTTCGCTTCGCCGGCCGTACAGACCATCGGGATAATGATGCCGTCTATGCCCATTTCGAGGACTGGCTTGATCAGGATCGGATCGTTGCCGGCAACCCTGACGAAGGCGGCGGCGCCGGCGCCGTTCGCGGCCACTATATGGGCGAGCAGCTTTTCCTTGTCGAAAGGACCGTGCTCGGCGTCTATCCAGAGAAAGTCGTAGCCGAAACCTGCCATGGCTTCAGAGATGGAAGGATCGGTGAGGAAGACATGGCCGCCTATAACGAGTTTTCCGCTGGCGAGGGCTTCCGAAATAGTTTTCGCTTTATCCATTTTCCCTTCTTTTCCTTGAGCGAATCACCTTGTATACCTGTACTACAGGTAGATACTACCATCACTCCGCGATTCTGTCAAATTTTTTTTGCTCGCCAAGCTTGGCAAGCATCCGTCTTTACATTCTCTCGAATCGCCCTTTATTATGAATCCATGTCCCTAAAACCCGAACACGCGGCTCCTCGACCCTCGGGATTCATCCAGTCGGTCGACCGCGCCCTGACGATACTCGAATATTTCTCGAAGGACAGGCCCGAAGCCGGCGTCTCTGATATCGCCCGCGGACTCCATCTCAACAAAAGCACGGCTTTCGGGCTTTTGTGCACCCTGGAACGCCGGGGCTACGTCGAACAGAATCCCGACAACGGCAGATACAGGCTGGGCTTGAGAACGCTGGAGCTGGGCAACGCCAAGCTCGCCGGCTTCGACGTCGCGGGCGTCGCCCATCCGGTTCTCAGCAGCCTGGTGGATCAGCTCGGGGAAACGGCTCATCTCGCCGTGTACGACAGGGGCGAAGTCGTCTATATCGACAAGGTGGAGGCCGACAACACCCTCAAGATTTCATCATTCGTCGGTAAGAGAAATCCCTCCTACTGCACCGGTGTAGGGAAGTGCCTCCTCGCCTTCCAGCCGGCGACGGAGATTGAGCGCGTCATAGGTCACGGCCTTCTGGCGCGGACCAGCAAGACGATTGTCGATCCGGAAGCGTTCAAGGCGGAGCTCGCCAGAGTCCGCAGGGAGGACCGCGCCCGCGACGACGAGGAATTCGCCGAAGGGCTCGTCTGCTCCGCCTCGCCCCTGCGGGACAGCAGCGGGCTCGTATGCGCGGCCATCAGCGTTTCAGCCCCCACGATCCGATCGGATCCGGAAAGGGTAGCCTTCGTCGATCGCGCGGTCAGCGAGGCCGCGAAGGCCATCTCGAAAGCCCTCGGCTATAAATCCAGCTGATAGTTGAAAATTCCCGCTTGACAGGTTCGAGAAAGGGCTATTATCATGTTTATATATAAGAACAGTGTGCTACAATGTAGCACATTAAAGATTCGCTTGAGGTAAATGGCAAATCAATGCGGGGAAATCCCGTTGGGAGGATGTTGTTATGGCAGAACAGAAACAGGGCAATCCTGAGATCGGAAAGACTATCCAGGCGGGAGGCATCGCTGTCAATTACCACGACATGGGTTCGGGCGATCCCGTCGTTTTCGTCCACGGTTCCGGACCCGGCGTAACCGCCTGGGCCAACTGGCGCCTCGTTCTTCCCAAGCTCGCGGCTACCCGCAGAGTCATCGCCCTGGACATGATCGGCTTCGGCTATACGGAGAGGCCCGCCGGCATACAGTTCAACATGGACGTATGGGGCAAGCAGCTCAAGGATTTTCTCGACGCCATGAAGCTGGACAAGGTCGACCTGGTGGGCAATTCCTTCGGGGGAGGCCTCGCCCTCTATATGGCCATCCATTATCCCGAGCGCATCCGCAAGGTCGTCCTCATGGGAGCCATGGGCGTCCAGTTCCCCATCACCGAGTGGCTCGACAAGGTCTGGGGCTATGAGCCTTCCTACGAGGCCATGGCTGAAGCCCTCAATCACTTCGTCTCGAACAAGGCCATCATCACGCCGGACCTGGTGAAGATGCGCTACGAAGCCTCGATCCGCCCCGGCTACCAGGAGAGTTTCGGCGCCATGTTCCCGGCGCCGCGCCAGCGTAGCGTGGACGCCATGGCCTGCGCCTCGGCCGACATAGCTTCCATCAAGCACGACACCCTCATCATCCACGGCCGCGAGGACCAGGTGATCCCCACCGAGACCTCCCAGCTGCTCTTCAGGCTGATTCCCAACGCCCAGCTCCACATGTTCGGCAATTGCGGACACTGGACCCAGATCGAGCAGAACGCTCGCTTCTGCGCCGTCGTCGAGTCTTTCCTCGCGGGAGTCTTCTGATGGCCCTCGCACCCGCTGAAATCGTCGCTGCCGCCGACGCCCTCGACGTCGCCTCCAGGACCTGTGTCCCCATCGAAAAATTGACCCTGACCTACCCGGCCATCGACGTCGATGGCGCCTACGCCGTGCAGATGCGCAATGTTGAGCGAGCGCTGGCCGCGGGCAGAAAGATATCCGGCAAGAAGATTGGCCTCACCTCCAAGCCCATGCAGGACATGTTCGGCGTCACCACGCCCGACTTCGGCCACCTCTTCTTTGATATGGAAGCGGCGGGCGGACGGATCGAGCGCGCCACCATGGTCCAGCCCAAGGTGGAGGCGGAGATCGCTTTCGTGCTCGCCCGCGACCTCGACATGGCCGGCGAAATCACGGCGGCTGACGTGCTCGCGGCGACCGACTACGTCGTGGCGGCGCTTGAAATCGTGGACAGCCGCATCGGCAACTGGAAGATCGGCTACTGCGACACGGTCTCCGACAACGCGTCCTCGGGCAGGTATGTGCTGGGATCAGTGCGGAAAAAGATCGCCGAAATCGACCTTAAGGCCGAGGTCATGAATTTTTCCCTGAACGGCGAACGCAAGAATGGCGGCAAAGGCACCGACGTCCTCGGCGATCCCGCCTACTGCGTGGCTTGGCTGGCCAATTCCATGAGGAAATACGGCACCATGCTCAAGAAGGGCGAAGTGATTCTTTCCGGTGCACTTTCAGCGGCCATAAGCGCCGGCAAGGGCGATCGCTTCAGGGCGGATTATTCGACGCTCGGCTCTGTCGAAGTCGCTTTCTATTAAAAGGAAAGGAACAATGGCACAAAAGATCAAGGCGGCCATCATCGGCCCCGGTAATATCGGCACCGACCTTCTCGTCAAGCTGAGGAGGAGTCCCTTCCTCGAAGTAGCCTATGTGGTGGGCGTCAAGGAATCCCCCGGCATCGAGATCGCCAAGGGTTTCGGCATCCCCACGACCATCAAAGGCATCGACGAAATGCTCGAGGTCGAGGACATCAGGATAGTGTTCGACGCCACCGGGGCAGGACCCCACCTCATCCACGCGCCCAGGCTTAAGGCCGCTGGCAAGATCGCCATCGACCTGACTCCTGCCGCCATTGGCCCCTATGTCGTGCCCTCGGTCAATCTCAGCGAGGAAATATTCAAGCTCGATAACGTCAACATGGTCACCTGCGCCGGACAGGCCACCTCGCCCATCGTGTACGCCATCAACCGCGCCGCCGACGTCTATTACGCGGAAGTCGTCTCCTCGATTTCCTCCAGAAGCGCTGGGCCGGGAACAAGGCAGAACCTCAATGAGTTCATCGAGACGACCACGAAGGCGCTCAAGGTCATCGGCGGCGCCGACCAGGCCAAGGCCATCATCGTCCTCAATCCCGCCGAGCCACCCATCCTGATGCGCAACACTATCCTCTGCAGGGTGCGCAGGCCCGACCTGACGGCCATCCGAGCCTCGATAGATCTCATTCTCGCCGAAGTAAAAACCTATGTTCCCGGCTACCGCTTCCTCGTCGAACCCATCCTCCAGGGCGATACGGTCACCACCGTCATCGAAGTGGAAGGCCTGGGCGACTTCCTGCCCAAGCACACGGGTAACCTGGACATCATCAACGCGGCCGCGGTGGCGGTGGCGGAGAAATTCGCCCAACGCATTCAGGAAGGCAAATGATGAGCAAAGTCTATATCACCGACACGAGCCTGAGGGACGGCAGCCACTCCGTCTCGCATCAGTACACGAGCGCCGATGTGGCTAAAGTGGCGGCTGCCCTCGACGATGCCGGCGTCGACATCATCGAGGTGAACCATGGCGACGGCCTCGGCGGCGCTTCCCTCACCTACGGCTTTTCACTCGAAAATGAGCTCGACCTCGTCCAGGCGGCGGCCAGGGTAGTAAAGAAGGCCAAAATCGCCGTCCTCCTCGTGCCCGGCATCGCCACCCTCGATCTCCTCGAGGAAGCCCAGCGTCGGGGCGCCAGCGTCGTGCGCGTGGCTACCCACGTCACCGAAGCCGACGTTTCCGAAGAATACATCAAAGCGGCTAAGAAGATGGGCATGTTCGTCGTCGGCTTCCTCATGATGGCCCATATGGCCGACAAGGCCAAGCTCGTGGAGCAGGCCCTCATCATGGAATCCTACGGCGCCGATGTCGTCTACGCCACCGATTCGGCCGGAGCCCTTCTGCCCGACCAGGTAGGCGAGCGCGTCGCGGCCCTGAAAGCCGCGCTCAAGATTCCCGTCGGCCACCATGCCCACGACAACCTGGGCTGCGCCGTCGCCAATTCCCTCGCCGCCGTCAAGGCCGGAGCCACCTACATCGACGGTTCCCTGGGCGGCATGGGCGCCGGGGCCGGCAACGCGGCCACCGAGATGCTCGTAGGCGCGCTGAAGAAGTCCGGCGCCGATGTGGCCGCCGACCTCTTCAGAACAATGGACGCGGCGGAGAAAGTTCTCCTCCCAATCGTGATAGAGAAGGGCAAGCCTCTCCCGCGTCACGACTCCAACTCTCTCATCATGGGCTACGCTGGCGTCTATTCCAGCTTCATGCTCCACGCGAAGAAAGGCGCCGAGCGCTTCGGCGTCGACGTGCGCGACGTCCTCATCGAGCTCGGGAAACGCAAGGCCGTCGGCGGTCAGGAAGACTGGATCATCCAGGTGGCCTACGACTTGGCCAAGGCCGCGGGAAAGCCGGTCTGATTTGAGCGAGGCGGCGGCGGGGGAACCTGTCGGTCCGCGACTATGTATGTGAACAATGTGCTACATAGCAGCACATTTAAGGTATTCAAGGAGGAATCATAATGAAGAAAGGGATTATCGCTCTGCTCGTCGCGGCGATGCTGTTCGGCGCAACCGTCGGCGCTTTCGCCCAGGTCAGGGAACTCAAGCTCGGCCATATCGCCGCGCCCAACACCGCCTACGATAACTGGGCAAAGGAATTCAAGGCGCAGGTCGAGGCCGGCACCGGCAACAGGTACAAGATCGTCATCTATGGCGGCGGTCAGCTCGGCGATTCCGGCCCCCTCATGGAAGCCATGCAGGCCGGCAACCTCCAGTTCGCCGTCATCACCTCGGGCGACGCCAGCCAGTTCATCAACGCCATCAACGTCCTCGATATGCCCTTCCTGTTCAGGAGCTGGGACCATGTCGAGAAATTCATCGCCTCCAAGACAGCCAGGGATCTCCTCGACCTCTCCGATCAGTACGGCCTGAAGTCGCTCTCCCTGATGCCCCGCGGCTACCGCCACGTGACGAACGCAAAATTCCCCATCACCAAGCCCGAAGACCTCAAGGGTCTCAAGATGCGCATCAGCGAAAGCCCCGTTCTCGTCGAAGCCTTCAAGGCGATGGGCGCCAACGCTCAGGCCATGGCATGGTCCGAAGTCTACACCGCGCTCCAGCAGGGCACGGTCAACAGTCATGAAAACACCATCATCACTACCCGCGACTACAAGATCAACGAAGTGCAGAAATATGTCTCCGAGACGGGACATGTCTTCGCCATGGCCACCCTCCTGGCCTCGGGCGATTGGTTCAAGAAGCTTCCCGCCGCGGATCAGGCCGTCATCCAGAAAGCCGCCACGGACGCCGCCTACAAGCTCGGACTCGACCAGAAAGGCAACGAGGCAAAAGCCAAAGCCGAACTCATCTCCAAGGGCATGGTCTTCAACAGCCTCGACACCGAACCCTTCGTCAAGGCAGTCCAGCCCGTCATCAACAAGTACGCCAAGGGCGATGTGAAAAAATTCTATGACGCCATTCTGGCGATTAAGTGATCGAGACCGGTAAATAATTTTCTTGAGGGGCTGCCCCGGTAGCGACCAACTTCCAGGACAGCCTTTTCTCGCATGCCTAACGCAAGGAGTATCGATATGAAAGCGTTGCTGAGAACCAGCGACATCCTTGACAAGATATGCGGCTGGGTCATCGTCGCGCTGTTCATGTTGATGACGGCCACCTATGCCACGCAGATTCTGTTGAGATATGTTTTCGGAACGGGCCTGATGTGGACGGAAGAGCTCACTCGCTACGCCGATATCTGGGCAGTCATGATCGGCGCGGCGATGATAGCCAAGCGCAGGACCCATATCAACGTGAGCGTGCTCGAG
>Ga0209467_1003394_pt1 | contig 10371 bp, 8 predicted proteins | sample Higcelwee11metaG_FD_187175 | JGI IMG/M metagenome (GOLD analysis project Ga0209467, IMG submission 187175) | Freshwater pond sediment microbial communities from the University of Edinburgh, under environmental carbon perturbations - High... | ecosystem: Environmental > Aquatic > Freshwater > Pond...
CAGGAAAACATATCCGGCCTTGCGCAAACGATCGTTAGTGATAGTACGAGACAGGATAAAACTATTAGCTATGTGCCAGTAGCCTTTCCTTGTATTCGCCCACTCATAAGCCTTGTATTTGTTAATGCCAAGCTTAATTAAGTTTGCCATTTTGGTTTTAATCCGTTTCCATTGTTTCCAGATTACCATTCGTAGCCTGCGGCGATACCATTCGTCCGTTCTCTCCAAAAAGCTTCGCATATCGGCTAACTTGAAGTATTGCACCCAGCCTTTGATGTATTGACTTAGTGCTTCCTTCCGCCGGTCGTTACCCCATCCGTTGCTTCTTGATGTCAACTGCTTAATCCGTGTTCTCATCTTTGTTGCACTTTTGGGGTGTATCCTTAACCGACCTTCCCCCTTGTATTGGTAGAAGGTGTAGCCAAGGAACTTGACGTCCTTCACGGTTGCAACCTTACTTTTGTCCCGATTGACTTTTAAGAAGAGCTTCTTCTCTATGTAAGATACGATGCTTTCCATCGTCCTTTCGGCACTTCGACGGCTCTTGCAGAGTATTACCATATCGTCGGCATAGCGAACAAATTTATGCCCCCTCCTTTCAAGCTCCCAGTCCAGTTCGTTCAGCAGGATATTTCCCAGCAACGGACTTAATGGCCCGCCTTGCGGTACGCCTTCATAGGTTTCTTCGTAATGGGCATTCTGCATTACTCCTGCATTGAGGTACTTGTGGATAAGTGACACCACACGGCCGTCCTTGATGGTTCGCGAGAGTACCTCTATCAGCTTACTGTGGTTAACGGTGTCAAAGAACCGTTCCATATCTATATCTACTGCGTAGATGTAGCCTTGAGTAATGTATTCCTGACACTTCCGAAGAGCTTGGTGGGCGCTGCGCTTTGGTCTGAACCCGTAGCTGTAGGCTGAGAACTGTGGCTCGTAAATCGGGGTCAGTTTTTGTGCAATGCTTTGTTGGATAACTCTGTCAACAACCGTGGGGATACCCAACTGGCGTTGTTTTCCGTTTTCTTTGGGTATGCATACCCTTCTTACTGGATTGGGGCGATATTTCCCCATTTGGATGGACTTAATAAGCATATCCTTGTTGGTGACAAGATAGTCCTTTAAGGACTCTACCTCCATCTTGTCTACACCGCCCGCTCCTTTATTGCTCTTTACTTGTTTGAAAGCTGCATTCAGGTTAGACGGTGACAAGATATGTTCTAAAAGCCCGTTCCCTATACGATAATCATTGGTGGTGAGGTTGTTTTCAGTTATCCACATAAAGGTCTGCCCTTCCACGTATCCTTCGGATGCCGTCCTATCTTTCCGTGGACAGGTCTTTGATTGCTCAAAGATTTTCTGCTTTCCTCCCTTCATGTTGGTAACATTCATTTACTACTCACTCGTTAAGGTTCAGCCCTTCCCACACCCAAGTAGTTATGTGGTACTATGGCCTCGGCTGACTTCTCACGATAAACCTTGTTTCGACCATGCTTCTTACTCAGTTTCCGCATGTCCGTGAGATCTCCCCGGGTAAGAACGATAACTTTCATCCCATCTATCTGCTTCATTTACCTTGGTTGTTCCGGACAGTCTCGGACTTCGTTTTGTATTGCAAACTCATCCACAACCTTAAGCCTTATATGAAGTTCCTGTTCGTCAGACCGGGACTTTGCCTCCGGCTTCCTTCAGATCCTACCTCACGATAGGCACCCTTGCCTTTGACTAACGCTTCCCACTGTCAGGGTGCGTTCGGGATTCTCACCCTAAAGTTATCGCCCATGCCGGGCGCACAATTAAAAACCCCTGTAATTCATGTGTTTACAGGGGTTATTTTTGATAATTATCGGAGTAGCAGGATTAACCGAGATATTTTGATTTATTCATTGCAGGGCTCCTTGACTTTAAGGGAATCAAAATCCTTTAGGAGATGTCGTTACTATTTTAAAATTTCAGTTCAATTCTTCTAAAGCCAGTCTAAATGGCAGCTTTCAAAATAAGAAAAGTGTATTTTGGCCCCCCTTTCTTTTTTTTTATCGTTTTTTTTTGGTATATTTTTATTAAACCACACCAGTTGGACGAAATTAACACATATCATACATTTTCAGGAACAACCCAATTTGACTTTTTGCCGCACAGCACAAGTTTCACCGGCGGTACTATTACTGATATATGTATTCCGCCAGCAGAAGAAAACTCTGAGTACACAATCTATATCCTTACCTTAAAAGAACTGAGATCCTGCGACGGTTTCGCAAATGTTTCTGCCGAGCAAGCAGACGAAATAATTCAGACACTATACCAGCTAAGTGCACTGTGCTATCAAGCCATTATGAATGAACGAACTTCAAAAATATAGCCGCTTTTCAAAATCCAGAAAGAAAGATAAGAAACTCTCCAGCAGTAGAGAGGTATGGGTTTATACAAGGGTCAGTTCAAAAAACCAGCAGGATAATTACTCTCTCGAATTTCAAAGAGAAGAGTCAGAGAAATTTGCAGAAGCTAACGGTTATCATATAGGCAAACACTTTGGAGGTGAATATGAATCTGCATCATCCGATTTTACTCGCAAGGAATTTCAAGAGCTAATTACCTCGATTAAGAAGTCAAAAAAAAAGCCTTTTGGGATATTGGTATATGTTATTAGCAGGTTTTCACGGACTGGTGGAAATGCTGTTGGTATTGTCAATGACCTTGTAGAAAGATTAGGTGTACATCTGATTGAGGTAAATTCAGGAATTGATACTACAACGGACGAAGGAAAATTAAACATTTACAGCAGGCTCATCGAAGCAAGAAGAGATAACCATACTCGGTTGAAGTTCACGGTGCCAGGAATGAAGAAATTTGTTAAATCAGGTCATTATCTCGGTAAAGTTCCAATGGGTTATGACCATTGGGGCCCAAGGGTGGTAGACCCTGCCAAAAGGGGAATTACTCAAAAAATAGTCGTGAATGAGGTGGGGATTAAACTTAGAAAAGCATGGGAATGGAAACTGGAGGGGCTTGATGATGTTGAAATTATTAAACGCCTTGAATCAATTGGGGTCAAGATTACAAAACAAAACATCAGCTCAATGTGGCGTCGAGCTTTCTACTGTGGGATTCAAACCAATGCTTTTCTTGAAGGTAATCCAATTAAGGGCAAATGGGAACCATTAGTGTCAGAGGAAGTATTTTGGGGTGTTCAGCAGATTCTTGATGGCAACCATCAGGGTTATCATATTCAAACTGAAAATGAATCCCGCCCACTTGTTGGTACTCTGTTTTGTCCCAAGTGCGGCAGGAAGCTTACGGGGTACATAGTCAGGGAAAAGAAAAGACACTACTATAAATGTCAGAAATGTCGGGGCGTCTCAATTGCCGCCGATACTTCTACGAAGGGTAATACTGCTGGTGCACATGAAATGTTTCTAGCTCTCCTGTCGTCATACAGGATAGATGACAAATACATCCAACCATTTCGTATACAGTTGCTAAAGACCTTTCAGAGCAAGAAAACCGATACTTTCCTTGAGAGAGAATCGCTTGAGAAGAAGGTAAAAGAGCTGCAGGCAGAGATGGATACTCTTGATGAGAGATTTGCTTACGGTAAAATCAATGATGAAGTTTTGTATAAAAAGCTCCGCCTGAAGAAACAAGCTGAAATAAATGAAGTAAGAGAAAAATTAGATGATACTGAAATTGAAATATCTAACCTGTCATACTATATCGAAAAATCAATCGAATTATCACAGAATATTCATAAATACTGGCAGTTAGGAAATTTGGAAGTCCGCAAGATGATTCAAAAAACTATCTTTCCTGAGGGAATTGTCGTGGATACTACCAGCAGGACATATCTAACCAAGAAAGTGAATTCATTGTTTCTCGCAAAGTCCCAATTTATGAGAGTTTCAGGTGATAGAAAAGAAAAACTCCCCACCAAAAATGATGAGGAGTCTTCTCTTGTAGCGGAGGGAGGATTCGAACCTCCGACCTTTGGGTTATGAGCCCAACGAGCTGCCACTGCTCCACCCCGCAATCTGGGTGCAAAGATACATACTATTTCCGTAAGAACAAAAATTATTCTCTTTTATCAAATGAACGGGCGCCGATTACCTCCTGACGTACCGGAAGATTTCTATTCCAGCCTTAACCTCCAGAAGACTGTCAGTCAGTCTGATAATCTCCCAGCCAACCGGTTCATACTCTATATCCGGCACCCCAGCCAAATCCCCACCCTGACGCGGCGTAACAGTAATCTGACCGCCGTAAAAACTTCCTATCGGAGAACCGTCCGACACAGCCACACCTTCAAACGGAAATTCGGCTACTCCTGCCCCATCTTCCATACTCTCAACATTGGCAGTAAGCAGAGTAATAATGTTGCCCATGACACTGAACTCTCCCTTAATTGTGCATTTGTAAACCGCCGTCCCGCCAAAAGGCACGTTGATGTAATCAACCATGCAGTAATCACCTCCTGTGTTGAAATCAACCGCAGGCCGAGGATGCCCGGAATCAGATTCAGCAATCCAACTTCCGAATAGGAGGTCCGTGTCAATACTCTCCTTTCTGCAGGAGATCACTAACAACAGAACCAACAGAATTACAATGGACAACTTCCTCATAAAGAGCAAATGAAGAAGCAAAGTAGGTAATCCTGCGGAATTCTCCAAATCAGACTGGATGCCAGACCATTATTTTTCCATGACTCACAGCCGGAGCCTAATCCCGCCCTCATTTACCAATCACCAACATAAAAATGCTAACTTTCGGAATTATCCGTCTGAATGAAAATTTTAACTTAAAAGGATTAAAAAGAAAGTTATGAAGCATCACGCAAGAATCCTGGCTGTATCTCTGATCTTCCTGGCCATAACAGACATCAGTCAGTCACAGGACAAGCCTGCTGTCAACATGTCACAGTACCTCTTCCCGGAATTCACCGAGTGCACAATCCGTTCAACATCAGGCACGGAAACCACAGAAATCGGAAACTACAACACAATCACCGGGAAAATGGCATTTATGAAGGGAACAACAATCTACGGCCTGGCCCTTACCAGGCAGGCCGATACAATTTCATTCGGTAACAGGCACTTCGTCCCCTTCGGCGAGGTCTTTCACGAAGTGGTGGTTAACGCACCCATCACACTGTTCATTCAGCACGAGAACCGCCTCATCCCTCCCGGCCAGCCCGTCGGATACGGCGGCACATCAAAGGTCTCAAACGTTGACACCTACTCTCATTTCAGCACCCAGAACGGCATCTACAGCCTTGAGATACCACCTGACTTCGAAGTCAAGTACATGCCGGTCTACAGGATACGCAGGGATGGAAAGATGCACAGTTTTCTCGGGAAAAAACAGTTCATAAAAATCTTCCCTGAACACAAAAAGGAGATCGGTTCATACATTAAATCTCAGGGCATCAAAATGGAAGACCGGGATGACCTCAGAAAACTCGTAGAATATTGCAACGAGCTGTATAATAAGTAGATAATTCTGTACTTAATAAGCTTCAACAATCTGATATGGAATACAAAAAGTTGGGAGCCCGCGGGCCCGTGATATCAACGGTCGGCTTCGGTGCCTGGGGCATCAGCGGCCGCGACTGGGGAACAACTGATGATGGAAAATCACGCAAAGCGATAGAGACTGCCATTGACTCCGGAGTCACATTCATCGATACGGCCGACGTCTACGGCTTCGGTCACTCCGAGGAGCTGATTCGCGAAGTCCTTGATCGCCGGTCTGATAAAAAGAATATTGTAATCGCCACCAAGGCGGGAAACAACTTCTACCCGTTTCTGGGACAGGAGCATAGAACAACTCCGATGAACATTGACTACTCGGTGAAGCACCTTGTCTTTGCCGCGGAACAGAGCCTCAGGCGTCTGAACCTGGAGGTACTCGATGTGCTTCAATTGCACAGCCCTGATCTTGAGATACTTGAGCGCGACGAGCCCTGGCTTGCACTGGAGAAACTGAAGAAGGATGGAAAAATCAAACATGCCGGCTGGAGCGTGCAGTCGTTCAAGGAGACCGAACAGGCACACATACTGGAACGGCACCACGAACTCCTCGATGTCATCCAGGTCAGGTACAACCTCCTGGAACGAGAGGCCGAAAAGGTTCTCTTCCCAATGGCACTGCACTACGGCACCGGAGTGATAGTGCGCATCCCGCTGCTCTTCGGACTGCTGTCCGGGAAATTCAAGGCTGATTCAAAGTTCGGTGACAATGACCACCGCAGATTCAACCTGTCACCTGAAAAGCTGGAAACCTACCTCGCCGACCTGAGGAAATACAGGCAGGTCTATGATGAATACCCGGATTATCCAATGGCCTCACTCAGCCTGAGATTTTGCATCGCGCACCCGGCATGCCATACGGTCATCCCGGGCGGTAAAAATCCGGAACAGGTAAAGGAGAACGTCATGGCCGCTGACCTCGGGTTTATCCCCCATGAAAAATTCACGGTTTGACAACAAACCGGAATTCTTCCTAAATTTACATTTGCCGGACTGATCATTCAGTCCCGTTATTTGTTACTAAAACAAAAAACCATGCCAAGAGTATTTAAAGCACTTGAGATAGAGAAGGAAGAGAAGGAGATAATGCGCGATTATCTCGACCGCCACATGCCGCATGTAATATGCCCCGACAGCATAAAGCGCGGAGAGAAGTTCATGGTAAAAGTCCGCATGGGCGAGGAGTATCCGCACCCGGATGAGGATGATCATTACATCGGGCTGATCCAGCTCTGGAACCGCGAGACCCTGATTGCAGAGGCACGTTACCTGGCAGGTGCCAACGGCCACCTCCCGAATCATGTGGAGGTCGATTTCTATATTGTTGCCCCCGATGTCTCTATGAACCTCAGCGCGATGGCCGTCTGCACCAAGCACGGTCTGTGGCAGAGCGAAGACAAGGCTGTGAAGGTGACCGACTGATTAAAACCGGATTAATAATCGTACAAAATAATGGGAAGTTATGTCAACGGGCACCTCATCAAGGATGAGACTGTAGCCTATGAAACGAAGTATCACTGGGTCATTTTCTTTTCGCTGAAATCGATATTCACCCTGACAATATATGCCTGGATGAAGAGATGGCTGTCAGAATTTGTCATCACGAACAGGCGCATAGTCATAAAGGAGGGTTTCATTGCCCGGCGTACCTTCGAGATGAACCTCTCCAAGATCGAGACGGTGAACGTTGATCAGACGGTAATGGGACGAATCCTGAATTACGGTTCAATAACCATTATTGGCACCGGCGGTACAACCGAGACCTTCCACAACATCGCCCGTCCGCTGACCTACAGGCAGAAGTTCCAGGAACTGTGCTAGGGGGGATGAAAGTCTGAGAGTCTGAGGGTCTGAGAGCGGTCCGTTGAATCGCAATTCTTAATGGTCTACGACCAAGGTAATATATTGATATCCTGCTATCTACAATGCTTCATGCGCTACGCGCAATAATTATTTGCAGGCTAAAAAGCATTGTATACGATACGCAACCACATCTCTTTTGGCCGTAGGCTATAAAGCACAGTATACGATTCACAACCACATCTCTTTTGGCCGTAGGCCATAAAGCATCGTATACGATACGAAACCACATCTCTTTTGGCCGTAGGCCATAAAGCATTGTATACGATACGCAACCACATCTCTTTTGGCCGTAGGCCATAAAGCATTGTAGAAGTGCAATTTAGATCAATAGGTTGGCCGTAGGCCATCCAGCATTGTAACACTATTGCCTACTGCCTCTTGCCAATTGCCTGAACCGCCTCCTCAACTGCACGTGCCAGCTGCGGATCAACTCCCTTCTGCATGTCACCGAACGTGGTGCGGACATAGATGTCAGGCTTCACCCCCGTTGCCTCCAGGTCATTCCCCTCGAGGTCATAACAACCCCACGCCGGCAGGCGGGTGGATGACCCGTCAACCAGCATCCTCCCCGAGGTGAAGATGATCCACCTGTAGGTCTCCGTCCCGACAATCGTTCCCAGTTTCAGCTGCCGGAAAGCAGCAGCGGTCATCTCCGCATCGCTCAGCGACTGCTCATTTACCATCAGAATAATTGGCCCGCCTGACGGTGCAAAGTTCGGCTGCGGCGAACGCTTCCCGCTGCGGGCCTGCCATTCCAGGTAAGGTTTCTGCGAGAGGAATTTAATAACATCGTCATGAACGTTACCTCCACGGTTGTTGCGTATATCAAGTATGAGAGCCTCCTTGCCCAGTGCAATGCCGGTCATGTCAATCAGAAATTTCTCGAGGCTCGGCGTCCCCATATCCTTCATGTAGACATAAGCCACTCTGCCGCCGGAAAGGCTGTCAACAATCCTCCGGTTCTCATCCACCCATGTATCGTACAGCAAGGTCTTAAGAGCACCGGAGCTGACCGGCTTCAGGGTCATCTCATACTCCTTCCCCTTCCTCTCAAAACGTAATGTCAGTTCCTTCTCGAGCTGCGGCAGCGCAAATGCCCTGTCGCGGTCACCCGACCGGTCAACAGGAGTGCCGTTCACGGCCACCAGCCTGTCGCCCACCCTCAGCGGCGAGTCAGTCAGGTCGGCAGGCGATCTCCTCACCCACCCGCTGACAACAAACGGATCATCCTCCCTGAAAATAATTCCGGTTGCATTGGTCTGCAAGCGATAGTAAGGCCGGGCTTCCTCTCCCTGGCTGCTGAACCCGAGGTGCGATGAATTAAGTTCGCCCAGCATGTCATTCTGGATCGTCCGCAGGTTGTCCCTGTTGCGGACCAGCGGCAGGTACTGCTCATACCGGTCGCGCATAGCTTTCCAGTCAACACCGTGATAGTTAACATCATAGAAATGTTCCGCCAGCGTAGCCCAGTTCTCGTAGAACATCTGCACAAACTCATCGTGCAGGTTTTTGCTGAAGGTGGCAGAAAGGGCGATCTTGTCAGCCTTCCCCTCGGCAGGCTTCACCTCGTATACATCGCCCGACATCAATGCAAAAAACTTGTCCCCGGCCATAATCAGCCTGCTGAAACCCTTGTCTCCAACTGCAGCACTCTTCGGAGGCTCAAAGGGCGAGAGCTCCGCCTTTGTCAGTATCCTCTCTCTAGGATTGGGAGAGTTGTTGAACAAAAGCAATGTCTTGCCCCTGACGTTGAATACATGGGGATAAGACTGATCATTCCCCTTAATGTCCAGTTGTTCCCAGCGATCCGTGATGCCGTCGGTTTCAATCCTGATATCAACCTTCAGGCTGTCTTTCGCAGGCTTTTTCGCGAAGAGCTTGCCGTACTCATCCGTCCGCAGCGACTCACTGAATCTGTAAAGCGGGATGCGGTAGAGCTTACTGACCCCTGCTCCTCGCGGGAAGCCCGCATTGTAACGGTCTGCGCTCAGGTAGATGTACCTCCCGTCAGGTGACCAGTAAGGATCTGATTCAGTTACACCGTTGCTGGTTATAGTGTGCGTTTTATCCTCTTTCGTATCATACACAAATACATCCAGTTCAAAATTCCGGTAAGCTGCATAGAGAATATACCTTCCGTCAGGCGAGAAACGGGGCTGGGTAGGCCTGAACCAGAACTCGTCCTTGATTATCTCCTTAACGGCAAAGCTCTTAAGATCAATGAGATCGATGTAGCTGTCGCCGCTGTTGAAAACAGCCTTTTCACCATCCGGACTGATGAGCAGGTTCAGCAGTGTCCGCTCGTACTGAGTGAGCTGCTTCTCTGTCTCCGGTGCGGAGGCCGAAATAGTAAACAGGTTAGCCCATCCCTTCACAGTGCGCGTATAGAGCAGCGACTCGTTATCCTTCATCCATCTCACCTCCTGCACCCGCTCGCCCCTGTCAGTGGGCATCTCCTTCATGAACTTCCCGGTGATATCTGAAACAAACAGCCTCCCCCGCGAAACAAAGGCAATCTTCTTCCCGTCTCCCGAGACATCGAAATCAGTGATCTTCCCGGCACTGTTATGCGCTATCTCAGTGGCCAGGGTCTCGTTTGACCAGACGCTGATATCGCAGAGCGAACTCTCACCGCGGGCAACATCGTAAGTCCAGATGCGATAATCGCGTGCGAAGACCACGAACCTGCCGTCTGCACTCACCTGGGGACGCTTTATTGACGTCGGGAACGAGGTCAGTTGTCGCTTTGCGCCGTTATCAAAAGTATAGAGGTTGTACTCGCTGTTGAACTCGTCCGAGGCGAACCAGAGTTTTCCGTTGCGGTCAACCGACGGCCAGAGGTCCTTTCCTTCCCACTCCGTGAGGCGCTTGTACTCTCCTGTGGATTTGCTGAAAAATTCGATGTCAGGGTTATTCTCACCCCTGTATCTCTTCCGGTGCTGGAACATGAAACTCTCCCACGAGGTTGTGAAATAGAACGAATCCCCGC
>Ga0209467_1003398_pt1 | contig 10363 bp, 9 predicted proteins | sample Higcelwee11metaG_FD_187175 | JGI IMG/M metagenome (GOLD analysis project Ga0209467, IMG submission 187175) | Freshwater pond sediment microbial communities from the University of Edinburgh, under environmental carbon perturbations - High... | ecosystem: Environmental > Aquatic > Freshwater > Pond...
CCCGAACTCAGCAGTGAAACGACGCATCGCCGATGGTAGTGTGGGGTTTCCCCATGCGAGAGTAGGTCATCGTCAAGCGCCTATTGCAGACCCCCGAGCCGGACACGGCTCGGGGGTTTTTGCTTGGCCGGGTGAATCAGAGTGATCAATCAAGGTGCTCTGGGAAATTGGGCTGAGTTCATTTCCTCACTCCGCTAATTGCACCACCTCGTTCTGGTTGTCGGCGAGACCGAAGCGGTTCTTGGCGTCGCGGGTCAGGCGGCCCATGGCGACCTTCGGGTCGTGGGTGAACACCAGGCGGCCGCCCCTAGCCTGCAGGTCTTCGAGCAGGGCGGTCTTTTCGTCGATCAGGCCTTCCGGGAAGCGGTCGTAGCCCATGGTGATCGGCAGGTGTACCCAGGGCGCGCCGGGGACTAGGTCGCCGGCGAACAGCACCGGACCGCCGGGCATCGCCACCTCGGGCAGCAACTGGCCGGGAGTGTGGCCGTCGCTGACGTGGAAGCGCCAGTCCGGGCCGAGCGTTTCGGAGGTCTGGCCGTCGTCGAGTAGCTCGGGAATGTAGGAGGCTCGGTCGCGGGCGTGGGGCTGGAGGGCGCGCTGCCACTGGCGGCGGCCGGTGATGAAGCGCGCATTGGGGAACAGCAGGCACGGCTGCTGGCCTTCTTCCCAGGGGGCGAGCAGGCCGCCGGCATGGTCGAAGTGCAGGTGGGTGAGCACCACCACGTCGATGTCGGCGTCGGACAGGCCCTGCGCGGCCAAGCTATCGAGCAGCACGTGGCGACTTTCCTGCACGCCGTAGCGCTCCTTCAGCTCGGGGCTGAAGAAGGCGCCGATGCCGGTTTCCACCAGGATGTTGCGCCCGTCCTCGCGCACCAGCAGGGCGCGGCAGCCAAGGTCGATGCGGTGCAGTTCGTCGGCCGGCATCCAGCGCTCCCACAGGGCGCGCGGGGCGTTGCCGAACATGGCGCCGCCGTCGAGCTTCTGGCTGTTGCCGAGTAGGGTGGTCAGGGTACGCATGGAGAGATCCTTCTTTGTTGTTGTGATCGGGCAGGTTCCGTGGCCAAGGCTAGCCCCTGGGCAGCGTCGCTGCACAGGGGCTTGTGGGGGAGCGGCCTCGGTCGCGAAGGGCTGGCGTGGCTGAGGTCGCTTCTGTAGGACAGGCGCCTCTGCTGCCCGGCTGCGTGGGCGCCTCGCTGGCGAAGCGCTCCGGAATAAAAAAGCGCGGCGCCTACAGGCAACCGCGCAAGCGATATGGGGCGGGATGGTCACGCGCCCATACCGGAAGGGACTGGGGAGCCGGTACGCCACCGTCTTTTCACGACCCGTCAGGGCTGGACCGGGCAGCCGGTGGCTTCCTGCAACTGCTCGAAGGTCACCCCTTCGGCCAGCTCGACCAGCTTCAGGCCCTGCTCGGTGACGTCGAGCACGGCGAGATCGGTGATGATCCGGTCGACCACCCCGACGCCGGTCAGCGGCAGCTCGCAGCGCGCGAGGAGCTTGTGCGCGCCGCCTTTGGCGCAGTGCTCCATCAGCACCACCACGCGCTTGACTCCGGCGACCAGGTCCATGGCCCCGCCCATGCCCTTGACCATCTTGCCGGGGATCATCCAGTTGGCCAGGTCGCCGTGTTCGGAGACCTGCATGGCGCCGAGGATCGACAGGTTGATGTGGCCGCCGCGGATCATCGCGAAGCTCGTCGCGCTGTCGAAGAAGCTGCTGCCGGGCAGGGTGGTGATGGTCTGCTTGCCGGCGTTGATCAGGTCCGGGTCGACCTCCTCCTCGGTGGGGAAGGGGCCGATGCCGAGCAGGCCGTTCTCGCTCTGCAGCCAGACCTCCATGCCCTCGGGGATGTAGTTGGCGACCAGGGTCGGCAGGCCGATGCCGAGGTTGACGTAGAAGCCGTCCTGCAGCTCCCGGGCGGCGCGTTGCGCCATTTGTTCACGAGTCCAGGCCATGGTCAGGCGCTCCGTACGGTGCGTTGTTCGATGCGTTTTTCCGGGGTGGGGTTGAGCACCAGGCGGTGCACGTAGATCCCCGGCAGGTGGATCTGGTCGGGGTCGAGCGCGCCGGTCGGGACGATCTCCTCGACCTCGGCCACGCAGACCCGCCCGGCCATCGCCGCCAGCGGGTTGAAGTTGCGCGCGCTCTTGCGAAACAGCAGGTTGCCGGCCTGGTCGGCTTTCCACGCCTTGATTAGCGCCACGTCGGCGGTCAGCGCGGTTTCCATGACGTACCACTGGCCATCAAACTGGCGGGTTTCCTTGCCTTCGGCGACCAGGGTGCCGTAGCCGGTCTTGGTATAGAAGGCGGGGATGCCGGCGCCGCCGGCGCGCAGCTTCTCGGCCAGGGTGCCCTGGGGGGTGAACTCCAGCTCCAACTCGCCGGCCAGGTACTGGCGCTCGAATTCCTTGTTCTCGCCAACATAGGAGGAAATCATCTTGCGGATCTGCCGGGTGGCGAGCAGCAGGCCGAGGCCGAAGCCGTCGACGCCGGCGTTGTTGCTGATTGCGGTGAGGTCCTTCTTGCCAGAGTCGCGCAGGGCGGCGATCAGCGCCTCGGGGATGCCGCACAGGCCGAAGCCGCCGACGGCGAGGGTCATGCCGTCCGCCACCAGCCCGTCGAGGGCCGCGTGGGCGCTGGGATAGAGCTTGTTCATGGGATACCTCTTCTGGTTGTCGTTGGGGCCGTTGCGGGGGCGTATCAGGCCGCTGTCGTCATCACTGCGCCGCCCAGCCGCCGTCCATGTTCCAGGCCGCGCCGCGCACCTGGCTGGCGGCCTCGCTGCAGAGGAACAGCACCAGCTCGCCAAGCTGCTGCGGGGTGACGAACTTCAGCGACGGTTGCTTCTCGGCCAGCAGCTCGCGACGGGCGCCGGCGGCATCGCCGCTGGCTTGGGCGCGGGCGTCGATCTGCTGCTGCACCAGCGGCGTCAGCACCCAGCCGGGGCAGACCGCGTTGCAGGTGATGGCGGTCTGCGCAGTTTCCAGGGCGACCACCTTGGTCAGACCGAGCAGGCCATGCTTGGCGGCGACGTAGGCGGATTTCTGCGCCGAGCCGACCAGCCCGTGCACCGAGGCGATGTTGACGATCCGTCCCCAGCCGCGCCGGCGCATACCCGGCAGGGCCAGGCGGGTGGTGTGGAAGGCCGATGAGAGGTTGATGGCGAGGATGCTGTCCCAGCGCTCCGGCGGGAACTCCTCGACCGGCGCCACATGCTGGATGCCGGCGTTGTTGACGAGGATGTCGACGGCGCCGAACTCGCTTTCGGCGAAGGCGACCAGTTCGGCGATCTGCTCGGGCCGGCTCATGTCCGCCGGGTGGTAGCGCACCTCGCCGCCGTGCCGGCGCACCGCCTCCAACGCTTGCGCGACTTCGCCGAAGCCGTTGAGCACCAGGTTGGCGCCGGCAGCGGCGAGGCTGTGAGCGATGCCCAAGCCGATGCCGCTGGTGGAGCCGGTGACCAGGGCAGTCTTGCCGTTGAGAGTTGTCATGGCTGTTCTCCTAGGGTTGTCAGACCAGGCCGGTGGCGTAGAAGGTGCCGATCACCACGAACACCGCCAGGGTCTTGATCAGGGTGATGCCGAAGATGTCCTTGTAGGCCTCGCGGTGGGTCAGGCCGGTGACGGCCAGCAGGGTGATTACCGCACCGTTGTGCGGCAGGGTGTCCATGCCGCCGCTGGCCATCGCGGCGACCCGGTGCAGCACTTCCAGGGGGATCTGCGCGGCGTTGGCCGCGGCGATGAAGGTATTGGACATGGCCGCCAGGGCGATGCTCATGCCGCCCGAGGCGGAGCCGGTGATGCCGGCCAGCAGGGTGACGGTGATCGCCTCGTTGACCAGCGGGTTGGGGATGCTCTTCAGCGCGTCGGCGAGCACCAGAAAGCCCGGCAGCGCGGCGATCACCGCGCCGAAGCCGTATTCCGAGGCGGTGTTCATCGCCGCCAGCAGCGAGCCGCCGACGGCGGTCTTGCTGCCTTCGGCCAGCTTGCTGCGCACGATGCGGAAGCTGCTCACCAGTACCAGCAGGATACCCAGCAGCAGCGCGGCCTCCACCGCCCAGATGGCGGTGATCTTGGTCACGTCGGTCTGCACCGGCGCGGCCATGCCGGCCAGCTGCAGGCTGTGGGTTTTGCCGTACAGCGCGGGAATCCAGCGGGTGAACAGCAGGTTGGCGACGCCCACCAGCAGCAGCGGGGAGAGCGCCAGCCAGGGGTTGGGCAGGGCGAGGTTCTCGGCGGTCTCCGGCTCGTTGCGCAGCTCGCTGCCGTAGCCCTCGCCGGCAGCGCGGGCCTTGCGCAGCTGGCGCTGCAGGTAGAGCAGGCCGGCCGCGAGGACGAACAACGCGCCGATCAGCCCCAGCCAGGGCGCGGCCCAGGCGTTGGTGCCGAAGAAGGAACTGGGGATGATGTTCTGGATCTGCGGGGTGCCGGGCAGCGCGTCCATGGTGAAGCTGAAGGCGCCGAGGGCGATGGTCGCGGGGATCAGTCGCTTGGGGATGTCGCTCTGGCGGAACATCTCGGCGGCGAACGGATAGACCGCGAACACCACCACGAACAGCGAAACCCCGCCGTAGGTGAGCAGGGCGCAGACCAGCACGATCACCAGCATGGCCTGGCGGGTGCCGAGCAGGCGGATCGCTGCGCTGACGATCGAGCGGGAGAAGCCGGACAGCTCGATCAGCTTGCCGAATACCGCACCGAGCAGGAACACCGGGAAGTACAGTTTGATGAAGCCGACCATCTTCTCCATGAACACCCCGCTGAAGGTCGGGGCTACCGCACCGGGGTCGGTCAGCAGCACGGCGCCGAGGGCAGCGATGGGGGCGAAGAGGATCACGCTGTAGCCGCGATAGGCGGCCAGCATGAGCAGGGCCAGGGCCGCGAGGGCGACGATGACGCTCATTGGACATCTCCTTGAGCCTGCCGGCGGCGAGCGGGAAGCCGTCAATGGCTTTCGCGGGAAGGACGCGTCACGGCAGGGTATTGTTCTTGTTGGGTTGCGGAGAACCGCGAAGTTCTTAATGGCGAATTCCGTGCCATTTATTCAGATCGTTGATTCGCAAGGATTTTTTTCGTGGCGCCGGTCGTTGCCCGGTGCCTTGTTCCCAAAATTGGGAATAGCGTGGCGACCTGTCGGGCTAGAGGGCCGATTGAACCTGGAAAGGGGGAGTTCCCATTTTTGGGATGATTTCCCGTTATCGGGATGGGATGCCCAGGGAGGCCAGCCGGCGGTACAGCGTGGAGCGGCTGAGCCCCAGGTGCTGCGCGGCCTCCAGGGCATTGCCGGCGCTCGCCAGGGCGTTCTCCAGCAGCTCGCGCTCGAAGCGCTGCATGGCCTGCCGGTAGCTTTCGCCGGCGGCAGGCGAGGTCGGGGCTAGGGGCTGCTGCGGTCCCAGGGCGGCGGCCAGCATGCCTTCGTCCAGCCGCATTCCGTCGTTGAGCAGGGTGGTGCGCTCCAGCAGGTTGCGCAGCTCGCGGACGTTGCCCGGCCAGTCGTGGCGGGCGAGCCGGGCGAGGGCTTCGGGCGTCAGCCAGTGGCCGCCGCCGAACTGTCCGAGGATGGTCTCGCACAGTGCCGGCAGGTCGTCCGGGCGCTCGCGCAGCGGCGGCAGGCGGATCGGCAGCACGTTCAGGCGGTAGTAGAGGTCGGCGCGGAAGCTGCCGCGGCGCACCGCCGCCTCCAGATCGCAGGAGGTGGCGGCGATCAGGCGCACGTCGCTGAACAGGATCTCGTTGGAGCCGACCGGCTCGAACTCCTTCTCCTGCAGCACCCGCAGGAGCTTGCTCTGCAGGTGCAAGGGCATGTCGCCGATCTCGTCGAGGAACAGAGTGCCGCCCTGGGCGATCTGGAACTTGCCGGGCCGCGCCTTGCGACTGGCGCCGGTGAAGGCGCCCGGCGCCGTGCCGAAGAATTCGGCCTCCAGCAGGGTCTCGGGGATGGCCGCCATGTTCAGGCTGACGAAGGGCTTGCGGGCGCGCGGCGAGGCGGCATGGATGGCGTGGGCCAAAAGCTCCTTGCCGGTGCCGGTCTCGCCGAGCAGCAGCACCGGCGCCTCGCTGGCCGCGCCGCGGCGGGCGCGGCGCTTGACCTCCAGGGCCGGGGCGCTGGTGCCGATGAACTGGGCGAAGCTGTAGCGGGCCTGGCGCGCCTGCAGCAGGGAGCGGGTCGAGGCCAGCTCTTCCTGCAGGCTCAGGTAGTGGCTGACCAGCGGCGAGAGGGTCTTCAGCTCGTCGAACAGGGCGAAGCCGATGGCGCCGATCAGGCTGCCGTCCTCGTCGCGGATCGGCAGGCGCATGACCACCAGCGGGTCCTTCGGGGTGTCGAGCATGTCCAGCAGGATCGGCTGGCCGGTATGCGCCACCTCGCGCAGCAGGCTGCCGGGGATCACGTTCTCCACCGGCTGGCCGAGGGCCAGCGCCGGGTCGGCGAAACCGAAGCGCCGGGCGTAGCGTTCGTTGATCCAGACGATGCGTGCGTCGCGGTCGACGATCACCGTGCCCTCGCTGGACTGCTCGACGATCTCGAACAGCGAGCGCATCGCCTGCAGGCGGGTGCTCTGGTAGTCCTTGAGGCGGGCGGCGGAATTCATGGCGGGGCTCCGGGCGATGGCTGGCGACTGTCCTGGTGCGGACGTTCGCTCAAGAACGGCCGCACGGCAAGCCGGGCGGCCGATTAAAGGGCGACCATCGACGGGTTGAGGCCGGGCCGTCGTGGCTCGAAAATGGTTGGGATCGATTCGGTTCAGTCAGGAGTGACTCATGAGCGGCATCCCCCCTTCACTGGAAATTTCCGGCACCCTGGCGACCGTGCGCCTGCAGCGGCCGGACAAGGCCAACCGCCTGGAAGAGGCCGATCTGACGGCGCTGCTGGAGCATTTCGCGCGCATCGAGGCCGATCTGCGGGTGCGGGTCGTGCTGCTACGCTCGTCGGGACGGCATTTCTGCGCCGGCTACAGCTTCGACGACCTGGCCGCGGCCGGCGACGGCGGGCGCTTCGAGGCCGTGGCCGACGCTCTGGAGAACCTCCGTCCGTTGACCGTCGCGGAGGTGCAGGGCGGGGTTTTCGGCGGCGCCACGGACATCCTGCTGGCCTGCGATTTCCGCCTCGGCGGCCCGGCGGCGGAAATGCTCATGCCGGCGGCGCGCTTCGGCTTGCACCTCTATGCCGGGCTGTTCGAGCGCTACGTGTCGCGCCTCGGGCTGAACGCCGCCAAGCGGCTGATCCTCGCCTGCGAGAAGCTCGATGCGCGGGGCATGCTGGAGACTGGCTTGCTCACCCATGGCTACGACAGCCCCGAGCGGCTGGCCGAAGGCAGCGAGGCGCTGGCTGCAAACCTCGCGGCGCTGGCGCCACTGGCGGTGGCCGGAATGAAGCGCCATCTGAACGCGGTCGCCCGCGGCACGCTGGAGCGCACGGCTGTCGAGGCGGACGTGCGGCGCTGCACGGCGTCGGCAGATTTCCAGGAAGGCCTGCGCGCACTCAGGGAAAAGCGTCCGCCGCAGTTCGAGGGAAGCTGAACGGTAGCTCTCCGAACCGTCCGTCAAGGTGGCAAAAAACAACAGGCCTTCTGATTACTTGCGGAAGTTGAAGGCAGGGTAACGCCTGGCCAAGCGGGTCTTGAGATTGCCCAGGACCGTGCTGATCTGCTGGAACCATGCTGACCGGGTTGCGCCGTACAAGCAGGTGTGACTGCCAAGACCCTATAAAAAAAAACGATACCTGCTTAAGTATTTCCCGGACGACGCCCAAGAGGCGTTTGCTTTAAGGTCGAGTCCACTTCCATAACGGTGGTTCCTGGCGGTAATCGACTCTTTCGAAGCCGCGCAAGTCCCGTCTGATGCTGTTGAGGATCTGCTCTGGCGAACGACTGTCGATTTGCATCGATACGTGCCATGGCCGTTCGGGCATATACAGCACACCATGGATAAGCGAAGTCGCACATACTAATAAAATAAGGGTTTAAGCATGACGACGATTCTTGATTACACCGGCTTGTCCCGCCGCTCGCTGCTCAAAAAAGGTTCCGTTGTGCTGACTGCCAGCGCCGCGCTAAGCATGCCGATCCTGAGCCAGGCTGCATCACGCAGCAGCACGCAGAGCGCGGACAAAGAAGGCGCCGATCAGTCGCCAGGCACAGTCATGGATTCCCAACTGCTCAGTTTATTCTCGCAACCCAAGATCGATTGCCACCATCATGTGATCGACCCGGTCAATTACCCCTATCCCGCTGACTCTACCTACCATCCGGCAGGGAATGAGCTGGGTCCTGCGGCGTATTACGAGCAGGTCATGCAGGCCTATGGCATTTGCCATTCAGTGATCGTGCAGCCGACCTCTGCTTATGCCTACGACAACAGTTGTCTACTGGACACTCTGGCCCGCAACAAGGGCCGCCATAAGGGCGTGGTCGTGGTGCCGAACGACGTCTCCAGCGAGACGCTCGCGCAGTACAAGGTGCAGGGCGTAGTCGGTGTGGCGCTCAATGCCGTGCTGCTTGGCCCCGAGCGCTTCCTGAAGATCGACGCCCTGATGGAGCGCTTAGCCGAGCTGGACCTGTATGCCCAGATCCAGGTGAAGGACGATCAGCTGCTTGCGCTGCTGCCCTTGCTGCAACGCACGCGGCCCCGTGTGCTGATCGACCACTCCGGCCGGCCCGATGTCGGTGCCGGCTTGCAGCAGCCGGCCTTCCAGGCGCTGCTGTCCCTGGCCGGCAACGGACGTACCTTCGTCAAACTCTCCGGGCTGTCGCAATACTCCAGGGAGAGTTACCCCTATACCGATGCCCAGCCATATCAACTGGCGCTACTGGAGGCATTCACTGCTGAAAACTGTGTTTGGGGCACCGACTGGCCATTCTTGCGCGCGCGTCAGAACATGGAGTTGGGCACCGTGCTGACAAACTTCGGCGAGATGTTCCCGAATGCCAGTGACCGCCAGAAGATTCTTTGGGAAACCCCCAAGCGCCTGTTCGGCTTTACCGCCTGAGCCGAAGTCACGGACAACTCGGGCAGGTGTACGCAAGCCCGGCGATGGCGGCGATGAGGCCGGATACACCAATGAAGTCAGCCTCAATCGGGTCGGCAAACCGCTCACGACTGTACCTGGTTCCCTCCAAAAACAATAAACAATAGGATTTATATGAAACGGCATCTTATTTTCTCCACGCTAGCCCTGCTGGCCGGTCAGTCCTTACTGGCTGACGCAGTTTCTGCGGCGACGGATACTCCGTCAGCTAAAACGGAAACGGCATCCGCCATCAAATCGGTGCACAGCATTACGATCAGAAATGTCGTCATTGGCGAAGGTGCTCCCAAGATCGCCGTGCCGACCACGGGTTCGACGGTGGCCCAAGTATTGGATCAGGCCAGGCAGGTAGGCAGTAACAAGGATGCCGATATCATCGAATACCGTATCGATTATCTGGACTTCGCCTACGATGCCGCGGAGGTTGCCAGGCTCGGCAAGCAGGTTGCCGAAGCCGTACATGGCAAACCCGTGATCCTTACCTTCCGCACCGGAGCCGAAGGCGGCCCAAAACCCATCAAGGACGAGGATTACGGCAACCTCTACTCGGCTCTTATCGAGGCCGGGTTTGCCGATCTGCTCGACGTGGAGATGTTTCGCGACGAGAAAGTGGTCAAGCGTCTGGTAGACGAAGCGCACAAGGCTGGGGTCAAGGTGATCATGTCCAGCCACGACTTCCACAAAACCCCGCCGACCGAGGAAATGGTGTCCCGCCTGCGGCGCCAGCAGGAGTTGGGTGCGGATGTGCTCAAGATCGCCGTAATGCCCCATGACCCGGGCGATGTCCTGAAGCTGGAAGATGCCACCTGGCAGATGCGCAGCCGCTATACCGATCGCCCGCTGATGACCATGTCCATGGCCAGCCCGGGCGTCATTTCCCGCTTGTCCGGCGAAGTGTTCGGCCAATCGATCACCGTCGGCAAGATTGGCCAGGCTTCAGCCCCCGGCCAGGTCGACGTCAAGGAATTACGCGCGGTACTCGATACCATCCATGAATCGGTGCAAGGCAATTGAGCGGAGTCTGTTCGCCAACCGCATGAAAGGCAGCGCGCCGCTCCGCTTGCGCCAGAGGCGGTTCTTCTTGCCCGGTGTTCGGCAAGGTGCGGAACTTGAGCTGGACGCCGGGCAACTTCATCAAGTCGGACACCGGCAAAATACGTAACTGTAGTGCTAGGGCCTGTTAACACTATTTGCTAGAATGCAGCAAATGGTGTTGAGACCGAGTGCCATGCAACTGACCGCCGAGCAATTCAAACAAATCGAAGGCTTGTTGCCGCGCCAGCGCGGCAATGTACGCCTGGGCAACCTGCAAGTACTCAACGCCATCCTGCATGTAGCC
>Ga0209467_1003399_pt1 | contig 10363 bp, 8 predicted proteins | sample Higcelwee11metaG_FD_187175 | JGI IMG/M metagenome (GOLD analysis project Ga0209467, IMG submission 187175) | Freshwater pond sediment microbial communities from the University of Edinburgh, under environmental carbon perturbations - High... | ecosystem: Environmental > Aquatic > Freshwater > Pond...
GTCGCCGACCTCGGCAACACCATCGTCGCTCCTACCGTGTCCGCAGTCTTCGACATAGCGCAGGATGCCTCGCTGACCGCGTGGGCGGGCTGGGCATCGGGAGATTTCGTGTCGCTCGGAAAGGCCGATTCCGCCAGCGTTGGCGCCACGATGTCGCTGGCATTCTAGCTCTTTGAAGCTTTGATGACTCAATCAGGCCGACGCATATTATTTTTTATTGACACTACTGACCAAGCCCAATACAGTGTGCTTAACCATGTTACCTAATCGGCGGGAACAATGATGCATGAAGCTCATGATACGATCCAGTCTGACAGCAACCTCATACGTGATGGCCTGGCTACGCTAGGCATCGAACTCGGTTCTACCAGAATCAAGGCGAGCCTGATTGCGCCGGATGGGGCGCCGTTGGCCTCGGGTTCGTATGAATGGGAGAATCAACTGTCTGATGGTATCTGGACCTATGATCTGAACGACGTCTGGAAGGGCATCGCCGGTTGCTACGCTTCTTTGGCAGAAAATGTCCGCGACCTCCATGCGGTTGAAATCACATCCATGGCGGCCTTGGGCCTGAGCGGGATGATGCACGGATACATCGCTTTGGATGTGAGCGGCAGACTCCTTGTACCATTCCGTACCTGGAGAAACAACATCACCGCCATGGCGTGCGAAAGACTGACAACGCTGTTCAACTTCCCAATTCCTCAGCGCTGGAGCGTAGCACATCTGTACCAATCGATCCTTGATGATCAGGAACACGTAAGGAATATTGACTACCTCACCACCTTGGCAGGCTATGTGCATTATCGGCTTACCGGAAATCGCGTCTTGGGGATAGGCGATGCCTCGGGGATGTTTCCAATCGATCCGAATACAAAGGACTACGATCAAGCGATGGTAGAACAATTCGATTCGCTCGTGGCAAACAAGGACTATCCCTGGAAGCTGAAGTCCATACTGCCAGAAGTCAAGGTTGCTGGGGATCGGGCAGGAAAAGTCACACCCGCCGGCGCGAGGCTGCTTGATCCCACGGGGAGACTGAAGCCCGGAATCCCGCTCTGTCCACCCGAAGGCGACGCGGAAACCGGAATGGTCGCCACGAACAGCGTTCGTCCAAGGACGGGTAACGTATCGGCAGGGACATCGGTATTCGCCATGGTAGTTCTGGAACGGAATTTAAAAAGCGCCCACAAGGAAATTGATATCGTTATGACACCTGATGGAAGACCGGCTGGCATGGCCCATGCGAACAACGGATCCTCCGATCTAGACGCGTGGATTGACCTGTTTGGCCAGACGGCAAGGGTTCTTGGGTTCAATGCCTCCATGTCGGATCTGTACTCAAAGCTGACTCCATTGGCGCTGCAGGCTGACAGCGATGCCGGAGGGTTGCTTCACATCAGCTATGTATCAGGTGAACACATCAGCGGCTTTACAGAAGGCAGACCACTCTTTGTCCGAAAACCGGACAGCGTGTTTACGCTGAGCAACTTCATGCGTTCGCTGCTCTTCACGTCTCTCTGTGCACTCAGAATTGGTCTGGACATACTGACAGAGGACGAAGGCATGGCTCTTGATGAAATTCGCGGCCATGGCGGATTCTTTAAGCAGGGAGAAACAGGCCAAAGGATGATGGCGGCGGCACTCAATGCTCCCGTGAGTCTCCTCTCCACCGCGGGGGAGGGTGGCGCCTGGGGTGCAGCCCTCCTGGCGGCCTATATGATTGGCAACAGCAAACGGCAGTCGCTGCCCGACTATCTGGACGATCATATCGCTGCCAGCATCGGCGAGGCGATAAAGCCAGATCCCGATGATGTTGCAGGCTTTCAGAGTTATCTTGAGAGGTACAAGAGGGGGTTGTCGATAGAAGCAGAGGCATTGAAGACCTGAGTGACCTTAATTATCGTCGTTGGGACCGCGCGAGCAGCTTCAGGTACTCGCCATAGACTTCTTTGTCCCTGCATGCATCCTTGCCGCCAACGATATGGAGAGGGCCTCGCTGCATCGCTTTCCAGGCCCCTCATGGCGGCGCTCCGCGCCCGCCATGCCGGACTCGCCGAGACCTCCTAGGGCTGCGCCATCTGGGACAGAGCCGGCTGGATCGCCTCGCTCGGGAGCTGGCCGTAGGGGCTGCATGAACTGCCATTCCGGAAATTTAGCGGTCTTTCGCCGGAATTCGGGTTCTGCTCCGATGAACCGGCCTTCCAGTACTGGTTGTCAACACCGAGGACAAGCTTCCTTCCAGATATGCAGGCAGACAGGCCGGTCTTACTCCAAAAACGGTGGCCTCCGTGGAGGCGCTTCTTCTTTACCTGCATGCCTTGCCCGGTGTACGCTCCACCCCGTGAACATGCTCATCCCCAAGCCTGGTGAGACCGATGTACTCATCCCCCGTTCTCACCGACGCTGGGAACACGTGAAGATGATCCTCAAGAAAGGACCCGGCGACAGGCTGTCTGCTGGCCTGGCAATCGACTCGCCCTTCCGGCCCTTGGAGAAGGAAGCCGGCGAGCCCCGGAGCGTTCCACCCCTCCGACTCATCCCTGGTTGCCCCCGCCCCATGCAGACCGGGCGCGTCCTCAAAGGCGTCACCATCCTGGTCGTCGGCGCCATCGAGACCCTCAGCACCGACCTTGGTGAAAAGCCCCTCTCCAAAGCGGCTTCTTCAAAGGACACGAATGGCGACGCTCCCTCCTCGATGGTGCAGAGCAAGCGGTCAATCACCGCCTGCCACGCGTGGCCCTGCGCTGGACCCTCGCGCGCTACCTTGAAGCCATCGGCATGAATGCCGGCAAAGCAGAGCCCTATGGGCGGGCGGGGCTCTTCATCGCACTTTATCCCGGCCCGGACTCGGCCTGGCTCGGGGCGATAGGACTGGCATGAAAGCAGGCATGCAGAAGCCTGAGGGTCAGGCAAGAGCCGCCAGGGGCTACGTTCTCGTAGCCGGGGCCTTCCTCATCATGGGCATCATCGGCACCTTGGTGTCGTGGACCACCGCCCCGGAAAGCGCCCTCCTCGTCATTCGCTTTTCCGTCGCAGGACTCGTCCTCGGGCTCTTTTTCGCGCGCAGCAACCCGCTCAAGGGCATCAGGCAGCCTGGCGTGGCCAAACGCCTCCTTCTCATGGGGCTCTGCGACGCACTGTCCCTCCTCCTTTTTTTCGTCGCCATCCGCATCACCGGCGTAGCCGTCGGCATGTTCTTGATGTTCCTGGCCCCCGTCTGGATAGCCCTGGCCGCGCCGCGGGTCTTCCACACGAGGACGGAGGCGGTGTTCTATCCCGCCCTCGTCTTGGCTCTCCTGGGCCTCCTCGTGATACTGGCGCCTTCCTTCGGCGGGGGAGGAGCCGCCGTGTCGCCCGGTGGAGTCGCCATCGGCCTCGCCGCGGGCCTTGGCTATGCGGCTTTCCAGCTCCTCGTCAAGGATCTTACTGGCAAGGTGAGCGCCACCACCATCGTGTTCGCCGAAGTCTGGATCGATGCCCTCGCACTCCTGCCCCTGGCCTTGGTCCAGACCGTCGGGGCGGGCTACATACTGACAGCCAACGATCTTGTGGCAAGCATCGTGCTCGGGGTCGTCTGCACGGCCCTGGCCTACATGATGTATACGACCGGGATGGGTATGATAAAGGTCCAGCACAGCTCCATTCTGGGCTTCCTCGAGCCTGTCTCCGCACCCATATACGCCTTGCTAGTTCTCGGACAGGACCTCTCGCCGTGGACCATCGCGGGAGGCGCACTCATCGTGGCCGCCGGCATACTCGTCGTCATCATTGGCGAGCGGGAGGCTCCTGCGGGCACATGAGGGCGGCCTTCGGCTTCACTCGATCTTGAGGAAGCGCGAGCAGCTTCAGGTACTCGTCGTAGACTCCCTTGTCCTTGCATGCAACTTTGCCGCCGTCGTCCGCGTTGAACTTCCTGATCCGCTGCGAATCACCTATGATCTGGCGGATACCCGCGAGATCCAGGCTCTTGTCCCGGCCCATGATCTGTATTCCGATGTTGCCCATCGAAGTCGCCTCGTCGGGACCTGCGATCACTTCCTTGCATGTTAGCTCCGCGGTCATCCGGTTGAGGTACTCATTTCGGCAGCCCCCACCAACGATATGGAGCACGTCGTGAGTGGTGTTGGTAATCGTCTCAATGTCGTCTACCGCCTTGCGATAGCTGCACGCCAGCGAGGTATACGCCGAGGCGACCAGTTCCTGGGCTGAAAGTGCGCCGGAATGCGCGCCAGTCCTGGCAATGTAACCATTGATGGCATCTATCATATTCGCAGGGTTATAGAACGCAGGGTCATTGGGATCGAATACGGGCACAGTTCCGTCGTAGCGCTCCGCCATGACTACCAGATCGTCCCAGTACACTTTCCCTTTCTCTTCTTCCAGCTCGTTCTTGATATTCTGCAGTATATGCATGCCAGCTGAATTCTTCAGGAAGGTGATCGTATCAAAGGCCCCCCCCTCGTTCGCAAATCCATGCGTCCGTACGCGATCATCGATAATCGGCGCGTGTATCTCGCTCCCTATCAGCGACCAAGTACCAGACGATATGAAGAGGAACCCATCCTCATCCGTTGGCACGGAGACTACCGCGGAAGCTGTATCATGTGATGGAACACAAAGGAATTCGCAGGGTGGCATGCGCAATTCATCGGCGATGCATTTCCGCAACATGCCGTACGATTCACCATGGCCTATAGGATCAGGAAAGAGGCTCCGCCGAAATCCAAAGCGGTCCAAGACACGGCCCGACCATCTTTTGGTTCGCATGTCGAGCATTTGTGTCGTGCTGTCTATTGACGATTCACCGCGCATCGACCCTGTGAACATCCAGGCCAAGAGCTCTGGTATGAGCAGTATGGTCTGTGCACTTCCAAACAACTCCGGCAGGAACTCGCGGACACCCAGTAGTTGGTACAAGGTATTCATCGGATGTGCTGGGATTCCGGTTTCGCTGAAGAGCTCTCGCCTCTCCCCTTCTGCAAGGCGGCTCAGCATTTCCTGCCCTATGCCATTGCGGTAGCAGAGCGGATTGCCAATCAGCTGGCCAGATGCCCCGAGCATGCCAAAGTCAATGCCCCATGTCGCTATGCCCACTGAATCAATGGCGCCGAAGTCCTGATAAACCTTTTTGAGCCCTCGCTGCAGTTCCTTGAAGATGGCGAGGATATCCCAATACTCGAGCCCGTTGACCGCTATTGTGTCGTTGGGAACTTGATGGACCACATGCGTCTGTATTGTTGCACCATCGAAGACTCCGGCAACAACACGTATCGACGAGTTGCCACAGTCAAAGGCGACGTGACAACGATTCATTTCAGCATCCTTGGGCGCCATGACGCGTCCTCCTTGGAATATTCAGGCTACGCGCTGCTTTCGGCCAAAGGCGAAATGCATCAACATGACCGCGATCATAATGGCACCCCAGAGTGCCAGAGTCAGGAAAGAGCTTACTCCCAACAGGTTAAGTCCGCTCGACAGCACCTGGAGAATTACCAAGGACAGAATGAGGCCTCCGACATCGCCGAAGCCTCCATCGCTCTTGATACCGCCCAGGACACAGGCGAGTACGGTCACGAGCAGGTACGACTCCCCATATCCTGCCTTGGCCGAATTGAACCTCGACATCATCACAATGCCGGCTATGCCGCTGTATACGCCGGACAGAAGGTATGTCATGACAATCGTCTTGGCGTTCGATATCCCGGAGAATCTGGTAGCTATGGAATTGGATCCCATGAGGTATGTTGCAAACCCTGTGGCCGTGTGCTTCAGATACACGGCGAGTATGATGGCGCATGTTACAAACAGGACAAGTGGAAATGGCACTCCAAGAACGCTGCCGTTTCCGATGAAGACAATCCCCTCCGGCATGCCGGAAATGACATAACCCTTGGTAACGATGAATGCCAGCCCCTGCAATAGTTTCATGCTTCCCAACGTAGCCAGGATAGGAGGCACTTCCAGCACGGCTATCAGAAATCCGTTGAACAGGCCAACAAGCACGGAACAGGCAACGGCGGCCAGCAACGCAATCACAATGAAGTATGCATCGCTTGAAGCGGGCGAGTCCAGTTTGATGTAGCGCCCCATGATGAGTGCGGCACTGATCGCGGAAATGTTGGCTGTCGATATGATGGAAAGGTTGATGCCGCCTGTCAGCATCGCCAGCATCATGGCCATGGAGAGCAGACCCAATTCCGGCAACTGAAACGCCATGCCCTGGAAACTCCCGACGCTCAGGAATGTCTTCGGGCTCAATATGGACAATACCAGAAACGCACCTCCCAGTATTCCGAGGAGTGCCTTCTTTTCGGAGTTGAGGGTAACCATGTACATGCCGCTCCTATGCTTTTACCTGGATGGAGGCGGTGCGTTGCCGCTCGACCTTGCTCCGGTACGAAGTAATTCCAACGCTTACCAAAATCACGCATCCCACAAAGAATTCGTACCAGACGGGAGGAATCGCCATGAGGGTCATGCCGTTCTTGACGATGGCCAGAAGCACGAGGCCAAGGAACGCCCCCAGGACACTGCCCTTCCCGCCGGTCAGGCTCGCGCCTCCCAGCACCACGGCGGCGATGATGTTCAGCTCTTTGCCCACGATCGAATTCGGCGCGACAGTCTGGACAAGAAGTGCCTGGACAACTCCGGCGATTCCTGCCAGGAATCCCATGAATGAGTACACAAATTCCTCGGTAAAGCGGACGTTCAAGCCGACGCGCAACGCCGACCTCCTGTCTCCGCCTATCGCATATACACTTCGACCCAGCATCGTGAACCTGAGTATCAGGACACCAGCCAGCATCACCAGAAACCAGATCGCCGTTATGATAGAGAGCCCATACGAAACATCGTTGGCGGAGTGTATGGTGAAGAGCTGTATTTCGGCGAACGAGCTGAACCAGTCGGGCAAGTCATATATCCACTTGCCTCCCGTCGCAAAAATCAGAAGTCCATAATAGAGATTCATGGTGGCTATGGTCGCAATAATGGATGGTATCCTGAACCGGTTGACAAGGATGCCGTTGAAGAATCCAAGAATGGTGCCGACAAGCGCGGCCACGGCGAAGGCCGTGAAAATGTTGCCGCCGACATGCATCATGAAAACCGCAACGAGATATTCGCTGACCGTCGCCACGGCGGCGAAGGAAATGTCTATGCCGCCCGATATGAGCACCAGTAATACGCCGACCGCCATGATGCCAAAGAAGGAGTAGCTCTTGAGCAGATCGAACATGTTTTCGAGTGTCAGAAAGCTGGGATTCTTTGAAGTTATGAGGATGGCAAGTAGTGCGATAATTACGACGAGATACGTCTCAGTATACTTGGCAAGCTTTCTCAAAACATGCTCCATTCACGCCGTCTGATCAATGGAGTCGGCAATATCCGCCTCGGAGCTGCCTTCCATGTGAAACTCGGCAGTTATTCTTCCCCTCGACATGACCAATACCCGATGACAGAGATTGGCCACTTCGGAGACTTCATCGGATATCATCAGAACCCCAAGGCCTTCGGCCGCGAGCTCCTTTATGAACTCATGTATCGCGCCTTTGGCGGCGATATCAATTCCTACGGTTGGGCCGTCAAGGATAAGCAGCTTCGGCTTCGTGGCAATCCATTTGGCAAGCACGACCTTTTGCTGATTGCCTCCGGATAGCGTCGCTACTGCCGATCCAACAGACGGCACCTTGATCTTGAGCCGCCCAACCAATTCATCGATAAGGGATGATTCGCGCCGATGGTCTATGAAACCGAATCGGGTCAGCAACCTTTCTATTACGGTGACCATCGCATTCTTTCCAACACTCTGCGGCATGACGAGCCCTTGTGTCAGCCTGTCCTCCGGAACATAGGCGACTCCATTCTGAACGCATTTCCGGGTTGACTTCAGGTCCAGTCGCTCGCCCAGAACCTGAGCGTAGCCAGAATCCGGGTAGTTCATCCCAAAGAGCGAAAGGGCCAGCTCAGTACGGCCAGAACCAAGCATTCCTGTAATGCCAACAATCTCTCCAGGATACAAAGAGAACGATATGTCCTTGAAATTGTCCTTCTTTGATAATGAAGAAACCTCCAGAAGCGGTTCTGATGCAGGAGCGGCAGGTGCTCTTTGTGAATACTCGAAGTTCGTTCCGGTCATCATAAACTCGATCTTCCTGGAGTCCAGTTCGATCGCCGGGTAGCATCCTATCGTGCGTCCATCCCGGAGTACCGTCACTCTGTCGGCGACCTGCATGAGTTCCTGCAACTTATGGCTTACAAACAGCGTTGAAATACCACGCCCCCGCAGATCTTTCACCACGCTCAGAAGTCTATCCACTTCCTTCTTGGTCAGCGCGGTTGTCGGTTCATCCATGATAAGCAGCCTGAGTTCACCAGTCAGGGCACGGCATATGGCGACGAGTTGTTGCTCCGAGACCGACAACCGCCCCACCGTGGCATCCAGCGGCAAAGCAATCCCGATCAGCTTCATCGCATCGGTGGCGATCTTCACATACTCGCCCAGCGCCAGGAATTTTCTCTTCGACGAGACCATTGCGCTCATGGAAATGTTCTCTGCAACGGTAAGGTTGGGGAACAGCGACAAATCCTGATATATGACCTCGATGCCGTGACAGATCGAGTCAATGGTCGAATAGTCGTGCATCGAAGAACCGTCTATTGTAATGGTGCCACCGGCATCATGCCGCTCGACTCCAGAAATGATCTTGATCAATGTCGATTTGCCCGAACCATTGGTACCGGCCAGGCAGTGAATCTCTCCCGGTACAATGGAAAAATCGACTCCATCGAGGGCCTTCACACCGGCATATTGCTTGCTGATATTCTCCATGAGAAGAAAATCCGTCATCATCACACCAATCCTCGAACTATGAGTAGACAGACCACGACCTTGGCCGAACGCCAAGGCCGTAGACTTGTTATGTTCCGAATATCCCGTTAGAAGCCGAAACTGTCCGCGTTCGCCTTGGTGATGTCGATGAGGGCATCCACCTTGATGACGTCGCCTTCTACGGTGACCTTGCCGAGACCGGGGATAGTCATGCCGTTGACGATCTTCTTGCCATCGATCAGCTGCTTGGCGACCCAGGTCATGGCATAGCCAGCGTCACGCGGGTCCCACAGGATTCCGGCCCGGAGAGAGCCGTCCTTGAGGTACTTGGAAGCCGGAGCGGGCAGAACCGTACCAACGATGGATACCTGCTGGACCTTGCCCTTTTCCTTGATGGCCTGTGCAGCTCCCAGTGGGCCAAGACTTCCAAACCCGATGATGCCCTTAAGGTTGGGGTATGTCTTCAAGAGCTCAAGAGTCGTCTGCTTGGCAAGTTCCTGATCCTCGCCGCAAGGGATCCTGTCCGATACGAGTTTCAGATTGGGATACTTTTCCTTGGCATATTTGATGCCTTCATCCGCCCATAGATTATGCAGCGGAACGGTCAGCCCGCCTACGAATATTGCATACTCGCCGGTTGTACCCATGGTCTTGACGAGTTCATCCCAGAAATGCCGGCCAAACTTCACGTTGTCGATCATTTCGATATCGTAGTCTTTGCCCTTCTGATCGGGGGACTCGTGGGTAATGATGATGATACCCTTTTCCCTCGCCTTGGCGAACGCTGGCTCGAGCGCCTTCGCATCATTAGGAGTAATGCAAATGGCCTTCACGCCCTTGTTGATGAGGTCTTCGACCATCTTCACTTGCTGGGCAGGGTCAGCATCGGAGGGCCCAATCTGATACGCGTTGACGCCAAGATCCGCACCGGCCTTCTTGACGCCAACCTCGAGTCGATTGAACCATGGAATACCGGTAATCTTGACGACCGTAGCTATCTCGTCCTTGCCCTTTGTCGACTGGGCAAATGTTGCCTGCGAGAAACCAAAGAGACTGGCAGCCAGAACAAGTCCGAAAAGGATTCTGCTCTTCATGGTACCCTCCTGAGAAACTGATACAACTATTTCTTCATCCGCCTAAGGCGGTACAAGAGCTTATTTACCCTGCCCATAGTAGTTGCGGGCAAAGTCCTGCATCGCCTTGATGTCGGCCGGTGCTATCAAGTTCGGGGTTCCAATCGATCGTGCCAGCAGGTATATCTGGGCAGACTTCTCGACCACAAAAATGGTCTTGATCGCGGCCGCGAAATCCGCTCCGACGCACACCGTTCCGTGATTGGGAATGATGACGGCATTGTTCATCCCAAGGCCCTTCACGACGTTGGCGGCCAGCTCCGGGGTTCCTGGCAACGAGTACTCGCAGTTGATTATCCGGTCGCCGACTATCTGGACAAAGTCCTCGCTGATTCCGGGGATGTCTTCGCGCAACACGCCAAACACACTCGAATAGATGGGATGCGTATGCACCACC
>Ga0209467_1003401_pt1 | contig 10357 bp, 5 predicted proteins | sample Higcelwee11metaG_FD_187175 | JGI IMG/M metagenome (GOLD analysis project Ga0209467, IMG submission 187175) | Freshwater pond sediment microbial communities from the University of Edinburgh, under environmental carbon perturbations - High... | ecosystem: Environmental > Aquatic > Freshwater > Pond...
CAGCAGGAGCGGGGAATATGATGTCAGGCTCGGTCTGACGCTCCGTTCGCAGTCGAGCGGTGATGTTCTCAAGCGGGCTGTAATGAAGAAGATCAGGATTTTCGACTCGCGGTCTGAGATGAATACATGGGCGACTGCGCATCCCACTGCTTCGCTGGATCCGGTTGATCTCAGGCAGTATGGGAATGTGAATATTCTTGGTCAGTATGCAGCTGATGACGAGTATCTGAAGGAGGCTGTTTTCCAGGTTGAGATACTCTCGTCGAAGACGAAGATGGATCTTGCCAATCCGATTTTCAGGAGCGTGCCGGCGAAGTATTCTGTGCAGGAGATATTTTATCCAGAGACCGGGACATACAGCTATATAATTGATCAGCAGATGAGTCTCATGGCGGCTTACCCGGCATACAGCGAGATGGTGTGGCTGGGGTTCCGGGGTGCCACGGTAAGGCTTTATGTGCTACAGGATCCTGCTGAGCGTGAGCTGAATATGTTGAAAAAGAATTACGGTGTCATGACCGACACCTATTTTGATGCGCGCAACAGGCTGGTTACGAATGCTTACCTGATGCTTGACCAGGTGGTGATGCTGATGAACAAGTATCCCGCGCTGAAGCTGGAGATAGGGGTTCACACAGACAATCAGGGGGTGCCGAATACATTACAGGCTTTGTCGCAGACCCGTGCGCAGGTTATTGTCAACTATCTGATCAACAGAGGCGTCAACGGAAGCAGGCTGACAGCCAGGGGTTATGGCAGCACCCGGCCCGTCGCCTCGAATGCCAACTGGCTTGACCGTCGATTGAACAGGAGGGTAGAGTTCAGTGTTGTGAAGTAGGCGGCTAAGGTTGCTGAAGAAATTATTAAAATCTATTCTGAACAGTTTATGAAGCATCCACTGATAATAATTCTTTTTCTCATTCAATCTGTAATCCTGCTGCCGCAGACAATTCTGGTAATTGAGGGACAGGAGATAGTTGATACTGAAACCGGGATCTCGAATGGGTATAATATTCCCAGAAACCTTGTCACTACCCTTACCTTTAGAAACAATGCTCTCTTGTCTGTTAATTCAGTTGGATACATACTCCAGGCAGGAGATGAGAGACCAGGACTTAATAACAATCATCTTGACGGTGCGATAATTACGGGAAACAGGTTTACCTGGAACGGGACAGACACTGAAAGCTGGACACATGCCGTGTTCACCGGCTACAACCTTGGGGTATTAATTAAGTACAACTACCTCCTCAACACACCTAATGGCATTCAGAGAAAGTCCAACGGAATGACCGACGGATCAGGGGTTGTGGCTTATAACATAATCAAGAATCCCAAAGTTGGGATCGTCGTAAAAGGGATGAATGGAGTCAGGATATATAACAATACGCTCTATACTGACAAGACCACTGCTCAAACAGGCAGAGGATTAATCGATGTTCATACTAACACAGATAATGGGTTGAACGCACCATCTACGGGCACTAAAGTATTCAATAATGTCTTTTATACCAAGGATAATACTTATTGCATCAATGTAATGGATAAGGAGAGCCTGGTTGACTTCCAGTCAGATTACAATATATTTTTTTGTGAGGCGGGAACTCCCAGATTCAATGCCGGAGGCACGGACTTGACTTTTTCGGAATGGCAGAGGCTAGGGTACGACGTTCATTCGGTGATTAAAGACCCGAATTTTAATAATTTCACAGACTTTGTTCCTGCTGTGCGACTAGATTACGGAACTGACCTTGGCGAAATATTTTCGGATGGATTAGCCACAGATGCAGTATGGGGTACAGTAAGTCCGAAAACGGTAAAGCAGAATGGCACCTGGCAGGCGGGAGCACGTATTTATAGTGCTGCAACCAGTGACACTTTCAAGTTACCACATGGAGAAACAATAATTTACCCTAACCCGGCATATGGTTCTTTCAATGTTCTTTTGACTGATAAGGACCAGGCTTACACATCAATTAAGGTTTACGATTTCAACGGCAGACTGGTGCATTATGACCATCTGGGGTTTGAAAGGGTTAATACAATTATGCTTCCTGATTATATAACTTCAGGTATGTATACGGTTTTACTTGAATCAAACGATCTCGTTACTTCGAAAAGGCAAATTCTGATTATTGACTGACCCTGACTATTTCTTGATAAACTTCTGAGTCAGAAGTATCTTATCCGTTGAAATCATTACAATATAAACGCCGGACATCAGATGTGAGAGTTCGTATTGCTTCATGTACTGATTTTGGGACAACTCCTCAACCATGACCGTCCGCCCCTGGCTGTTAATTACAGAGAAAGTATACTTTTCGATGCCTTCGGGAGCGGTATAATCGACCGAGAACTGACCATTATTTGGGTTGGGATAAAGCTTCAGAAATCCCTTTTCCTGTTCCGGTGCGGTCACATGAAACTCAAGGGCGCCTGAAGTAGCTGACGATTTCAGATTATCGGTAGCTACTGCGTGGATTGAGTATGATCCCTCTTCGAGGCCTTTAAGAGTGAATGAAAAAGGGGAACTTGTCCTCTCGCCAAGCGCTATGTTCCCGTTATATAAAATGACCGATTCTATTGTACCGTCAGGATCATGTGCTGTAACCTCAATGACGACATTTACCGGAGTGGTATATGAACTACCCTTTATGGGTGAGGCAATAGAGATCACAGGTGGTTTGTTCGGCTGTACCGGAGGCGGTGTTGGTGTCGGGGTAGGAGTGGGAGTGGGAGTGGGAGTGGGAGTTGGTGTCGGAGTAGGTACTGGTGTAGGGGCTATGCAATTGTTGATGACAGATTGAGTGACTAATGCATCAGCCAGTGCCGCTTCTGATGTTTGCAGGGGATTTGCCGACGGCTTGGTGTATGAGAGTTTAACGACATCACCGTAATTAATCCGGCTGGAAAGTGTGAGGGACACCTTGTTCCCTGATACAGAGACTGTGCTTACTGTTCTGGCAGTACCGTTGACGGTGACAGAAAATGCTGAAACGGAAGGAGCTATTGAGGCTAAGTTAATGTTGTAGCTCATAACTATTATGGCGGGGGAGCCGTTTTCGACCGCTGCACTCGTGAATACTGGCACGGCTGGTGTGTATGGGTTTGGGTCAGGTAACAGGATTACCGAGGTATAGGGCAGCAGTGTGACGCTACTGCTGTATTTGGTACCCTTGACATCAATCATTGGCTGCGAGAGTGAGAATGTTTTATTGGCAGTTGTCGGGTTATAGTAAAAATCGATCTTTGAAGTATCGCTGACAGCAACCGGAGATTTTTTTGAATTGCGGTCCTGGCTGGTAAAGGATTGCCAGTCTGCAAGGGTTCTGTTTTTACTACCGGTTGAAGGTGAGTATGTTTGAAAAACATCGTCGTCATCAAACGGTCTTGAATAGTAGTTATAGTCTGCTGTCCCAAAGGATGGGATATCATCCTCAGCACTTGAGAACTTCAATGCAAGTTGAGAGTTTGATTTTGCAATGAAAATATTATTCTTCAAACTATTATTCCTGATATTGCTTCCTGTAGCATTTTGAAAGAACATACCATACCCGTTATTAAAGGTGGTATTATTCTCAATAGTGTTCTGATATGATTTGCTTATCATAATTCCACCCTCAGAACAGTGGGCAACTGTATTATTTGAAATTGTTGTGTTATTGGAATTCACGTCAAGGTAAATGCCGCGGGCAATATGTCTGCCAGAATAGGGTGTCCCACTGGTATTCCCAATGACATTCATAACTATGTTGCCATCGATTTTTCTGGAAATACCTTCTGCAACGACATATATTCCCGCACCGTCATTTAGTGTCAACAGCACATTATTTATAAAATTATTCTGGATTGTTATTATGTCAGTGGTGGACGATAGTTTAATGCCACTGTAACCTACATTTTCAATTGAATTATACTTTATAATACAGTCATTATTAGTAATAAGGATACCCGATGCGTATGTTCCATTTAATGCCTGACCGGGTATGATTCCGATATTTCTTATTCTATTTGAAAGAATGTTTTCCTTAACGCCAACTGCCCTGATTCCCAGCTGGTTGCAATTAGAGATAGAATTATCCGTGATGTTGGCGGCATCACCAAGCAGATGAATGCCATCTTGTCCGGCGAAATCAAGTGCTGAGTTTCTTATTGTCCAATAATTGCTGATATAATTCAGGCACGTGATAAGGTTCGTGATCGACCCGGTCAGTTGAAGATCATCTATAACAATATAATCATGTTCATTGGTGTAAACCAATGTGTTAAGAGTTGCGACCTTTATTTCTTTGCCTGTTGGAGAGCCTGAACCAAAATGAACATATATCTTTCCCGATTTGTAATCATGATACCATTCTCCATACTCATTCAGAGTTCTGATATCATTCTGAATAAAATATCCATGTCCTGGTAAAGCGTTTTGGGTTGTTGCCAGTGAGGTATAGGTAATGTTACTGCCCGAATGGTCAATAATCTTACATCTGTCAAGAGTCCAGTCGTTTTTCCGGATAACTACTTCCGCTCCAGTCCAATCGATGGTTCCAGTTAGTTCATTATCTGTGATTGAAACATTTGTCGAAGCAGTCTCAAAGATGCTATAAACCTTGTCAGGCCAACGTCCCATTGCATGCTGGACCCCGTCAATTGTAACCATGTTGGTTTGAGCTTCTGAAGTTATCGTAGATGAATAAATTCCGTCACCCTCAGAAGTCCAGGTTTTCAAAGAGTTGAACCCTGTAATAACTGGCTTAGCACCTGTTCCATATGCGGTCAGGGTAATTGGGGAGCCAGCGACACCCGACTTGACAATATTAATAGTTCCATAAAAAGTATCACCTCTTCTGAACAGTATCCTATCTCCGGGTTTGATTAATGCAAATGCTGAATTTACTTTCGCAATTGTTGCCCAGGCTGTTGCATCTGAGGTTCCGGAATTCAGGTCGTTTCCTCCGGTTTTTACATAATAGTCAGTAGCAAAGGTGAAGCTGCTTAAGGCCAGAAAAATGAGAGAAAAAGTGGTCTTCATGAGGGCTTTTTCGTGTGACGAATGTATGTAATAATTTGACTAACGTACCTATTTTAACGACGAGAGGAGTATTTTGTTACATAAAACACCCTTCAATGCAGTGGGTAAATTAAGCGGAAAAAAACATTACCTCCGCATAAGAATATAGAGTTTTTGCAGTTTGTTAATAAAATCCCTATCTGTTTCAAATGAGTTTTCTTAAGTCGGAATCAATTCAGTATTTTACCAGATTCATTTCCAAGGGTCATGAGCGGAGTATCAGAGCAAAGAAGAATATCTTAAGCTCATTTATAATTAAAGGGTTCAGCATGGTAGCCAGTTTCCTGATGCTGCCAATAACACTAAGTTATGTGGATGCTTCAGAATATGGTGTATGGCTCACTCTTAGCTCAATTGTAGGATGGTTTGTTTTCTTTGATATCGGCTTGACTCAAGGGTTGCGAAATAAATTTGCAGAAGCAAAGGCAAAAGGAGAAAATGATCTTGCTAAAATTTTCGTTAGTACTACTTATGCAATCCTATTTCTTGTCTTTACCGTCACTTGGATTGTTTTTTTATTAACAAACGCTTTTCTTGATTGGTCAAAAATCCTTAATGTTTCACAGTCGATGCGTCCAGAGGTTACCACGTTGGCTGTTATTGTTTTTACGTATTTCTGTATTTCATTTGTTCTCAGAATCATCACAACGGTATTACTCGCAGATCAAAAACCTGCAGGATCATCCTTTATTGATCTAGCGGGACAGATTTTATCACTTGCAATCATCCTGGTGCTAGTGAAAACTACTGAAGGTTCAATTGTCAAACTTGGGCTCGCGTTATGCTTAAGTCCTTTGGTTATTCTGATTGGGGCTAATTTATTCCTTTTCAATGGAATGTATAAAAGATTCAAGCCCTCGATTTCACATGTAAAACTCTCATATGCCAAAGACCTTTTTAGCTTGGGAGTCGTATTTTTTGTGATTCAAGTAGCAAATATTATACAATTTCAAACGGCCAATATAATTATTGCAAGGAATTTTGGGACAGCAGATGTAACTTCATATAATGTTGTACACAAGTATTTTGGAATGTTGAATATGATCTTTACCATATTCCTTACTCCTTTTTGGTCTGCATCGACAGAAGCATTTCAGAAACAAGATTTCCAATGGATAAGGAACGGAATTAAAAGATATAATCAACTGAATCTAGCGTTAGTGGTTGTAGGGGCAGTAATGTTGGTTTCTTCAAACTTCGTTTATCGAATCTGGCTTGGCGAAGGTACAGTAGATATCCCCTTTGCTCTTTCGCTATATGGGTTTCTCTTCTTTAATACTTCTATTTTCGGTGGCAAGTACGTGAGTTTTCTAAATGGGATCAGTGCATTAAGGATCCAATTCATTGCATGTGTTATCAGTCCTTTCTTATATATTCTAATTGTTATTTTTCTCATAAGGACCCTGCACATCGGGGTACATGCTCTTTTTATTGCCTCAATAATAACGAATTTCAATACATACATTCTGGCCCCAATTCAGACGCATCAGATACTCAACAAGGGGAAGAAGGGCATTTGGATAAAATAGAATTTATAAGATTAAGAGATAGATACAAAAATGAATATAGAATATTCCTGAAACAACGGTATGGATAGGAGCAGTTTAAAGAACAAAATAAAAGACAAATTGTGGGATCACATAAAGGAATATTTTTATAGACAACGAGTTAAGGATTCCCCGCTAATACAGAATATCAGTTTTGACGACATTGACGGTCAAAAGAGAGCTCTAGTTTGCTATCTGCCCTCCAGTTACTTTCAGACACTGGACTTAAAGACCTTGGGAAGGACTATCCCGCTCGAAATTTTCAAGCTGGTTAAGATCCTGGCAGAGTTTGGCTTTTCAATTGACATAATTCCGGCAAACGATCTGAATGCGCTTGAGCTTGTAAAGTCAAAAAGGTATGATCTTATTTACGGGTTTGGCGAGACTTTTTATCAGATCACCCTGTTGCAGCCAAACTCACTTTCCATCTTTTATATGACTGAAAATCATCCGGAGTTTTCGTATCGTGAAGAAAGGAAACGTCTTGATTATTTTTATGAGCGGCATAAAAAGATAGTTCCGATTGAAAGAAGCGGGCGTTTCTATAAAATTTCGCACCTAGAAACCAAATATGATCACGTCATCGCGCTTGGAGAAATAGATCTGCTCAAGAAGGATTATACTACTCCCTTTTCGATATTTCCTACAGGGATATTTAATCCTGATTTCATTTTTCATGCGAAAGACCATTCCGCTACTCGCACCCACTTTTTGTGGTTGGGTTCTTCGGCAATTATTCACAAGGGATTGGATTTGCTAATTGACGTATTTAAATTGAGAGATGATGTTACATTACATATATGTGGTTTAGACCACCAAGGCCGGAAAATACTTTCCATACCTGAGCAGAGGAATATAATTGATTACGGTTATGTTCACGTTAATTCAAAGAAATTTCTAGAGATTGTTGACAGATGTTCCTACTCAATCTTGCCTTCCTGTTCTGAGGGAATGGCGACTTCCATTACGACAAGTATGTTGCATGGGCTGGTACCTGTTGTTATCAAGAACGCTGGATTTAACAGGTTAGGCGAGCATGCAATATTCCTTGATGATTTCAAAATTGAATATTTGGACGAGGAAATTTCCAAACTGAGAGTATTTGATCCTAAAAGGCTAGAAGTCATGGCCTCCAAGATATTTAACTTTGCTTCCAGAAACTTCAATCTTACTTCGTACGAAATGTCTCTCAGGTCCATATTCCAGGATATAATTAAATAATTACCAACTTGATGACCAAACCTGAAGCCATGACTTTATATATGATATTTAGTTTGTGTATTTTTAGCGAGACGGTAAATCTCTATTCATCATACAAATCTGGAGAGTGCCAAGAATGATAAATACGGTAAGATATAAGAGTAATACTGGAATTAAGAGTAACATTGGGCTCCTGGAGTATGTTGTTTTGCTGGTCTTAATAATTTATGTGGGCAATGCAAATAGACTTGTCTTATTTTCTTCATTCAGAGAACAACCTTTGGTTTTTTTTATACCGGTAATTTTAAGCAGTATTTTCCTGTTGAAGCATAGAATCCAATTCAATAGAAATTTCTATTTATTAATATTCTTTTACTTGATATATTTTTTTGCTTTAACAATTAAGTATAAAACTTTCTACCCCTCGTTTTTGGTTCATTACCCCTTAATTTTCTTCGCTTCATATGTGATAATAAAGTCTCTTAAATATGAACTTTTCAATATTTATGAATACCTGCTCTACCTGTTGTCAATAATCGGTCTATCAATGTGGGTCCTTCAAATCCTACTCGGAGGCGACACACTCTATGTGATACTCTCTCAGATCCCTAACATTAACGATTTTTCACACGTAACAGGCAATGGCGTCAATGTTATCTTATACTCAGTACAACCAGCTTCCACATCAGTTCTGTACAATTATTTGCCCCCACGAAATTGTGGCTTTGCCTGGGAACCTGGTGGTTATGCAGTCTATTTATGCCTTGCTATCTATATAAATGTATTCTTCATCAATCCGGGGAAAAGTAAAAATAGGCGATTATTAGTTTTGCTTTTAGCACTACTCTCCACTCAATCAACAACAGGTTTTATTATCCTGATAATTATTGGGGTGTTCTATTACCTCAACACCAATCTTAAGACCACCTTCTTAGTGCTTCCACTAATTGTGATTGGAATAGTCATGATTTTTTCGTTGCCATTCATGACAGACAAAATCATGAGTTTAGCGGCAGATATCCAAGATGTTGATGCGATTGTTGCCGCAGGCTATGGTAGAGAAATATCGATCACTCCTCAACGTTTTTCATCTTTTGTAATTGCGGTAAAAGACTTCTTTCTTAATCCGGTTTTAGGTACTGGTGGCATATCAGGTGAATCATGGACTGATAAGCTAGGAGTAAATATCTCAGCTATTTCTGGCATAGGAAACCTTTTGGCAAATTTTGGCCTCGTTGGGTTTCTGTTTTTTTCGGTGGTGACATATATAACTTCCGTGAAGTTTGCAAGGCACTATGTTTATAGAGGAGGCCTTTTATTGTTATTAATAGTGCTAAGTATATCAATTAGCTACTACATTTTATTTATGCCCCTGATTGTATGTTTTTGGATCTTCGGTCTATTTCAGGATTGATGGTCAATTATATGATTAAAATTGTACGAATAATTAACGAAAATCTATCTGGGTTCTTTATTTGATGGTACAATCCACCTCAACAATAATGCAGGGCTATTATCCAAAGATACTAATCTTCAGTCAGCCTTTTAATACTATGTCTGGGGGTGGAATTACTTTGACCAACCTGTTTTCCTCATGGCCTAAGGGAGAAATTGCGGTCTTAACCTATCCTTTCATGCTGACTCATATCTCAACAGATATTTGTAACACATATTACCAGATCGGCCATGAAGAATTAAAGTGGGCATTTCCTTTTAAACTATATAAGGAACAGTACGAGTCCGGATTGGTTAAAAGCATTGGAGCAAAACCTAAATTAATAACAAGTGGAAGCAGGTCAATAAGGAGTCAACTTTCAGCTGGACTGATAAACCCAGTAATAAAATGGACGGATTTAGTTCATTTAATTTCCAGAATTGTCATTTCAAAAAGGCTTAAAGAATGGCTTTCAGAATTTAACCCTGATTTACTCTATTTTCAAATATCGAATAGGGAGAGTATAAACTTCGCAATGGCTTTGATTCATCATTTGAAGATTCCGTCTGTAATACATATGATGGATGATTGGCCGTCAACTCTTGCCAGAAAAGGCATCCTTAAATCATTCTGGCAAAAGAAGATTGACGGGGAATTCAGGCAACTTCTTAGTAAAATAGACCTTCATTTAAGCATTTGTGATGATATGTCGTCTGAGTACCGCAAAAGGTACGGACATAATTTCATCTCATTTCACAATACTCTGGATTTATCCAAATGGACACCGTTTACCAGAAAAGATGTGAACCTGAATGCTGGAACTAAGACGATTCTTTTTTCAGGTAGAATAGGTAAAGGAATAGAGCAGTCTTTAATCGAGTTGGCTACCGCCGTCGATACACTGCTATTAGAAGGATTTGAAATCAACCTGCAAATCCAATCGCCTAGAGCTGCACCAGATATATTGGACCGACTCAGAAAACACGTATCAGTTAAAGTAAATATGCCTATTGAATATGATAAAATCCCGGCGCTTTATTCCAAAGCTGATATATTGGTCCTAGCAAATGATTTTAGCCGAGACTCTATAAGATTTTTAAAATACTCTAT
>Ga0209467_1003403_pt1 | contig 10356 bp, 9 predicted proteins | sample Higcelwee11metaG_FD_187175 | JGI IMG/M metagenome (GOLD analysis project Ga0209467, IMG submission 187175) | Freshwater pond sediment microbial communities from the University of Edinburgh, under environmental carbon perturbations - High... | ecosystem: Environmental > Aquatic > Freshwater > Pond...
GGTGCCGTAGTTGACCTGCATGTCCGACTGCTTGTTCACGCGCAGCACCACGACGATGCGGCTGCCGGGCTCCAGCATGCGGCTGGTGAGTCGTTCGCTGCGGAACGCCAGTTGCTGTCGTTTGCCCGGCTGCAATAATTCGCGGCGGCTGCGGTCCTTGGCGTAGCTGGCGCGGACCAGGTGATAACTCAGCAGGAAGTGGCGGCCGTCCGTCATCCGTTCATAGAGTTCGACCGACACATCCAGATCGCGTTTGTCGACGATGAAATCGAGCGCACCGGAGAACAGCCCGCTGATTTCGGTCGGCGCATCGATCGGATCGCCGACGAACACCAGCCCGCCGTGCGCGTCCAGCGTCGGCGCAAGCGACAGCGGCGAAGGCGTCCAGTCGGCGTCGCTGCGGTCGGCGAAATCGATGCGCTGCACCAGCGAAGCGTCGGGCGATGGTGCGTTCGCGACGAGCCGGTGCGTGGCAGCGTCCTGCTTCTCCGGCTGCAGATACAACCTCAGCGAACCGTTCGCCATCGCCGCCACCGACGGCGCGTGCTTCCACGCATCGGCGCCCATCACCTGATAATTGATGCGGTCGCGCAGTAGTTCCGGTTTCGGCGCGCCCTTCAGCACGTGGTCGAACCACGCGTAGCGCAGCGCCTGCAGATCGATCAGCGCCGCCGGATCGACGTCGTAACCCTCGATGCTGCGCGCCACGCCGGTCTGCATCGTCAGGTGACCGAACGGCCCGATCACCATGGTGTGGTCGGCGCGCGGATTGTGGCGGGTGTGCTCGTCGAAGTAGTACTGCACGCCGACGCGGCCACCGTCGAAATAGCCGGTCGTCGCCAGCACCGGAATGTCGATGTCCGCGAATTCCTCGCGATAGGGAATCATCGCCTGCCAATAGGCGTCGTAGCCGGGGTGTTGCAGCCAGCGGCGGAACACCGGGTTCGGGGTGCCATCGATCAGGTCCATGTCCCGATAAGCGCGACCATCGGCATACCACTTGCGGTTCAGCGCGTCCCAGCGCGCCTGGTCGCCGTAGGTGGCGTCGTCCAGCGTGCGGTTGTTGGTGGTGTAGAACGGCCACGGGTACATGAAATTCATGAACACGTTGCCCTGCATCGGTACGTCGATGCCCGGTGCGGCGCTGGCCGAGGTCATCAGTGCCTTCAATGCGGGCGGGCGATGCTTCGCCGCCGCCCACTGGGTGAAGCTGTTGTAGCTGCCGCCGTACATGCCGACGCGACCGTCGCTCCACGGTTGCCGCGCGATCCAGCCGATCGTCGCCGCGGCGTCGGCGCCATCGCGTTCGAACGGAACGACGGGCTCGGTCGGCGCGGCGTGTCCATCGCCGGCCAGCGACTTGCCGCGGGTGACCGCCACCACGCCGACATAGCCGTGCGCGGCCGCGGTCTTCGCGTCCGCCAGCAGCCAGTCCGGGTTCGCGTAGATCGTGAAGCCGAGCAGCGTCGGCAGCGGGTCCTTCATCGATGCGGGACGCACCACCATCGCCGAGATCCGCGCGCCGTCGGGCATCGCGATCCACACGTCGCGTTCGATCCGGTAACGCCGCGCGTCGTCCTCGGCGAACAGCGCCGGCGCCCGCGGCACCAACTCGGAAAACACCTGCACGAACTGATAGCGACGCACCAGTTCCAGTGCTTCTGGAAGATCCAGCTGGCCGCGTTCGACCGCCGGCGCCAGAGCCTTGCGCAGATCATCCTGTGCGCGCGGCAGGCCCACATCGAACGACGACAGCAAGCGCAGCGCGGTGCGGTCGTCCAGCGCGCCGTACAGCGTGCGGAAGGCGTCGTGAAGCGCGCGGTCCAGCGGCGCGCCCGCGGCTTCGGCGACCTTTGCCGTGGCGAAGATCTCGTACTGCAGATACAGGGTCGCGGCGGACGCATCGCCCGCCTCCATGCGCATCCGCCGCAGCGCGTGGATGGTCGCGATCGCACCAACCGCATCGCCCGCCACCATCTGAAGGCGGAAACGCGCGACGCGGTCGCGGTCCGGATCTTCGTCGCGATACGCCTGCGCCACGTCCCGCGCCAGAGCCGGCATCGCTTTCGCCAGCAACGCATCGTCGGTCGCGGCTTCGCGCGGGAGCGCGAAGGAGGGTGCTGCGGGTTGGGCGAGGGCGGGCAATGCCAATGCGAGCAGGCAGAGCAAGGCCAATGCCCGGAGCGTGGACAGTTTCATGCGGTGGAAACCCTGATACGCGCGTGGCGCGGACGGGGCGATGATAATCACAGGCGGGCCGGTCGTCAGGCAGAACGGGAGAGTACGAATTCCGAAAGCGCGTCAGCGAGTACGCCCTTGACGCTGCGTCCTTGCAATCTCTCGCCACGCCCGGTGCGCTGCAGGCGCAGGCTTTCGATCCATGATGCTTGCGTCCGTAAATTGCGAACCCGGATGATTCCGACGCGCACATGCGGTAATTCCCGATAGTGGCCAATGCATCGTCCGGGCACGCTGTCGGGCATGCCTAACTATCGACGCCTCTGGGTGCCCGGCGGTACCTACTTCTTCACGGTCAAACTCGCCGACCGGCGCGGTCGCGTGCTGACCGCGAACATCGACGCACTGCGGATCGCGTTCCGGGAGACCCGCCTCGCGCGGCCGTTCGACCTCGCCGCCGCCGTGGTCATGCCGAATCATCTGCACTGCATCTGGACCTTGCCGGACGGCGATGCCGACAACGCCCGGCGCTGGTCGCAGCTGAAAGCGGCGTTCTCGCGGCGTGTGCCGCATGAAGACGTGGTCAGCCGACGCCGCATCGAGCGCAGGGAGCGAGGCATCTGGCAGCCCCGTTTCCGGGAGCGCTGCATCAGCGACGAAAACGATTTCCGCACGCATGTCGATTACATCCACTACAACCCGGTGAAGCATGGCCTAGTCGCCCGCGCATGCGACTGGCCGCATTCATCGTTCCGTCGCTGGGTCGCAGACGGCGTCTATCCTGCAGATTGGGCCATGCCTCCGACATCGCCGCCGAGCCAGGAATCACGACAATCGCCGTCGAGCCATGATCCGCAACAGGGTACGCCTGTGGCGCACCGATCCCACAGGGGTATCGGAAAGAATGGTGCGACGCAGGCGCACCCGATGATGGTTCGATATCGACGATGAGCGTCGATCTCAATCCGCCGGCACCGTCCGCGGCCCTGCCCACTCGCGCAGCGCTTCCACCTGTTCGCTCATCAGCACCGACAGCGGCCGGGTGTTCTTCAATTCCGAGCGCAACTGGAACTCGCTGAGCGGCTGATTCACCGCATGCGCGGAGTAGAGCGCCGCCACGATCACCTGTTCGATCTCGGCGCCGGAGAATCCATCCGCGGCGGTGGCGAGCGCGGGCAGATCGAAGCCCTGTGCGTTCACGTTGCGGCGCTGCAGATGCAACGCGAACAGCCCGGCGCGGGATTCGGCGCTGGGCAGGTCGACGAAGAAGATCTCGTCGAACCGGCCCTTGCGCAGCAGTTCGGCCGGGAGGTCGTGGACCTGGTTGGCGGTGGCGACGAGGAACACCGGCGATTTGCGCTCGGCCAGCCACGTGAGGAAGGTGCCCAGCACGCGCCGGGACACGCCGCCGTCTTCGCCGCCGGAGCTGGCGAGGCCTTTTTCCACCTCGTCGATCCACAGCACGCAGGGCGACAGCTGTTCGGCCGAGGCCAGCGCATCGCGCAGGTTCTTCTCGGTCTCGCCGTGGAATTTGTTGTACAGCGCGCCGAAGTCGAGGCGCAGCAGCGGCACTCCGAAACCGGCGGCGATGGCCTTGGCCAGCATCGATTTGCCGCAGCCCTGCACGCCGAGCAGCAGCAGGCCTTTCGGCGGGTCGAGGCCCGGCGGCGCGCTGCCGTCGACGAACGCGCTGCGGCGCAGTTCGACCCAGCGCTTGACCCGTTTCGCGCCGATGACGTGATCGAGCTTCACCGGGTCGAATTCGTAGTGCAGATGGCCGCTGCGGTTGATCAGCTCGAACTTCAGCTTCGCCAGTTCGGGCAGGTCGTTGGCGTTCAACACGCCGTCGCGGAAGATCAGGTGCCGGGTGATGCGGCGGGCGTCGGTTTCGCTCAGGCCGCGCAGGTTGCGCACGATCTGCTTGACCGCTTCGGCATCCACTTCCACGCGCTTGCCACCGTGCTCGCGGGTGTAGGACGCGGCCTCCTCCTTCACCAGCTTCAGCATCGCGTCGCTGTTGGGGAGGTGCGGGCGGTAGCGCACCGCATGCGCTTCCAGGTCTTCGGGCAGCTCGACCTTGTTGCCGACCAGCACCAGCACGTGCGGCAGGCAGTTGCGGCGCTGCAGGATGTCGCGGACCTGGCGCTGGGTGCCGGCGTATTTCAGATACGGCGCGAAATCCAGCAGCAGGAACACGCTGCGCTGGTCGGACTTGTAGATCGCCTGCAGCGTCGCGCCGGCGTCCGGGGCCACGTCGGCCTCGTCCTCGCGATCCATGTCGATGCGGCGCAGGCCCTCGGTGATGGACCAGCGGAACAGCGCCCGCCAGACGTGCATCAGCGATTGCCGGAACAGTTCGACCACCCGCGGTTCGTCCGGGGTCTCGATCACGATCAAAGGGGTGTCGGCGCGGATCAGCGCCACGAGATCCTGGAGACCGCTCATTCTTGTCCGTAGCTCGGGGCAGGCGCCCGCAAAGGGCGACACGATAGCAAAGCGGCGCGGGCGACGTTCAGCAGCGCGTGCCGCCCTCCAGCCCCGCCAGCGACGGCGGCAGGCCGGGTTCGCCGGCGCGCATCCAGGCGACCTTGTCGGCGAGGTAGCCGCGCATGGTCTGCAGCCCGGCCATCTGCACTTCGATCTGGGCGATCTTCTCCTCCATGAAGCGCAGCTTGTCCTCGGTGCGCATGGTGTCGGCGTCGTAGTCGTCGATCGAGCGCTTGATCTCGGCGAGGGTGAAGCCGAGCCGCTGCGCCAGCTTGATCATCCGCGCGCGCTCGACCAGCGCTTCGTCGTAGTCGCGGTAATTGTTGTCGCCGCCGCGCGGGGGCGCGGGCAGCAGGCCGCGGCGCTCGTAGAAACGGACGGTATGGCGGCTGAGGCCGGTGGCTGCTTCGAATGCCTTGATGCGCATGGGCGGTGCTTGACTGTGGACCAAGGTCGATGGTCCAGAATCCGGCTCCCCACCGCAACCCACAGGTTTTTCCATGCGCAGCGACACCGTTCTGATCACCGGCGCCTCCACCGGAATCGGGCGCAGCACGGCCCTGCACCTGGCCGCACAGGGCTACACCGTTTTCGCCGGGGTCCGTCGCGAGGCCGATGGCGCCGCGCTGGTGGCCGCTGCCCCGGCCGCGTCGGCCGCGCGGATCCTGCCGCTGCTGCTGGACGTGACCCGCGACGACCAGATCCGCGGCGCGCTGGCGCGGGTCGAGGCCCACGCCCCGGACGGTCTTTATGCCTTGATCAACAACGCCGGCTTCAACCTCAACGGCGCCTTCGAGTACACCACCGGGGCCGACGCCCGCGCGCTGATGGACACCAATGTCGTCGGGCTGGCAGCCCTGAGTCGGGCCGCGCTGCCGCTGCTGCGTCGCCATGCGGCGAGCCATCCGGGCACGACCGCCAGGCTGGTGAACATCGGCTCGATCGGCAGCTACATCGGCATCCCCTGGGAGGCGTACTACCACGCCTCCAAGTTCGCGGTGCTGGGGCTGAGCGAGGCCATGCGCCACGAGCTGTGGCCGCAGGGCATCCGTGTGGTCGCGGTGTGCCCGGGCGGGATCGTCACCGATTTCATGCCCAAGACCGAGGCCGGCCTGACCGCCGGCATGGCCGCGCTGCCGGCCGATGCGCCGCAGAATTACCGCACCGGCATGCGCAAGCTGCTGGCGATGGCGGGGATGGCGTCGCGCTTCGGCTCGCCGCCGGAAGCGGTAGCCAGGCGGATCGGCAAGGTGCTGGCCACCCCCCGGCCGCGGATGCGCTACATGGTCGGCGCGGATGCGCGGCTGTTGCTGGCCCTGCGCCGGTGCCTGCCGGAAGCCTGGTTCCATGCGCTGATCCGCAGCCAGTTCACCGCCTGAGGCCGGCCGCCAGCGCCCCGGCCGGGCCGCTTGCCGGGCCGGTCGCGGGTGCTAAGCTGCGGGCTCTTGACTGCGGAGGTGCCGATGAAAACGGTTCTGGTCGCCAGCTCGAAGGGCGGAGTGGGCAAAACCACCATCGCCACGCATCTCGCCGCACAGTCGGCCCTGGACGGGCACCGCACCGTCCTGATCGACGCCGACCCGCAGCGGTCGTCCACCCGCTGGGCCGAACGCCGGTCCGATCTCGAAACTGCGGTGCTGCCGATCGACGGCACCCGCAAGGCATGGCTGAAGCAGGTCCCCGACGACACCCAGCGCACCGTCATCGACGCGCCCGCCGGCGCCACCGCCGACAGCCTCGAAGCCTTCCTCGAACACGCCGACGCGCTGGTGGTGCCGGTGCTGCCGTCGACGCTGGATATCGACGCCACCGTGCCCTTCCTCAACGCCATCGCCAAGCATCCGCGCGTGCGCCGCGGCCAGTTGCGCGTGGGCCTGGTCGGCAACCGCCTCAAGCCATGGACCAACGCTTCGCAGCAGGCGATGGAACTGCTGCAGCAGTGGCCGTATCCGGTGGTGGCGCAACTGCGCGACAGCCAGGCCTACGTGATGCTGGTCGGCCTGGGCCGCAGCCTGTTCGATTACCACTCCCAGCAGGTGCGCGAGCACCAGGAAGACTGGGCGCCGTTGTTGAAGTGGTTGAGGAAGGGGTAAGGGCGGCGTAACTGGCGCCAAGGCCGTAATGAAGATCGCCTGGAGCATCTGAGAATCTTCTTTGCGGATCCAAAGTGTCTTGGTATTAAGCCAAGGTGAGCAGACCTGTCAATTCATAAAAGCCGAACGCGCTTCGCGTGTCGGTTTTATTCGGGCGTTCGGTATCCATGAAGTACATCGGCCTCTTGTTTGCGTTTTCCCTGCTGGTATTCGTCATTAGCGACGTCATGTATATCGCTTCGTTTTGGCCAGAGTTCCACCCGAAGGATGTTGCCCGACATATCCAGTTTCAGGTTGTTGGCGTACTGCTTGCTCTATGGCATTGCTGGTTGACTTGGCGCGCTTGGTCCAGGTCAGCTCATGGTCGGCTCGTTCTTGCGTTCTTCGGCCTTTCCGCATTGATGGTGGCCTTCTTCGCATTCCTTCCTCTTTATCGGCATGAGGGACCATCGGTCTCAGGCCTCGCATGTCTTGGCATATCGCTGATTTCGGCAACTGGCATAATGGTTTGGGCATGGCGCGCATCGGGCGTGCCTGGCGATCAATTCAAACCCGAACGCGCTTCGCGGATCGGCTCAAGGCCGTAGGTAACGATGACGATTCGCGACTATCTGGCAAAACGGAAAAATCGGCTGGCTTACTGGTCGCTCACCTCGGCTGTCATCCTGGCGGCAGCGGTGGTTGCCGGCACGGTTCTGGAAAGCCCGCCATTTCAAGTTCTGGCTATCGTTTCGTTCGCCAGTTATTTCGCAAGCGTGATTTTCTACCAGTACCGGGTACGCTGCCCTCGTTGCAACGGAAATATCGGTAGGCATACGAGCTATTTCGGCCTGCGCAAGACGCTTTTCTTGGGCACCGTCAATTACTGCCCATTCTGTGGCGTGCAACTTGATGAGCCGGTCGACGCCTGACCGTGCGCTCAAGTCCAAGTCCGTATCAGGGTTGCGTCCGATTGCATGTCTTCTGCTGTTTCGTACCCGATCGCCGCCCTGCTGCAGATCGGCTTGGTTCAGGCGTTGAGTCGCACAGGAAATGACGCTGGCACTCGATCAGTTGCACGACGCGACACTCCTCGCCACCCGCTTCCACTGGGCGACGCGCACATGCGATTTCGATTTCAGTGGAGTTCCCCGGTTGCTGGAGCCTTTCACGATCACGTTCATGGATGTCACTGAACTCGGAAGCCGCGTCGATTCGCGATGACTCTCTCCAGAGCCTGTCGCGGCTTCCGCCGTTCCTACAGCGAGTGTGCGGGTAGCGCATCGATACTGCGCAACGCGGCCCGTACGATGGCTTCGCGTTTGGGCGCGTCGACGGCGCCGTTGGGCATCTGCATGTTCATCGCGAAGAACACCGCGCCCTGCGGATGCTCGACCCAGCCGACGAACCAGCCGATCTGAGGATCGATATCGAATGCCCAGCCCGTCTTGCCGCGAAGGATATGGTCGCGTCCAGCGTCGATCAGCATCAGATCCTTGACCAGGCGCTGATGCCCGACGTTGAACGGAAGTCCGTTGCGATGGAGCGTCCTCAGCAGTTTGATCTGTTCGACCGCCGAGATCCGCAATCCGCCATCCAGCCAGAACCGGTCGACACCGCCGGAGACATCCAGGTTGCCGTAACCGATCTTCCGCAGATAACGCCGTTCCTTCTTCTCGCCAAGGCGTCTGGCGAAGTCCTGGTATACCCAGACGACCGATCCGGAGAGCGACGAGCGCAGGGTCTGATCGCGGTTCCAGTGCGGAAAACGCCGCGATACGCCGTCCCACTGGAATGTCTGGAATTCGTCCCTCGCGATGCCCGTATCCAGCGCGAACAGCAGATGCGGAATCTTGAACGTCGACGCCGGGATGAATCGCTTTCGCGCGCGGGTTTTATCGTGGATCCAGCGCGCGCCGTCGCGTTCGTCGACCACCACCAGCGTGCCTTCGATGCCTTCGGCGCGGAACAACTGCGACCACTCCTCGCGTTCGACCCAGTCCTGCGCAGATGCGGGCGCGGGCAGCAGCAGGATGCAGAGCGACAACGCCGCGACGATCCGGCCAATCGCGTCGCGCTTCGCCGAGATCACCGCAACACGCCCGCATCCCGCAGCAACTGTTTGCCCAGCGCGGTGCGCTTGCCCAATGCGGTCCGCATCGCGCGACCGTTCATCGAGGACAGGTCGATGCCCAGCGTGAAGCTGGCGCCGCCCTGCGGGCCTTCCACCCAGCCGATCCACCACGCGTTGCCGGAGCCGTCGTCGAAGTGGGTGCCGGTCTTCCCATAGAGGCGTCGGCCGCCGATCTCGCTGTCCAGCATCGCCGCCTTCACCGTGGCGATGGTCTTCGCCGAAAACGGCAGATCGCCGCGGCGCAGGCGGTCGATGAAGGCGAGCTGCTGCTGCGCGGTGACGGTGAGCACGCCGTCGTGCCAGATGCGCGGCGGGTTGGTGCCGACGCGGCCGTTGCCATAGCCCACGCGCTTGACCCATTCGGCCAGTCGTTCGTGTCCGACGCGTGTCGCCAGCGTGCCGAAGTAGTTTTCGCTTGAGGTCCGCATCGCTTCGCGCAATGCCATGTCTTTCTGCCACTGGGGTCTGTCGGGATAAGGCTTGCCGTCCCACTTCACGATCTCGTCCGCGCCTCGCAGTGCGCCGGTTTCGAGCGCGATCAGCGACAGCATCACCTTGAACGTGGACGCCGGGCTCAGCGGTTTCGTGGACCAGGCATCGTCGTGCAGGGTCTGCGGGAGCGCGCCGTCGCGCTGAAGCAGGAATGTGCCGGTTTGGCCGTAGTCGGCGAAGCGGGCGGCGGCAGTCGGTGCGGCGACGGATTTCGTCGGCGGTGCGGCGGACAGGGCAGGGGACAGCATCGTCAGGACGACGAGCGCGGTGCAGAGACGGATGAATCGCGACATCGGGCAACTCCAGTGGCGGGGCGTGGGTCGCAGTGTCGTCGCGTCGCGCGGTCGCCCCAAGCGATGGCGATGTCGCGCGCGTCACGGCCGTAACGGCTGTCACCGCGCCCGGCCGGCCATGCCAGACTGCACCCCCACGCCCGCACGAAACACGAGCGCATGACTTTGAGCCGCACGCCGCCCAGCCGCACGACGACAGACCGCATCGCGATCGAGTTGGGCACCCCCCCACGCGTGCAGGGGCAGCCGGTGCGGCACCAGTCGCTGTGGATCCTGCTGCGGCTGTGGCTGGCGGCGCAGTCCGGCGAGGGCTGGCTGCGCGAGACCCAACTGCGCGAACAGTTCGCCAACACCCGCAACCTGCGGATGGTGATCAGCCGCGCCTATGCCGATTTCGCGCGCCTGGGGCTGCGCGTGGGCTGGGGCACCGACCGCAGCCGCGCCCCGGACCTGTTGCCGCTGGCGGGGCGCAATCGCGGCCCGTACTGGCTGGCCGACGGCGAAGCCGCGCGGCTGGACATCGCGCTGCACGACGCCCCGGCGGGCGTCGATGCGGTGGTGGCGTGGCTGGGCGCGGCTTCCGCGGCGCGGAGCGTGGCCGGGCCGGAATCGGTCAGCACCGCCAGCCCGGACTACTGGCATGCCTGGGCGGGCGCGCGCCGCGACATGCTCGACGGGCGGCTGATCATGGATCGCGACC
>Ga0209467_1003404_pt1 | contig 10356 bp, 13 predicted proteins | sample Higcelwee11metaG_FD_187175 | JGI IMG/M metagenome (GOLD analysis project Ga0209467, IMG submission 187175) | Freshwater pond sediment microbial communities from the University of Edinburgh, under environmental carbon perturbations - High... | ecosystem: Environmental > Aquatic > Freshwater >...
GCAATTTGCTCACGAATTAGCAGAAGAAGGTTACGACGTTAAAAAACGTTGGGAAGAATGGTTAGAATTTGAAGCAAAAGTGATAGAAAGCTATGGAAAATCGGAGACGATTCATGGTTAATTTAAATTTTTGAATTTTGGAAATAATCTATTTTATTATTTTTCTTATTGTTTATTTATATGTTTTCTTTATTGCTGAAACAATGAAAAAAGATAGATATAAGAATAGAATTATTGTTTCAATTATTTTTTTCTTTTTTTCAGTTCTGTATAGTTTAATATTTTTTAATCCAAAATGGATAAACTATACAATATTAGGATTGACTCCAATTATCGTTTTATTGAGTTATGAATTCTTAAAAAATATTTTAAAACCATGGATAGGCGAATACCCTTATATGCCAAGTCGTATGGAAGGTTTAGGCTTTAAAATTGGTGGTAGTAACGGATATCCAAAAAATAGAAAAGTGACAAGAGCAGATGTATTATTTGGTTGTTTATTTTTAATTTTACCAGGACTTATTATAATGTTTCTATATAGACTTTTCGCTAATTAAATTGCATTTTTCGATTCAATCCATTTACTCATATACTTTGTACTTTGTAAACTTTGATGTTGCAAAATTTGTCCCAAGAAGTTTTGGTTACGATGCGAATTTAAATTTTCCTGAAGATTTTCTACTTGATTCATAAAATCAATGGAAAATAATTCCTTTTTGAATCGTTTTTCAATGATTTCATAACCATTTTTTTGAGCGGTTCCCCAAAGCGATTTATTAGTATACAATACGACTGCTTTTTCAATAAAATCATCTTCATTTGAAGTGATGAATCCGTTCCAATCTAAATTTCCGTTCATTGCTTCGGCACCTATTTTTGTGGTTATTGAAGGTAATCCCAATTGCATGGCTTCAAACAATTTGCCTTTCAAACCAGCTCCGTAGGGAATTGGTGCTAACAAAATTTTTGCTTTCGAATATACATCTACAACACTTTCGGCTCTTCCTTTAATTAGAAAACCTTCTTTTTCGTTGTGTAATTGCTTGGCTTTTTCCGAAACATATGCGCCATAAATATGAAGTTCAGCTTGGGGAAGTTGCTTTTTGATAGATTTCCAATATTTTTTTAAAGCTAAAACGGTTTGCCAATTAGGTTCGTGCAAAAAGTTACCAATGCTTACAAAATGTTGTCTGTCTTCAAACTTTGTGACATTTGTATTCACATCTTCTGATAAAAAAGGTAAATAGTATAACATAGAAGCATCAATTTTGAATGTTTCTGTTGCCAATTGCATTTCGTATTCAGAAATCAACAAAGTTAAATCGCATCTGTAAATGGAAGCCATTTCGCGTTTAAAAACATCGGAAATATAATCTTCAAAAACCAATTCTCGATTTTGTTTGAACGCCATTTCTCTGGCTTTTCTTAAGAAATGTAAATCTTCGGTATCTAAAATTCGCAAAGCATTCGGACAGTTTTCCAACACACGCCAGCCGTATTGCTCTTCTATCATGAATCGGTCAAAAAGGACAACATCTGGATTCAACGATTTAATTTCACCATCAAAGCTACTATCGTTCAGCTGAATGGCTTTGGTTGCAACAGAGATTGTATTCAAATCAAACGAAAAATCTGATTTTGAAGCCGAGCACAAAAATGTTATTTCATAGTCTTGCTTTTGAAACAACGAAATGAGTTGCAACATTCTGCTTCCAGCTGCTGTTGAATTTGGTTCAGGCCAAACGGTTCCTATTATGACTAAATGCTTCATGTGACAAATATAGTTATATAGTTTTAGGTTTCAAGTTTCAGGTTTCAAGTTCAAATTGAAAATTTAAAAGTAAATTTGTACAATCACTAATCACTATAAAAATGACTTTTTTTAAATTTTGTCCAAGTTGTGCTTCAACTCATTTTACATTTCCAGATAACCGTAGGTTTTTATGTGATGATTGTGGTTTTACGTATTATCATAACATTGCGGCTGCTGTAGCGATTGTTTTTACGTTTGAAGACAAAGTGTTGTTTACAGTGCGAAATGTCGACCCAGACAAAGGAAAATGGGATTTACCTGGAGGATTTATCGACCCAAATGAAACGGCAGAAGAAGCGGCTTGTAGAGAAATCAAAGAAGAATTGGGAATAGAAATTTCAAAACACGATTTAAAATATATTACCACGTCACCAAATAATTATTTATACAAAAATGTTCCCTATAGAACGATGGATATTTTTTATGAATGTGAATTAACTTCAGATGTTATTAAAATAGCAGCAGCAGATGAAATTCAGGAGTTAATTTGGGTAAAACGTTCGGAAATTGATTTGAATCAAATTGGTTTTATCTCGATTCGAAAAGTTATTGGTGAGATGTATTTAAATAAATTTTAGAATGAAAATATTGCCATTAAAATTAACTTTGTCGTTTACTATTATTTCATTTTTCTCAATTTCAAAATGGTGGTTTGTGCGCATAGATGGTCCAGATAATTTCATGTATGGGTTTCCAATTGCTTATAAAAGAGATGCCTTACATACATCTTTAGCTTCAGAATATTTTATTTTAGAATTTATTATTGATTTTTTACTGTATTTCTTTTTTTGGGTCATAATTGAAATTCTATTAAAAAGGAATGGTATACAAATTATTCTCCCAAAAATTGTTTTAAATTCAATATTTACAATAAGTTTTGTAGTTTTTGTATTAGAATTAGTTTTTGCATTCTCCTTTGATAATATAATTTCATTCAGAAACGATAATTATTTTGAAGTTATAGAAACAGGGGTTTATCATCCGTTTTTTGAAAAGTCATCTGTGAGAGATTTTTAACTTTTTAAGCACAATTAAAATGTCCGTTTGGCATTGGTCGATAGGCGTAATATTTTAATACTTCTTCAATAGCTAATTTGAGTGCTTTATTTATCGGAACAATTACATTTCCCAATTGAAAATCGATTTGGGATAAATTCATGTAGTAGTCTGTAAAAATGGGAACAGGTAAACCTTTGTTGATTAATTCGGTTGATTTATTGTAATTTTCGGTTTGTCCTTCTTTGATAATTTTACAAGTTGCCAATCGCAATTGACCATATTTATCAGTATTGGCTCCAAATCCAAAAAGACGACAAATTAAACCTCGATATTGATAGTTGCTACAATTTCCTTTGTTTTTATCCAACAATGAAAGTGGATTATAAATAAAACATCGATTTACAGTTGATTTGTTTAAGGTGTTTAATACTTTTTCGGCTTCACCATTTAAAAATAAGTGAAAAGCCCAAGGTAAAAACTCTAAAGGTGAAGCATCAATTTCGGGATGATTGCAACATTTGCCACAGCCAGCTACGCAACATAATTTGGTGTGAGATTGGAATTCTTTTATCTCAACATCCAAATTTTGGAATAATTCTTCTACCAAAACAACTCGTTGTTCGATGGTCATAATTTTTTACCGAAGGTAGACTATAATTTGGTAGTTTGTTTGATTTGCTAGTTTTAATTCAACTAATTGAAAACAAATGGTTTATATGGTTTTTTTGTAATTATCAGGAAATGGTCTGTACGCATAATATTGCAAAACTTCTTCTAAAGCGGCTTTCATAGCTTTATTTACTGGTAGAAAAACATTTCCAAGCTTAAAATCTATTTGCGAAAGTTGCATGTAATATTCTGTAAAAATTGGGACAGAAAGATTAGTATTTATAGCAATAGTGGCGTTTTCAAAATTTGTTGTTTGTCCTTTTTTGATGATATTACAAGTTGCTATGCGTAATTTTCCGTATTTATCCGTTGTGGCACCAAAACCAAAAAGTCTGCAAATTAAACCTCGATATTGATACGTACTGCAATTTCCGGTTGTAAATTCTGCCAACGATTTTGGGCGATATAAAAAGCAAGTAGCTGTTGCGCTTTGTTCTAATTCTATTAGCGTTTCTTCGGCTTGTCCGTTTAAAAATATATGAAAAGCCCAAGGTAAAAATTCAAGAGGTGAAGCATCAATTTCGGGTGTTGAGCAACATTTTCCACAACCAGCAATGCAACCCAATTTTGTTTCTTTTTGGAAATCTATAATTTCCACATCAAGATTTTGAAACAATGTTTCAACTAATCTTACGCGATTTTCTATAGAATTATCCATGTTTTTTGTAGATTTACACTGAGTTAAGATATAAAAAAAAGCGTTCAAAAAGATTGAACGCTTTAGTATTTTGTGACCTCGACTGGATTCAAACCAGTAACCTTCTGAGCCGTAATCAGATGCGCTATTCAGTTGCGCCACGAGGCCTTAATGCGGGTGCAAATATAGAGATAAATGTGTAAATTGCAAACCAATTACAGAAAAAATATATAAAAATGAACTTAGAAAACTATATTCGTGATATTCAGGATTTTCCGAAGCCAGGAATTGGATTTAAAGATATTACTCCCTTATTAAATAATCCAGAAGCAACTTCTGGTTGCTTAGAATTGTTAGCCAGTACTTTAGCTGATAAAAAGATTAATAAGGTGATAGGAGTAGAGAGTCGTGGCTTCTTTTTTGGGATTTTATTGGCTCAAAAATTAAATGCAGGCTTTGTTCCAGTTCGTAAACCTAAAAAGTTACCTTTTGAAACAATAAGTGCTTCCTACGAATTGGAATACGGAACAGATACTTTAGAAATGCATATTGACGCCATCCAAAAAGGGGATAAGGTTTTAATTCACGATGATGTTTTAGCTACTGGAGGAACTGCAAAAGCCGTTTGTGAATTAGTAGAGCAGTTAGGTGGCGAAATTGTGCAAATGAATTTCTTAATGGAATTATCGTTTTTAAACGGAAGAGAAAAATTAGGAAATAAAGAGATTTTTGCTGCTTTGACGTATTAGTCTAAAGATTTTACCGTTATCCAATAACGATAAGCAATAACTGCTTTCTGCCATTTTTTTGCATAAATTGGATCTAAACCTTGTTTGGTAAAACTAGGTAAAAGTGCTTTATTAAGTTTGGCTAATATTTTAAACATCGATTTATTTTTGGCAAATATAGTAAAATAAAAATCCCGAGTGAATCGGGATTTTTTATTATTATTTGGTTTTTTTGATTTCTTTTTTCTTAATCTCAATTCTGTTTGGAGAACTATTTTTTCTAATATTAACAGATTCAATTTCATTAGTTTGTATTTTTTCAACTTCTTCTTTTGAAACTTTTTCTCCGTTGATGTAATATTCGGCTGATGATTTTTCAATTTCTTTCTCATAAACCTCAATTTCTTTTTCAAAGACCTTCATTTTTTGTTCAAAAATTTTCATTTCTTCTTCAAATTTTTTCATGTCAGGTTCTTTTCGTTTTATTTCCTTTTCATAAACTTCCATTTTTTTCTCAAATTCTTTCATTTTAGGCTCTATTGATTTCATCTTTTTCTCAAAAGAAACCATTGCTTTCTCATACTTTTCCATAGCCTTTTTATCATCCATATTTGAAGGAAAATCTGGAACTTCTGGAAAATCTGGCGGAGTTGGTGCGTCCATCAAATCTTCAAAAGGATGGGTTGGAGGTGTTGGTGGAGTAGGAAGTTCTGGAAAATCTACTTCATCAGTAACTTTAACCATTTTAACTTTTATTTCAGTTCCAAATTGTTTTGAAAGTTTTTCATCTACAACATAGTCCGAATAATCAGGTTCAGCGGTAAATCCGATTTTTCCTTCTTCGGCACTAAAATAAATTGGTTCAATTGGTTCATCACCTTTAATTTCTTTTACGCCTTTGTTGCCTTTACCATCGTTAAATTCGATTTTTATAGCAATAATTTCTCCGTTTTTGTTGCGTTTTATTTTTGAAAATTTATAATCAATTCCTTGACTTTTCAGTTGTTCGGCATCAGATTTTAATTCTTCATCGGTTGCATTTTTATCCCAACTAAAACCAATAGCTTCAACTTTTACGGCATGAGCTTTTTGTGGATTTTCTTTTACTTGCGCCACTGTTTCAATTTGAAACAATAACATGAAACCTACTAATAGCGGAAGAATTGTAGTATACTTCCAAACATTTTTTTTGTGGGATTGATTTGTGTGTAACATAACGATTCGTTTTTTGATTAATGATTGATAAAATTGATTAGTAATACTTAAGTCGTGTTGATGAGTCACTACTTTTAATAAGGTTTTTTGATATAAATATTTGTTTTCGATTTGTTGAAAAGTTTCGTTATCAGCAATAAATTCAAGGTTTTGTAACATGGCTTTTCGGTAGAACCAAATGATTGGGTTTACCCAAAAGATAGCACAAAACACTTTTCCTAACAGCACATCAAACGAATGTTTTTGCTTCACATGAATACTTTCGTGCGTTAAAATATGTTCCAATTCTTCTTCGGTAAACATTTCTTTATTAATGACGATGTAACTAAAAAATGAAAAAGGATTTTCGGCTGAATTTGAATCTACCAATGTATAATCGCTTTCTTTTTGCTTGTTTTGTTTTTGAATTCTTTTGAAAAATGAAACTAATTCCATCCCAATCTTCAAAATAATTAAAATAGAAATTAAGATGTAAGCCGACATTAAAATCAATGACCAATCAATGGTTTCTTGAACGGGAATTTCTACTTGACTATAAGTTAAAGGAATTGATTCTTCATAAACTTCAGGTAATGGAGTTGGTTCTATCCAAATGGTCTTGGTAAAAGTGATTAAAGGTAAAATTAATGACAATAATAACCCTGTTAAAAAATACCAGCGATTGGAAGTAAAAAAGGTTTCTTTTTGTAGGAAAAGAACGTACATCAAATAAAACAGAATGATAAGTCCGTTTACTTTTAGGAAATAAATTAATAGATTTTCCATGCTATTTCTTTTTTTCAATTAAAGCTAAAATCTCACGAAGTTCATCTGCCGAAATTTTATCTTCTTCCGCAAAATAGGAAACCAAATTTTTATACGAACTATTGAAATAGTTATCAATAGCTGTATTCATAAACGTTTTTCTGTAATCTTCAATCTTAACAATCGGGAAGTACTGATGTGTTTTTCCGTAAGCATTGTACCCAACATAACCTTTCTCTTCAAGATTACGCACGATAGTTGAAAGTGTATTGTAATGGGGTTTATCGTCAGTGATTTCTTCCATGATATCTTTTACAAAAGCTTTTTTAAGCTTCCATAAAATATGCATGATTTCTTCTTCTTTGTTGGTTAGTTTTTGCATGACTTTCAATTTGATAAGTCAAACTTATAACTATATTTTTAGTTTTACAACTATTTTTATAGTTATTTAACTAAATTTTTAGTTTTATAAATTATGAGGAGCTTCTTTATCAACTAATTTTATAGTCCAAAAGAAGAGTGAAACACCTATAATACCTAGTGTTCCCATGAAAAACCAATTGGCTTGGTAGCTAAAAATATCAATCATTTCCATTCCAGTTTTAGCACTTAAAATGTGAGCTAAACTATAACTCATGGTAAAAATCGCCATGTAACGGCCTTCATGACCTTTAGGTGCACGACTCATGGCAAACGAATTAGAAAAAGGAAATGCAAACATTTCGGCAAACGTCATAAATATCATCATGATAATTAAAATACCAGCCCAATTGTTTATTAAAAGTAAGTAGATACTAATTGCCATTGCTAAACAGCCATAAGTTATGACTTTTAGTTTATTTATTTTATGTCGCTCAATATAGCTTACAATTGGCATTTCTAAAAAGAAAACTAAAATACCATTTAAAGTTAATAGTAAACCAGTTTGAAATTCACTCAAGTTAAATTGTTCTTTATGATACAACGGGATGGTGGTGAACAATTGAAAAAATAAGATTCCCGTAATTAGTGTTCCTGTTAAAAATATCCAGAAAGGTTTGTCTTTAAAAACAGAGTGTGTTAACACTTCTCCTGGTTGTTTTGTATCAATAAATTTAGATTTTTTCTTCTCTTTTACTTTAATCCAAAATATTAAAATAGCAATAATACAACTAGCACCATCTACCCAAAACAAACCTTTGTAGCCCACGCTCATAATTAATAACCCACCAAGAGCGGGTCCAGCAGCAAAGCCTAAATTAATGGCTAACCTTACTAGTGTTAACGCTCGGGTTCTGTTTTCGGGTTTTGCATAAGCACCTAAAGACACAAACATGGCAGGGCGAAACATATCGGCTACTACCATAATTAGAAACATAGCTACTAATAAACCTTCAAAACTTGTAATAAATTGTAATCCAAAAAATGCAAATCCGCTAGTTAGTAAGCTGAATATCATTATTTTATAAAAGCCAATTTTATCAGATAGTTTTCCTCCTAACCAAGAACCTAAAATCGATCCACAACCAAAACTCACCATTATCCAACCCACTTGGCTGTATGAAAAGTTCAAATCTTCCTTCAAATATTTTGATAAGAAAGGAAGTACCATTGTACCAGCTCGGTTGATAAAAGTAATTAGTGTAAGTATCCAAATTTCGCGAGAAAAACCTCTGAAATTGTCGATATATTTGTGGAAGGCGCGTTTTAACATGGCTTTATTTCTGCTGCAAATTTACGAAAGGCATACGTAATAAAATGTTATAGAAATTATATATTTTTGTAAAAATTGAATCTGATGAAAAAAATACTAGTTTTACTTTTTTGTACGTCTTTAGCTTTTGCTCAAAAAGACTTGTCTTCGGCTGAAAAATTTCAAACCGAACTGAATAAAAGTTATGCGGATTCATTGAAAAGTCCTTTGATGAAAGAGGATTTAAAACATTTTGAAGGTTTAGATTTCTTTTCTTTAAACGAAAAGTTTATTGTAGAAGCGACTTTTATTAGAACCAAAAAGGAAAAGCCTTTTGGCATGAAAACAACAACTTCGAGAACTCCATTGTACAAAAAATATGGTGAATTACACTTTGAAATTGATGGTAAAGCATTAAAACTAAATGTGTATCAGAATGTAGATTTGAATAAAAAACCAGGTTATGAAGATTATTTATTCCTACCATTTTCTGATTTAACTTGTGGAAAAGAAAGCTATATCGGTGGAAGATATGTTGACATGAAAATTCAAAAAGGCAAAATTTGGACTATTGATTTCAATAAAGCTTATAATCCGTATTGTGCTTATAATTACGAATATTCGTGTCCGATTGTGCCTTTAGAAAACGATTTGGATATCGAAATTTTAGCTGGAGTAAAGAAATTTCATGACTAAATTTATAAACTTACATACGCACAAATTTTCGAATCTTTCGGATGTGATTGAAGTCGTAAATCAATATCCATGGGAATTTGACGCTTCGATTCCTAATTATTCTATAGGAATTCATCCTTGGTACATTGATGAGAATCGTTTAGAATCAGATTTAGAAATCATCAAAGAAAAGCTGCAATTATCTGAATGTTTAGCACTTGGCGAATGCGGTTTAGATAAACGAATAGAAATTCCATTAGAATTACAATTTTCTGTTTTTAAGAAGCAATTAGAAATGGTAAAGCAAACTAATAAACCTATCGTTTTACATTGTGTTGCGGCTTATGATGAAGTTATTGCCATCAAGAAAGAAATGAAAATAGAAAATCCAATGATTATTCACGGATTTTCAAAAAACGAACAAGTTGCAAAATCACTTTTGAATAATGGATTTTATCTTTCGTTTGGAAAATACCTACTTCGTAATCCAGATTTAGAAAAAGTATTTACCTTTGCACCCGAAAATCAAATTTTATTAGAAACGGATACGATTGAAGAATCTATTTATGAAGTGTATAAAAAAGCAGCTTCCATAAAAGGAATTTCGATAGAGGAGATGAAAGCTATCATTTTCAATAATTTTTCAAGGATTTTCAGTTAAACAATTAATCAATTTAACGATTCAACACTGTTATGGCAAAGTGGAAAGAAAGAGCGGTATTATTATTTAAAGAAGAAGGAATTCAAAAACTTGAAAATGCTAATGTTTTAGTTGTTGGATTAGGTGGAGTTGGAAGTTTTGCTGCCGAATTTTTGGCTCGTGCTGGAGTAGGGAACATGACCATTGTGGATGGCGATGTGGTAGATATTACCAATATTAATCGTCAATTGCCAGCTTTGCACAGCACTGTAGGTGAACCAAAAGTTAAAATTGTTGGTGATCGTTTGATGGACATTAATCCAGAATTAAAATTAACACGTATTGAAGAATTTTTATCTCCAGAACGCGCATTTGAATTAGTAACACCAGAATTTGATTACGTTTTAGATTGTATAGACAGCTTAACACCAAAAATCAATTTGATTGTGGCTTGTAAACGTAAGAAAGTGAAAGTAATCAGCAACATGGGAGCTGGAGGAAAGTTTGAAGCCGAAAAAGTTCGTGTAAAAGACATCAGTAAAACCGACTATTGTCCTTTAGCAA
>Ga0209467_1003406_pt1 | contig 10353 bp, 9 predicted proteins | sample Higcelwee11metaG_FD_187175 | JGI IMG/M metagenome (GOLD analysis project Ga0209467, IMG submission 187175) | Freshwater pond sediment microbial communities from the University of Edinburgh, under environmental carbon perturbations - High... | ecosystem: Environmental > Aquatic > Freshwater > Pond...
ATATACCGGTTGACAACAAACCATTCCTTCACGAAGAATGATATCAGGGCCTCCCGGGCAGATTCGTAAGCCTGGTGTATCATGTTCAGATCCCACTGGATGTTCATGTCAAGGTAATAGACTATGAAATCATCCGTCTGAGTCATCACTGAATACTCAAGTGCGGTCACATCTGTTGTGAATGCGCTGTCCAGGGTGATGGTGTCTGCAGTATTGCTCACTATGGTCCTCTCCTCATTCTGCTCTACGCCGGCAGAGGTGATCACAAGTTTGTAGCCGGCAAGGGCATTAACCGTAAGGGCCTGGCTGGTATCGGTAAGAACCGCAGTTGTCCCTCCGGAGATGACAGATCCGCTCACAACCGGAGTTCCGAACTTAACATTGAACCTGTTGGCTCCCGCAATACCCTTCGCCCATGCTGACATCTTCAAGAATACCTCATTGGATCCTCTCAGCATGAGGTCATCGAACATGTCCCTCTCGTCATCGGTGATGGCAAGTTTCTTAATGAGAGACTTACCCTGCTCATCCTTTGCATACCGGCCTCGCCATGCGGTTCTCTTCTTTGTTCCCTCGAAGATGGTATCCAGGTTGAAGAGCATCAGTAACCGGTAGATATCACCTGCGTCATCTGCGATGCTCGTCAGGTACTCGGTCACATTGATATATGTATAATTTGAGGTATTGTACAATAGGATCATGGCTACAATATTATGAGTTTGAATTTTTCCGGAAGGATCGCGCGAAGCTGTTCCATGGCACGGGTTGAGTAGGCTATGTCCAAATGGCCGTCCCCATTGAGGTCCACAAACTGAAGGCCCGGCATGATGCACCCTTCGGTATCCACCTTTCGGGGGCTGCTTACTTCATCGCGCGGCACTATCTTAAAGAACCTCCTGAATAGCCTGACAATCCAGAGCACTCTCTTCAATAGTTCTCTCTGTCCGGCAGCAAAATTTCCAATATGCAGGAGGATACCGGATCTCGAGGGAACATCTTTTACCAGCCAGCAATGTCCGTACTTAGGGTGCTGAATCCTCTCGCAGTCATAGGTACCGGCAGGGATGCAGCTTACGCTTCTCTCATTATCAAGCCACGGAAGTTCCAATGACTTTATGGTGAGTGCAATCTGGTCCTGATCAAAGACAATGAAGCTCCCAGGTGTCTGGGATGCTTCATATCGTCTTGCTATGACTGCGGTGATGGTGGTCATCTCAGAACTTAATCGCTAGTGTTGGAACGAAGCCGAACCTCTCGATGACCGGGACCGCATTATTAAAATCGTAGGAAGGGCCACAGCCTATACTAAGCCCCGGAGGAAGGAAATCCATTTTGAGTTTCCTCGCTAGGTCATATATCTGTACTGTCGCAAGGATGGAGATATAGTTCTCTGCCTCCTTCACAGGGATCATAAAGTAACCTCCGAATCCGATATCACTTACCGAGACTCCGTTGACAATGGTGTACTTTGCATATTCCAATCCTACCCCGGGCCTTTCATAGTCCTTTCCCAGGATCTTCTTCTCCACAGAGGAGTAATAGAGCTTCTTGTATCCTACAGTCAGTCCTCCCCGAAGGAAATAGGCATGCTGCCCGTCATAGACAATGGTATCTGTACTCCTTTCGCGGACCGCCTGTTTCTTGGCAATCATCTCAGGTGTGACATCCCCGATGAATGACTGAGCACTGGCCCCGAGTCCCATAGGTAGCAGGATGGCAAGCATGATAATCGTTTTGAGTGTGCCTCCTGCTCGTTTTGCCCTGACCTCTGCGGCGGCTCTCTCTCCCCGGGCAAGTTGTCCCTCGCTGTTCGTGAAGAGATTTTTTAAGAGATACGAAACGCCGGCTGCCAGCGATGCTTCAAGGATAGGCTGAAATGCCACCCAGGTTGTAGGCAGGTTTCCGGTCTGAAGAAGTTCAAGGATCCCGCCCAACAGAGTTGTCAGGAATGCAATCAACAGACCTTTCCCCAGGTCCATCCAGTTCCAGTTTAAGAATTTACTTCTTTTCATTGTGTGTGATTTGGTTAAACATTAATGCTTTAGCGTACCAAAGTTATACAATTTGCCGTATAATACTGCGCGTGTGCCGTATGATGTTCAAAAAAATATTATGCTGCCGGCATCTCAAAGGGAAGCTCGTGCATTAGTTTATTGCTTCCTGTGAGTGATGGCGACTGTTGGTAATCTTTTGACGGGAGGTACTTATCAACATCTTTCTGCCAGTTGGCGAAGAATACTCCCGGGCGCATGACCTGAGTAAAGTACCAGGTAAACGCACCGCAATAGTCACCCGAAATGTAGGCATCCGCAGCTGTTTCTCTCTCTCCACAGGCAGCGAACACTATCCAGTCAATATCCTCTTCGATGATCGCCCTCTTGGATACCTTGAAGTTCTCAGGCATCGGCTCAGAAGCAAGGAAACGGGCCTGTTTGTAATGAGGATTAAACTTAACCCTGGGGATGGTGATGCCGGTGGAGAAGCAGCAGTCAAGGATAAATGTCACCTTTAGCCCTGCCGGTTTCTTTTTCATCAGTTCATAAAGCTGGTAGTCAGCATAAGATCCGTTGTAGAAATAAAACGCCTCTGAGAATCCGTCTATCTCCCTAGGATTACGTTTAAAAGTTCCGTGCCCGCTGTAATGGACTACCAGCCAACCGGTAGGCATATTCTCGAAGGCTCTCAGGACCTCGGCCTCAAACCTCTGCCAGGTAGCATCGGAATCCTGGAATAACCGGAACACAAACTGTGACCAGAATTGTTTTATCCTGGCAACAATTTTCTTCTGATCATTCAGGCATCCTCTCAGAGGGCCCTGGCTGTACTTATTGATGGCGAAGGATATGCAGCAGAACATCCCGTAAACAAATGGGGCATCCGGTGTCGGAGCGAATATCCTCTTAAAGAAGGTTAGTATCTTCATGATGATTCCTGTTTTTTTCATATCTCTCTTTTTTCGGGATTGCCGTCCGCAGTCCCATGTTACAAAAGATTATCCCGTACTGGTTGTGGGAGTAGTCAATGTATATCTCGAACAAGGTGATCTTGCCAATCCGGATCTTGATGCCGTACTTGTCCCACCCTTTCTTCTTTGATCTCCAGCTGTTGATGATAGCCATGATAGTTATGTTATAATGGTGCGCATCCTTTGAGTGCGAGGATTGCCACAATGAAAGCCCCGAAGGCCACAACGGCAACTGCAATATTCGTCCAGGTATTGGTTGCCCTGTTCTTCCTGTCATTATCCTCCTTTTGCAGCTTCTCCCTCTCCTTTGTTCGCATGATAAACTCCGTTGCTGTTTTCACATCAAGTGCCATCGGAGTGACCATATTAACCAATGTGTTTACTTTTGCAACCAAGCCATCAGGACTGTTGATAGTATCGTCTAGCTTGTCAAAGTTCTGTGTCAGCTCGCTGATCTCGGGCTCTTTTACACACGGATGGTCTGTTTTGGGAGGTGTCATGGCGGTACTAGTTGTTGATTAGTATTATCCTTCCATTTTTATCTACCATTAAGTTGTTGCCGGTGCCGCGGCCTAATGTTGTGACACCTGGTATCACCTCATAGGAGCCATGTTCGTATGCTCCGATGTCATAAATACCATTAACTGGCCTTCCGTTCCCCGCAAAGTCTATGGTTAGTCCGGTATTTGCTCCAGCATCAATGGCGGGTGAGATTGATTGTAAACGAAAGTCTGTTTCGCTAAGAAATGCTGGATCTGCATCAATAGAATGAGCGTCTTGCAATGCGGCTGCTTTCCATTGTGCAAATGTTGTGTATGTCGTTGTTTCATACATTTCTCCCATGATGGCCATATCGTAAACATTATAGTCAAGAGTAATCTTGGCTATATTATCATCAATCCTGAGTCCGTGATCCTTGCAGTCCTTAAAAATGTTACTAAATACCCCGCAATCTGAAACGGTTCCGGTTAAAGCCCATATCATCACATGGGCGGAGTTATTCTTGTCAACGCGCTGGTCATAGCTCCAGTTATTGCCGGCTCCGTAACAAGTATTATTGAAGAATTTAATGTTTGAATTAGATTGCGTTGTATTACACCACCATTCGTAAGAATAGTAGCAATCATAAACTATATTGTTGTACATAAGGATATTACTACTTGTATTAGCCGATCCTTGAGGAGATATCCCCGCGTCATACGCTTGCCATACCTTATTGTTTCTGATTATTATATTGTAGGTATAGTTATTGACCATCCATGCTCCGATCCCATTGCCTTGTCTTATCTTGGTTACAGAATTATATAGCCAACCTCCAAGCCATGATACATCGCAATATTCTACTGTAATATCATTTGCTCTATCTACATAAATACAGTTATTACCTGAATGTCTTGCATCAATATTTCTTATTGTAACGTGATGTCTATAAGCAGGAAACTTAATAGTATTTTCATGATAAACACCGCCGCAATCTATACTTGTATATGCACTTCCTGGATTAGTTGTTGAATAAAGATAGATAAGACTATCTGCTACATTATAGAAGAACCTGTCAGAAGCATTAACATCAGCTATTTGCCATACTCTATATCCGGCTTTAGTATCATTATTAAAGAATAGACTTCCAACGTCAACAGTTGTTAAATAGTGGCTATAAACACCTATCGTTGCAGTTGTTTTCCACACGTTCCCGGAGTGTATTTCCCAATCAGATGTTGAACTTATATCTTTCGAGTCAAGTAATTTAGGTTTTGCCCCTGTTCCATACGCGTCTATTACTATGTGATTGCCGGCAGCTCCATTACTAGGAAAGAGCAAATATCCCCGAAATGTATCTCCCCTCCTGAAAAAAATAGTATCTCCTGGGAGAAATGATGAGGATGAGACCTTCCCCATAGATGACCATGCTAAAGCATCCGAAGTTCCAGCAGCCCCATCGCTCCCTCCGTTTTTTACATAATAATTTGCCGCCTTTACAGAAAGACAAACAATTACTAACAGTAGTATAATTAGTAACTTTTTCATCAGTTAAAAGGATATGTTATACCATTCCCTGAGTTATATAATGTCGTTACTTCTCCAGATGTAAGAGCTCTCGACCAAATTCCGAACGAATCCAAGATACCATCAAGGAATGACGATGGAGCGCCGACATAAGCATTACCAAAACAAGATTGATAAAGTCCTTCAAAGACGGTTCCGGTAAACGTTACAGTGCTTGCCGTTACGTCAGTGCCGTTGAGATAAATCTTTAGGGCCGTTCCGTCACCCGCATTCACGAAAACAAGCTGATACCAGGTATCAACAGATATTGCCGCCGTTGATCTTACTTCATATAATGTCCCCGCGGCATTTCGGCTTCTTGCTGTAATTTTATTATCAGAGTTATCTACTTCAAGCGAATGTGATAGGTATGGCGTTGCATTATTCCCCTGTTGGAAAAGATAGTTACCTCTCCCTGTGACTGTAGGCAGGGAATCTATTTTAAACCATACCGCAAGGCTAAAGGCTGTACCATTAGGAGAGATATTAGTGTTGTACGGTATTGTTATAATATCTTCGGCTGCATCAAACTCATACGCCCGGCCAAGTTTCCCTGTAACATTAACTGTTGCTGTTGTAGTTCCATTCTGTGTGCCGGTTGCGTCATTGGCAGTTGTTCCGCTTGTCTCATCAAGTTTCCAATATCCTTTAAGCCCGGTCAAGAGAGTTGATTCCTCACCTTCAAGTGACAAATAGCTCCACAGTATAGGCTCAATAATATCAACCAATACCTGTTCGTTTGCCTGCCATACCGGATTAACCGTGATGGTACTTCCGTTAACCCTGAACCCTTCAACCGTATTTGTTGCAGTAAAATTCTGGTACTGCTTTGCTCCATCGCGATAAACATCAATATGCTTACCCTCAAACTCACTATGAATAATCGTTGAGTCTGATGCCGATGGAGCCCCGGTTGTTACGTCAATAATGAATGGAAGCCTACTCGCAGACAATCCGGTTCCACTTCCAAGCAAAGATTCAACATAGGTCCGTGTTGTATATCCTCCGTATGCGTTGGAGTCAGCTGCGGCCACTCCGATGGTTGCTGTTGCAAACCTTGTCAGGAGGCTATCATTGACTATCCGCGCTCCCCTGGTGTCAACAGTATCCCGCAGCGCCTTCCTGGTAACATAGTTCCCGGCAGCGTTTCCGGTAGAGTCCACGGACCTTATACGGCCATTGATCTGAGTCTGTACTGCGGAGGTCACACCTGAGATCCTATTCAGTTCAGCGGTAGTAACGGTTGCTCCCATGAGGATAGCTAGCTCATCCTCCTCAAGATCATAGGTTCTGAGCCTGTTAAGCTCTGCAATACCCTTATCTGCCTTGTCAAAAGCCGTTCTTGCCTTGTCTGCCCCGGGATCATTGTTATATGCACCGATGTTTATTCGGTCAAGGGCTACGCCTGGGGCCCGTGAGGTTGTAAGATATCTCTTCGGTCCGCAGCTGCTTACTGCTACGGCCAGGGTAATGATTATCGGTATGATTGCTCTTTTCATTGTCTTTCTCCTCCTAGTTATATTAGGATTATGTTTACTATGACCAGCGCTGCACTTGTGGCGGAGTAAACCAATATGCGGTTTATGGCTCCCCCACCGAGGGACCTCCTCTCTGTACGATCCAGCTGACGAGAGAATCTTATCCAATCCCAGAGTGCTACTGCCATCAAGGCTATTGTTCCGCCCATCCATGTCAGCGTTATGTCAGCTACCTCCGGAATGCCCCATCCGAGAAACTTATCTCCGGCCTCTTTCGCTATGCCTATGGCAATAGAAGAGCCAACCGCTAGGATCACCAACCAATCCGGCCTGCGGGCCTGTAAGGGCTTCTTCAGCATCAAGATCATGAAGCTGATTAAAAACCCTGCGATGAAATGTAATGTTAAGTCTGTCATAGCTTAAAAATTAGTCCTCTGTATTTAACAATACTTGAATCTCCTGCCGGTGCAGGTGGTTCTGCGGATTTAGTAACTGTAACAACCCACTCCTGAGTAGTCGTACCATCAAGTGCCGTAACGGTATATGTGACCGGAGATGTAAAGTTCTGCGATACTCCACTCAGGGGATTTATCGTTGCCCCGTAGGACAGCGTTATCGTCGGGGTCAGGCTTGTTATGTCTGCGGTGTAAGCTATCTCTATCGCTACCGTGTGGTTGGTGGTATTGATCGTGGCTGCTCCGGTCTGATCTGCCAATGTGAAGGTGAGGATGTCGGTTAGTGTGGAATCAGGATCATATTCAAAGGCACCAATATCGGGTGCCGTATATGTATAATCTAATCCGACATCTATGCCTGCGTCTATAAGATCACTACCATCTGCTAACTTTAAGAAATAATTATAGCAGTCGTTATCCGGTAGCGACCCATCTGCTTGTCGTGCCGCTGTGATCCCCGTACTGTCCACTGACACAAAGTCGGCATCGGTAATAGTTACCGCAGCATCCCACGAATTATTCGAATGAGTATATAAAGCACCAATGGCTACCGATATTTCATAAGTCTCGTTAGCATAAGCTATATTATTCCTAAATACTCTCTGTAATTCATTAGCGTCACTTGTAGTTGTATTAAAAATAGTAAATCCAGTAGCAACGGCATCCGTTGGATAGCCATTATGATATGATGTATTATTATATATCTCTTGATATCTAAGACTAGAAGCCGACCAGTCCATCGTTACAAATCCAGCGGTATTATTAAAAGCAGCAATACAATTATTTATTTCTCTCGTTACAAAGGTCTGTTGTCCTTCTGGATATCCATAAGCGAATCCGCTACCCCTCCCATATTGGAACCCTGGAATATGACCACCGTTAAAAGCCCAGCAGTTCTTAGCTTCTATGTAAAAGTCTCCCTGTATGTCATATCCATTATCGGCAAAATTCCACGCTCTACATCCCCATAAATAAACACGATAATTCGGATAAGACACACCAGCCCCATCCCATACAAAGAAAGCATCAGCATGATCACCGGGATCATCTGATAGGGGATCATATATATCATACGAATCACAGTTTATTAAATAGATTTCATCCGACTCCCATATCCAAAAAGGTCTGTATTGGATGTGATGAACTATACAGTTTTCTATAACAATATTGGATGAGCGATATATATAAAAACCATAAGGTGTATCATAGGACGCTCCAACGGGCTGATTAATCTGAACGAAATTTCTAATTTCTAATCCATAAAACTTTAGATAATTTGATCCAGAACAAAATATTCCTCCATCATTACTTGTGCTATTGCCATCAAGAATAGGTCTATTCCCGGCAGACAAATCGCTCGGATATGCCATAAATACTATGTAGTCAGTCGCAGTGCCGGATAAATTACTTCTCCATGCGGCAGAGGATTGATAATAAATACCACCTCTTAGAAAAACAGTATCTCCGGCACTTACCCGATCAAACGCGTAGTCAAGCGTAGCCCACGGCGCGGCTAATGTTCCAGCATTGGCGTTATTCCCGGCTGGAGTTGCGGTTGTGGGAGCAACGTAGTAAGTCTCAGCACTTGCTACAACTGCTAAAAAAGACAGTAATATAATAAATAGATGCTTCATAAAACCTCCTTTAAGGATATATTATCTATCGTACCAGTATTATTAACAAATGTGAAAAATCGTAACCCGCCATCGCCCACACTGCCGCCTGTTGTAAACTCTAAAATATAATGTCCCGTTCCGCCCTCTCCTCCAGTACTTGTATATGTTGTTGTAGTAATATATGTAACCGAGGAATTTGTATCTCGTATAATAATAGCTAATGAGCCGGTTATATCAAATTCTAATTTATATGTAGTACTTACTTCCACACCAGGAGCAGTCATTACGTCTTGAGATTGCTGTAAGTATGTATATTCTGCCGCACCACTTGCCACTCCCCCGGTTATACCCGGAGACCAGTTAGTTGTCCATCCAGTGGCATCGGCAAATGCCCCATTAGAAATTAATTCCGAACCATATGCTACCTGATTAGAGATAGTAATCTCCTCTTCACCATAAACAGCAGAACCGTCATTGGCCGTAGCCCTGGCTGTTACCGTACCATTCGTCAGTGCCGTTAATAGTCCTCCCGCACTAATGTTAGCCGTACCACTTCCATTTGTTCTTGACCATGTTGCGGAAGTATCGGCAGCATTAGTTGGCAGGGTTTTTTTAAGCATTTGAAGCGTGCCACCATTGGTTGCAATCGTCGTTGCATTGCCCGTTCCAAATACATTAATACTTGTAACCAACACAGTACTTGGCGGTGGTGCAACATAATTGCTATACCTCAATATCTGCCCCTCAACAGAGGCAAGGATAAAGAGTGCTGTCATAAGTGTGAGTAGTTTCTTCATGGCTTAGTATTTTGGTATTCTGTATCCGCTCATCGTTAAAATCAGCAAGGATGGTTTATTTCCCGCACTTGTGCCACTCAAGGTGCACCACACGAACACCCCAGGAGGTATCTCGTCATTGGCAAAACTTGTATCCGAAGTTCCCGTAGTTATGCTATTAACAGTCAGGGCAGATGAGTTAAGGTTTGTCGCTGACCCACTCTTGAACGTAGCATGCCAACTCACCTGTACGGCTATCGTCTCAGTTCCAGAGCCCTCGGCTAAGACTCCCATGAGTGATGTTATCTTCAGCGTATCCGAACCTGAATTATAAAACACGCCAGCTATTGCATTATCATTGAATACCGCTGTATCTGCCGCTACACCCGATCCAAGTCCGAAGACGAAGATCGGGATGGTGTCAACAAGCAGTCTTACATCAGCTCGTACTGCATCCAGGGAATCACTTATCATATCCTGAATAGCTGACTGAAGCATAAGATTACCCCCGCCAGCGGGAAGCGAATAACTTGCAATACCATTGGTCTCAAAGGTTAGTTTATCATCTCCTGTAAGTGTGAGTGATCCTCCATTGAGATTAAGACTATCAATAGAAACTTCTGAAATCTCTGATAGTAATGCATAATTGGCAAGCATACTGGCAGTATCTCCTCTTGTTATGTATGGAGTTAACATTGCAGATGTATCTGCTATAGCTAATCGCAACCTAACTTCACTGAGATCAGCAAGAGTATCAGTATCAAGATCAATCTGAAGAACCGTTTCAAGGTTTGCGGTATCGGCAAGAACGTCAACAATGCTATCAACTCTTGTCTCAAGTGCAGAAACATCACCGCCTCCAACGGATCTCGCATAAGCTTTTGTAGAAATGGTATCTGTAGTGCTTACCTTCTGTACGCCAGTGAATGTAGGATTGGCGGTAGGCGCATACGTTGTTGAAGCGACAAATCCCATGTTACCGTACTCATCAATATTCATCAGGCTTGTGGTGCCGGC